>Ga0268299_1000122_pt1 | contig 310065 bp, 267 predicted proteins | sample NOBtaG_FD_193484 | JGI IMG/M metagenome (GOLD analysis project Ga0268299, IMG submission 193484) | Activated sludge microbial communities from bioreactor in Nijmegen, Gelderland, Netherland - NOB reactor | ecosystem: Engineered > Bioreactor > Aerobic > Activated sludge | place: Netherlands... | reverse complement strand
ATTGTATTTGCAATTGAAGGACTCATTTGCATTGCAATGGCTGCTCCAATTGGACTACTTCTCACATGGGCAGGTACATTAATCGGACACAGTATTATTATCAAGACTCCAAATAGTGGCGCGACAACAATAATAATCTTAGCGTTGATTATACCGACCACTGCGTTTGTTGAAAAAAGGGACAAAGAAACCTTGGACTTAATTGAAGTAACGACCTCAATTGAGATTGACGCAAAATCCGAGGACGTTTGGAAAAATGTAGTTGAATTTCCGAAATTGAACGAGCCGACAGAATTTATCTTCAAGACAGGAATTGCGTATCCGATAAATGCCGAAATAAAGGGACAAGGAATTGGAGCCATCCGACACTGTAATTTTTCGACCGGAAGTTTCGTGGAACCAATAACAATTTGGGACGAACCTAAACTATTGAGATTTGATGTTGTTGAAAATCCCGCTCCGATGAAAGAGTTAAGTTTCTACGACATCAATGCACCTCACCTTCATGACTATTTTGTTTCAAAGCAAGGACAATTCAAACTGACGAAATTAGAGAATGGAAAAACTTTGCTTGAAGGGACGACTTGGTACTACCACGACATAAGACCGGTTTTCTATTGGCGACTGTGGAGTGAGTACATTATTCATAAAATTCACTTGAGAGTTTTGACTCACATAAAAGAGACTACAGAGAGAGGAGAATAAAAAACCGTCACACAACAAAATACATATGCCATGCAGGGGTTTAGTGTTGCCATTTATGTTTAATCAACTAATTTAGTATATCAACGTGGGACAGTGACTTGTTTCAAAAACCCTGCACGTCATATGTACCAACGTTGTGCGCAAGCGGCTGACGAAAATTTGACGTACGACATTACTGACCCTGACTTGATGACAATTTATGAAAAGCTTTTTGGACAGTTATAGACCAGCATGAAATCTAAGCTTAACAAGTTTGCAAGCGGAATGCATTACTTCATGGTTGACAAAAAGACCATTGACAAATTCGCAACAACTGGAGACAAGAGAGTAATTTGTAAGTTAAACGACACCGTTGAATTTCACTGTGCATTTATGCAAAAGAAAGAAGGCGGACATTTTGTAAATGTGGGCAGTAAAATTCGTAGTAAACTTGGACTAACGACAGGTGACACTGTTACAGCGACTTTTACCATTGACAATTCGGACTTTCAATTTGAGTCACCTAGAGAGTTCATGGAAGTTTTAAAGACTGACTCCAAAGCCGAAAGCATTTTTAAAGGTTTAACAGACGGAAATAAAAGAGGACTAATTTATTTGGTGACTCAAGTAAAATCGACTGACAAAAGAATCGAACGTTCACTGAAAATCGCTGAAAGATTAAAGTTAGGAATTAAGTCACCAAGAGAAATTTTAAAATAGGACTGTTAAACAACGACAACAAAAAGAAAAAGAGTGGACTAAGCCGCCAGCGCACAACAAAATACATATGCCATGCAGGGGTTTAGTGTTGCCATTTACATGTAATCAACTAATTTAGCATAGCCACGTGGGACAGTGACGCGTTTCAAAAACCCTGCACGTCATATGTACAAACGTTGGCAGCAACCGCCTAAAAAACTTACGACTACTAATGACGGACAAGAACGACTACTACGTTTACGTTTACATTGACCCGAGAAACTTTGAAGAGTTTTACTACGGTAAGGGAAAAGGAAATCGTAAAGACGCACACCTAAACGATGACAGCGACTCTGATAAAGCACGAAGAATAAGAGAAATTAAAAACGTTGGACTAAAACCAATCATTAGAGTTATTGTAAGGGACTTGACCGAAAAAGAGGCTTTCTTAATTGAGAAGACTTTGATTTGGAAATTGGGAAAAACATTGACAAACAAGTCAACTGGACATTTCGCGGACAAATTCCGACCGCATAACACGATTTACAGAGAGTTACAAGGGTTCGACTTTAGAAATGAAATTTATTATATAAACGTTGGAGAAGGGCCACATCGACACTGGGACGATTGTAAAAAGTATGGGTTCATGACCGCTGGACAGGGTAAACAATTTAGCGACCCAATAAGAAGCTTAGAACCTGGTGACGTAGTTGTAGCCTATCTAAAAAGATACGGATTTGTTGGAATTGGAGTTGTCAAAGAAAAAGCCGTAAAGGTTGACGACTTTAGATATAGAGGAAAATCTGTAAGAGAGTTAAAACTTGTAGAGCCATTTATCATTGACAACCATGACAACGAGAAATCAGAATATTTAGTAAAGGTGGACTGGAAAAAAGCCGTTGACAGAAAAGAAGCAAAGTGGAGTAAAAACGATGGACTATTTTCATCACAGTTGATAAAAGCATCTTTGCAAGGACAACCTAAAACGATTGAATTTTTGGAAAAACAGTTTGACATTAAATTTCTTGATTTAAAGACGGACTAAGGCGGCAGCTGCCAACAATAGCTACATGTCATGCCGCGGGACAGTTTGCCAATTAAACACAAACTACTAAATTCGCTTCGTAACGTTGGAATCATACGTGCTTCGCTAAGCGGCACGCCATGTAGCCCAGCGTTGGCTGCAACTATGCAAATGAGATTAGTTTTCATATTAACATTTGGACTGATTATTAATTCATGGGGACAGACCCGTGACACAGACTGCAAATGCCCTCCAAACAAATTTTCTGACCCAGAACCGAGAGCAATCTTTACATTGACAAACGGAAAAAGCATAGTCTTATGCGGTTATGTTGAGAGCAAAGACAATGAAAAATTGTTCTCGGAGTTTGTTTTAGCCGAGTGCGGTCAAGATAATATAATTGACTTCTGGGACGCATTAACGGTTTGTAGAATAAAGACTAACAAGGACACTTTAATAATTGAAGAACTAAAAAATCTTCCGACAGGGGAAAACTTTGCCTTTATTCCGACCGTCTGGACAATTGAAAAATTGTATTTCAGCGTTCACATTGAAAGAGAAAGCCAGGTAAATAGAAAAATCAAAAAATATAATAAACAGGAAATTAAGACGGTGCTGAATGAATATGACAACACAAGTGGAAAACTGAACGATGACAAAATGGTTTTAGCTAACAAATTATTTATGGCCTCCATTTCGGGTGACAAGACAGCACGGAAATATTTAAGTGAGTTCAAAACAAAATTTGGGACACTAGACGGGGCTTTTGCCGAAGACTATAAAGAACTCATTGCCATGTTAAAAAATTGGGACTAGCATAGCAGCAGCCAACAAAATGTTTGCGCAATGGTGGCGGGACATCAAGGTATGAAGTTTAGTTTTTATATTACGTTTGCTCACGTGGGACAGGACGCGGTTTCAAAAGGCCACCACTGCGCAAACACAAACGTTGTGGGCAATTGGGCTAGCTACGTGGACAGTGACGTCAAAACGATAAAGTAAATGATAAGAGAACCAAGACAAGTCGGACTTAAGACAATTTTTGATCTAGTTAAACAAAAACGAGTTCACTTTATTATTGGACTAGTGTTTACATTAATTCCTTTTGCCATTGGTGCAATATTATTACTTGTGACCACGCTTATAGATTCTGATTTACCTGAAGTAGATTATGATAATGTGAACAAAAACGGTAAGCTGACGACAGCAACGATAACTGACATTGAGACGCAAAGTAACATTACGATTAACAACGAACACCCTTCAATTATTAGTTACAAGTACAATGGAGAGGGCAAAGAAATTGAAAACCAATACAGGACAGTTGATCCAGACAGAATTAATCGAATGGACATTGGGGACACAATCGAAGTAAAGTACTTGGCCGACAGTTCTATAATCGTTGGACTCGAACCATTTGAGTTTCCGTTTGACATGTTTTTCAAAATATTAATTCCATTCCTAATCATCGGACTGACAATGTTAGGATTATTGTATTTGAGAGTTCGTGGTGAAATAAATCTATATCGACACGGTGAAGTAAAGGAAGCAGAAATTGTTTCAATGACACCAAAAAACGGACTACCCCTTTCAGGCATTGGGCAAGGTGTAACGGTTCATTACCAATACAAAACAACTCGGGGACAAAGTATACTTGGTGAATCTTTCACGAGTGACTATACAGTACTGAACAGTAAAAAGCAGGGGGACTTAATCAAAATATTCTTGTCTGCGGACAACGAATCACAATCGTGTTTGATTTCCAAACTTGACCAAGTAAGGAATAATTGGAAGATAGATTAGTGGAAGCCCAACAGCCCACAACAAAATGTTTCTGCAATGGTGCCGTGACGAGTTGGTTTAAAGTTTTATCTTCGTTCAACGCTATCGTTTCGTGGGACAGGACGCGGCTTCGATAAGGCACCACTGCAGAAACACAAACGTTGTGGCTAATTTTTTAAATTGACATGAAAGCTATCGTAATAGGACTTTTGACAATAATACTTCTCAGTGACACCGTTGACGTTACTCAGATAAAGCTCAATTACTATAGAACTGACGACAATCAAGCTTGGAATAACGGCATTGACGAGCTGACAATAAAAACAAAAGGACGAGTGATTGAAAAAATCCTTACCGACAAAGACGGACTCGGAACAATAAAAAAGGATTCGATAAAAAAATATAAAGAAATCGACATCTTTTTAACTTCAATTGGAGTTGAAGAACTTTACCTCCAGACTATCAACAATAGTTCCATTGACAGATGGGAAATAAATATTCCAAGATATTATAAAATGAAACTCGGTAGAGCGGTTTGCCCCAAATGCAAAAAGACCGATAAAGTTTACAAAGCAATTTATGGTGACGGCCAAATTTTAACATTAAAGATCAATGACATGGGGGACACAACTTATTCAAATATTTCGGGACGAAATTTCTATATGGGAACTTGTGTGACCAATGACCTAAATCCGTTATGGCATTGCGAACGGGATAAAATAGAATTCTAAAAAAGATTGGACAAAAAAACGAGCCACAACAAAATACATATGCCATGTAGGGGTTTAGTGTTGCCATTTACTTGTAATCAACTAATTTAGTATATCAACGTGGGACAGTGACGTGTTTCAAAAGCCCTGCACGTCATATGTACCAACGTTGGTAGCAATTGCGCAATGACAAGATGACTTACGACATAGAGTGGATAAAGAACAGGTTCGACAACGGAGAAACGATTAAGTATATTTTCTTCTGGGGACATACAGGTAAGGACAACGAAGAAGTTGGAAAATTCATCTTTAGTCAATGGTTCTTCGCTCCGTTTACGTTGGACAATATTGAATACAAAACTTCTGAACACTGGATGATGGCAAATAAAGCCAAACTATTTGGAGACCATGAAATATTTAAAAAGATTATCAACGCGGACAAACCTGGAGAAGTGAAAGAGTTAGGACGACAGATAAAGAACTTTGACCAATTGACGTGGGACAAACAGAAGTACGAAATTGTGAAAAGTGGAAACATCCATAAATTCAGTCAAAACCAAAAACTTAAGGACTACTTGATTAACACGGGGAACAGAGTCTTAGTGGAAGCAAGTCCCGTGGACACAATTTGGGGTATTGGACTAACTCAGGACTCGAAAAATATTGACAATCCATACACTTGGAAAGGTTTGAATCTATTAGGATTTTCAATAATGGAAACCCGGGACTTTTTAAATGACCAAGATTAAAGATTGTCCAAGCGCAACAGCTACCAACAGCATGTTTCTGCAATGGTGCAGTGAAGTGTAAGCTATAAATATTTATCTTCGTTCAACGTTTGTTCACGGTGGACAAATACGTTTTCAAAAGCGCACCACTGCAGAAACACAAACGTTGGTGGCAATTTGGTTAGGCTCCGTGGAGAGTAACACGTTGGACGTTCAAGATTCATCTCGACAGAGAACAAATAGATGAATTGACGTGGACAGTTCAACAACACGTGGACTAGGACTCAGCTCGCAGACGCAGACGAATAAGAGAGAAAAGAATTTTGGGGACGAAAGAGAAAGTTTCTCGCTCCGTTGACAACTTGGACTGAGAAAGAAGGGAAAAGGAAAAGGAAAATAAAAGGAAAAAATTGTTTTGTATCGGGTGATAGCGAGTGACAATTGATTGAAGATGGAAAACCAAACAGCCACCAACAGCAGCTATTTGCAATTGCGGTTTGGTGTTAAATTACAGTTTATGTTTCAGAATGTAGTTCTGTCACCGGGTACAATTGCTACTTTAAAATGATCATTTAAATCTAATGGTTGTGCGCAAGTTTTTTGAACAAAATGTCAGTTAACATATCAGACGGTCAACCCTGTAATTTAAATAGAATGAACCGAGACAAACTAATTCTAACGCTGATTTTGTTTTGTGTGCATGTGTTTAGTGTAGTCGGACAAACTGACTCTATTGCACTAGTGACAGCCAGGTGGAACACGAAACAACTTGAGAAAGGTGTTTTGTGGAAACAGTTCTCATTTACGGGTAATCTCTTTAATTCGAATCAAAATATCAACATCCTAGAAATAACAAACAAGGGTCTGATTTCTATTGGATATGATCCCATCTTACTAAAGCTTACCAGTGAGTTTGGTATTACATCAGGAGCTTTGGCTGCAATCAACGGGACGTTTTTTGATATGAAAAATGGGGGCTCAGTCGCGTATGTGAAGGCCAGCGGACAACTGGTCAATACCAATGAAATGCCTGAAAACGGCAGGGAATTCTATCAAACCTCTGCAGTAGTTATTTCCAGGCGTAAACTGAGAATAGAAAAATGGAACGGAAGCAATGACTGGGAAAATAAATTGTCCGCTTATGAAGTGATGACCTCCGGCCCGCTCCTGATATTCAAAAACAATCTTGAACAGCTAGATTCTTCTTCCTTTAACACAACAAGACACCCCCGCACTGCTGTAGCTGTAACAGGGTCAGGAAAAATTATGTTAATTACCATTGACGGAAGAAACGAGAACGCTTCCGGAATGAATCTGTTCGAACTCCAGCGAATCCTTCAATGGTTGAATGCAGTGGATGGAATTAACCTTGATGGTGGAGGCTCAACAACACTTTGGATCAAGAATGAGCCTGAAAACGGAGTTGTTAATTATCCCTCCGACAATCAAAAATGGGATCATTTTGGAGAGCGGAAAGTTGCAAACGTTTTATTAGTTAAAAGCAAAAGAAGATAAAAATCCGTAGAGATCGATACGCTAAAAAATTAGCGCAGCGTAAAAAAACCAGCGCCCAACAAAAAGTTGCCAGGGTGCCGTGACGAGTTAATTTTAAGTTTTTATCTTCGTTCAACGGTTGAAACGTTAAAGGTAATTTCACTCATACAGGTAGCGAAGAGACAAAGAGTAATTAATATCAATAAATGAACAGCTATTTACTTCTTGGAACAATTATTATTGCGTTGACAACCTCTTGTTCAAATTCAAGGCAATCGACTCCTGCTGACCAAGCCATCAACCCAACTGTAGCATCAACTAACACCAGCAAAACGAATACAACTATGAGTACTCAAAAAATAACACCTTCAATTTGGGTAGAAACAACCGATGCGAAAGCAGTTGCCGACTATTACCTTTCCATATTTAAAGACGGTGTACTCAAAGAACATCACAAATATACAAACCCACCCGAAGCAGGAGGCGGCAGCTTTGAGACAGCTATCATTGAAATTGCCGGTATGGAAATAAGCATTTTGGCAGCAGGTCCATTTCAAAAATTCAATGAGTCAGTTTCCTTGGTTATTAACACAAAAGATCAAGCCGAAACAGATTATTATTGGGATGCCTTAACTAAAAATGGTGGCCAAGAAAGTTCCTGCGGATGGTGCAAAGACAAATATGGTTTATCGTGGCAGGTGGTTCCTGTTGAGTATTTTGCCCTAATCAACAACCCGGACCCAAAGGTTAGAGAAAAGGCCATGAAGAACACCTTGCAACAAAAGAAAATTATCTTAGCAGAACTAAAATAAACCTGCCCATAACACGGTTTTGCGTAATGCGGGGTGACGGAAACTGCAGCTATCTGGTCAATAAGTTTACAACTTGTTGGCAACAATAGCACCCGGATAATTTTTTGTTAAAGAAAACAGACGACAATTTTTCTACGAAGATTCCCCTCAGGGACAATTGAAATGCTTCTAGACAACGTAGACTTAAATAAATAATACATTAGACACTTGAAAAAAGCCTCGACCCGACCCTTTTATTGACTTATAAAAAATGCTCATACTCTATTTTTTTATGGCTTTTCTTCTGGCATGGTTATTTTTCATTACCGCCAGTCTTATATCTAATAATGCCCAACTTTCATCTCTTTCGCGTCTACTAATTTTTATGGGAACGATATCTCCGGGCCTGGTTGCTATTTCTCTTACGGCAATAACAAAGGGACGCGATGGGGTAAAATTATTGATTAACAAAATTTCTTTCAAAGACACCAAAGTAATGTGGTATATCTTTGCCATTACCTTCATTGCATTCATCAAAGTGATGGCAGCGCTTGTCTTCTTTTTACTATATAATTCATGGCCACCACTTGGAACAACATCTTGGTACGTTATGCTGTTTGGCATTGCTATTTCCATGTGGGTTCAGGCGGGGGAGGAAATCGGATGGCGCGGCTATGCCCTTCCACTTATGTCAAAAAAATTAGGTCTTGCCATGTCAAGCATTCTGTTGGGTATTATTTGGGCTACATGGCACTTACCGTTATTTTATATAACAGCAGCAGATACCTTTAACCAGTCATTCCCACTGTATTTGTTACAAGTGACAGGCCTTTCAGTTATCATGGCATGGCTTTTCTGGAAAGTCAATGGAAATTTATTACCTCTAATGATTTTTCATGCGGCTATCAATAACACTAAAGACATTGTGCCTTCTGCATCGAAAGCATCCGCAAGTCCATTCACGTTAAATGCCTCCCCAATCGGATGGATATCAGTTGCTCTCATTTGGGTAGTTGCGTTTTATGTAATTTATGCCATGACACGAAAACCAGCAGCCACCATTTCCTGACCTAGCTGCAATGGCTGGGTGAATTGTAAGTATAAAGTTTTAACTCCGCAGCAATTGGGTCGGACAGCGTAGTGTTTTCTAGTGGTCCGAAACCATTTTGATTTTATTCGAGTTTACAATAACGCCTATCATAAGCTGAACGGTACGGCAATTTTCTCAGAGGAGTCATTGAAATTCTTAAACCGTGTTGAAAGTACGCATTCCCTTTGACAAAGGATTTTTAATAAAATTATGTGCCGCGAGCGACACGCACGAACTCCAGAACACGAACTGAGTTATTCAATCGGAGGGCCTTGTCAAATTGTTCTTGAGTGGCTGACTCCGTGCTTGCATGTTGAATTAATTTCCTCCAAACACCCTTCTCCTTCCTCGAAAACACATGGACGAATCCATAAAATATCTCAGGTTCTTTACCAGGCGCGGTTGATATATACTTAATTATACATTTCTCCGAAGCAAAATCTGTGGTTACATTTCGTTGTATAAAACGTATTTCCAGCGTTGTACCTATTCCCTTTTCGGTTCTGCTTTTCATTACCCTATGCGCATCCTCAATATATTCAACCAGATTCATGATACGGGGTTTCGTACCGTCCAGCACCCAGTAAAATTCAGCAGAGTTGACCCCATTATATAATTCTGGATTATTCGTGTTAACCCCATCAACAAAAGGTTTCCAAATATCTCGATTTAATTCAGCGAGTACATCGTTGGTGGATTGTGCTTTTAAGACATTAAAAGCGAGTACGAATAACAGGATAGTTAAAAATTGAGCACTTTTTTTGTAGTCCATTGCAATATTTCTAAGTTTCATAATTATCAATAGGTTGATTTTACGAACTTAATTAAATAAAGTTCCATATAACCAGAACTAACATACTCAACCCATAATGTTTTTTTAATATGGAGTCAGAGGCGTCCAAAATAATTTTCGGTGGACTGTTATCAGAGTTCAAATAAAGTAACTGTGGACGCGTACTGGCGATAGCAAAAAAATGTTTCCGCTATGTGGGGGTTCCGTGTAGCTATTGAAAGTTATTTTTTAATTTCGTTCGGTAACCTTGGACAGTTCGGAGCAGGTCGGGTTTAACATTTCCCCGCCCGCTGGAGGATACATTTTAAGCGCTCCTATTCCCCGCACTGCATAAACACCCACGTTAGCGTTCATGCCGGTGGATAGCTCCGACAAATTTGGAGTATATCTAAAAAGTATATACCTTTGGGCAAAGGTAATACTATGAAAAATCTATCATTAAAACTTGAGGACGACATTTTTCAGGAGACTGAAAAAATCGTGACCAAAGTAAAAAAGAACCGGAACCGATATATCAACGAAGCTATCGAATTCTATAATCGTCTTCATAGACGTAGATTGCTTTCAAAACAATTAAGTAAGGAATCAAAAATCGTTGCCAAGGACTCTCTAGAGGTTTTGGCTGAGTTTGAAAAGCTGAAGCATGAAGATTAAGCAATTCGAAATTTGGATTGCAGACCTAAATCCAAGAATGGGGACAGAAGCCGGGAAAATCCGACCAGTCATTATTGTTCAAACGAACTTGCTAAATAAGGAGCATCCTTCGACTGTAGTTTGCCCGTTAACGACAAACGTAAAACCGGACTCAGAGATACTAAGAGTTCACCTCAAAAAATCAAAGTTTAGACTCAAAGAAGACTGTGACATAATGATTGACCAAGTCAGAACAATTGATAACAAACGACTTGTAAAAAAAGTTGGAGAAGTGGACAGCAACACGGCTGACAAGGTTAGAGAGAATTTGAAAATAGTTTTAGACTTAGACTAACCGGCACGAAACGCTAATAAAGTGTATAATCAATGGCGGGAACGTTGGTCTACAGCCTGAGAATGATTGGAACTAAAAAACTCAGTTCATGTCAGGATCTGTGACCACCCTGACATAATGGGTAGCAGAAAATGGCCTGCCCCCATGAGCAAAACCATCTATTCGAATCTGGAGGTGACCCACATCATCCGAACTGAAGACTTCGATACTTGCTTTGCCTTGTGAATCTGTTTTAATAATAGGGTTCCAATAGATTGTTGATCGGAAATCCGGACGATTCAATTGTGTATTTTGACTTTTCTGATTCGTAAAATCAAGCGGCTTACTGAGTCCCTGCACTCGCTTTGTGTTATCATCGAGTTCTTCTCTTCTGTTACCAAACTTCGTTTGCACAATTACGATCCCGTTCTTTCCCATAAGACCCAGGGGTATAAGTTTTTTTGATTTGTTTACAATCTTTACTGTTACTAAGTCAGCCGGCTTGAGTGATAAGAAAAAATCGGTATTCTTTGTAGCTATTCCATCAATAACATAAAGGGGGTCTTCTGTTGGAGGTACCATAGGTTGTTGTAAAGACACCCGCACGATACTTTTCTTGCCTGCCTTACGGTGATACAGAGAAGGAACAACCTCCCTGATCATTTCTTCCATGGTCTGGAAAGCATTATAATCTTCAATCTTAACAACTATATCTGCACCATTGATTTCATCTTCCAATGCACTGATAGTTTTATCGTCAATAATCGTTTCCAAAGGATCCTGATCCCCATAAGCACCAAACGATTTTTCAATCAGATTACGTTTGTCTGCAAACGATGCATAGGCATCTTCCCGGGTCTCCCGGAAGTGTGGTGCCTTCGGCAATGGAACCGGTGACTCATCCCACTGAATTTTAAAATCAGAAACTTCCCTTCCCCTTGTTTGTGCGAGGTAAAAGAATTCATCAGGCTCGAAGATATCCGGAATTGTTAATCCCACTTTTCCATCTTTTACTGTAAAAGTCTGATAGATCATTTGGTTCCTTTGAAGATAGAACAGGATTTGGGTAAGGTCCGGTACGGGCACCTGCGGATCATGATGGTAAGCCGTACCTGTCTTTTCAATCACGCTGGTAAAAGGAAAACGAGGATTCGACCATTTTCCTGAAAGAATTTCTTTCCAGGGTATCGCTTCGATTGTCGCTAAAAGAAAATTATCCAGGCTGGACTTCCATGCGGAATCCGATCGGTTGATGTGAAATTCTCGTGGTTCTCGCGATAAAATTATCAAATCATCAGTGAGAAGATTTTCAGTATCAAACTTGAAAAGAGTAGAATTTAATACCTTCATGGAGAATTCACCCGTTACAGGTTGACCTGACTGATCTGTCAGCGTAATCCCTATCGATATCTTTTCGCGGGTTTTGTAAAGTTGCTTCGAAGTCAGTATGGTGGGCCTTACCAAAGGCTTCTTATCATGATAAAAATCGCGGCTTGCCAGCAAATCTCCACGTTGAGTAAGCAAGGAAACCTGCATAACACCTGAAGGCAAATAAGAAGGAAGCACAATTTCAACCAACCCGTTTGTTGATGGAGGTACTGTTTGAGTGAATTGAATTTTACCCAGCGAACTTACAATGATCAAAAGTTCCTGATGACGCAACGTAGATCCTGCCGGTGACGTAATTTGGATTTCAACTGGCGCTGAGTCATTAGATGGCCGAAGAGATAAACTGCATCCATCCTCCTCGGTGGGTGGAAGTGCCACCTGCATAGAATCATTTATGATCCATGCGAAATAAGATTTCTTTATTGGAGTAAAAATAATCGCACCCACTCCATTCCTATCGGTTACCGTTTCACCAACCACTAGTCCTTCAGCATCCACGAGTTGTATGGGTGCATTTTTCCTGTTACTCAGGATACCCACTTTATTTTGGATTCCCCGTATGAGGTGCCCACCCTCAGGTAACATCTTCACAATCGGAGCTTCATCGACAACCACCTCATGCTTAGCAACGATTGGCAGTTGTTTTTTAAAAAATAACGGGGGATCGAAATTTTTCATCCAACTGCTATGGGCGGTAACCAGGTACAGTCCAGCCGATAATTCATCAGGAATAACAAATTGATTGTGTCCCACGCCATCAAACACGCTAAACAATAGATGAAGTTTACTCGCCCCTGTTGAATCAACCAGATTAAGGTCAATCAACTGCTTACCGGAAACTACCGTCAGGTCTTCGTTGAGAAAATAGGCTTTGAACCACACGGTATCGCCCGGTGAATATTTATGCTGATTAAATACCAGATGGACATACGTTTTGGACCAGGTGGCCTGATAGGCATCATAACATTGTATCACCTGCTGCTTATCAAGGGATTGTGCCCCGCTGACTTTCAGGATAAACAGAAAAAAAAGTGTAACCCAGGCGCGGCTCATTCCCAATTATCCGGTTTGGTGGAAGAGGCATTCTGGTAAAACTGATAACATGGCAACGTAAGAAAATCAATAGGAGTTAGTAAGTAAGGAACGTCTGTGGGATAGATATATAATTCTTTCTTTTTCGATGACGTGGCCCAAAATAACCCAACAACTGATTCATTGGAATTAACCGCTTTGATGTTTCCCTTAATCTCCCCGGACGGTGGTTGAAATATACTGGAGGCACCTTCCTTTTGAGCCCGAACAAGTTTGAAAAATTCAAACGCTGTCCGCGAAAGACTTAATTGTTCAACCTCAACCTGATACTTTTCATGAAATGTGGCATTATTGATGGGCACCTCACCCACCTTGATATTTTTAAATTGATTGTCCGATACAAGTTGCACATCCGATAGTTGAGGCACTGCTTCAAGGTCTTTGACCCAGCAGGTACAGCATGTGCAATCACCTCTGCGCTCAAGAATTCCACCGCTACCCTCTGGCCCACCCACCAGCACATATCCACTGCATGGCCAGGGATCTTTATAAGGCGTATAAGGAGGCGTATGGGTAAAATGTAGCTCAGGGTAAGTAATCACTTCATAGGTTCCTGTATACTTCCATCGTACGTAGGTTTCAGCATCACTACCCGCTTTGGCATCTACAAAAATATTAAACACATCGGCCCTTACTTCGCCAAAACTCTCTACGATTGTTCTGGGTTCAAACTCAAATCGAATATTCTCGACCTCACCAACCTGATTAATTCGTTCTGGTTCGGATTCAAAGACAAGTCCCTCCGGAGTTTCAATTTGAATATGATAGGAATGACCTACCTGACCCTGGATCAACCCACCCGTGCTATAGGTACCCGGTTTTGTTTCAAACAGGTTCTCAACATTTCCTTCATCATCAAATAGTTGAATGGTTGCGTTCTCTATCGGTGCCCGATAGGTGGAATCAGCATCCAACCTCAATCCTCTTGAAAGTGAAACTAAATACGGACCCGGTTGATCGGAGATCATTCCTTCGACTACCGTAAGCAATTGCGCTTCAGGAACATCAAATTCAATTCGTTCTACACACGCACTCATCATTAAAAAGGTAATCAGCCACTGTACCTTTATTGATTCCATCCCGAAAGTTTGTTTTGTCTGCATCAGAATTTGACATTATAACTGATTGATGGAAATATGGTGCCTATAATGGAAAGCTGGTACGGTTTCGGAATACCATTCCCTGTGCTCTTGAAGAAAACGGTATAAGGATTTTTTCGGGCATACACATTGTAAACAGATATGACCCAGGTTCCTTCAAAAAGCTTTCTACGTTTATGATTTCCTTCAATTACGAGGGCGACATCCAGGCGATGATAGTCTGGAATCCGGTATTGGTTACGGGCCGAAAAATAGGCAACTGTCGTGTTCTCGAGCGCAAATGCCGAAAGCGGAATTGTCACTGGTCTCCCGGTATGATAGGTGAAATTGCCGGTAAAGAAATGTCTGCGTGAAAGATTATACTTCCACGAGAAATTCAGCACGTGTGGTTGATCGAAGTTGGTGGGATATTGCTTTCCGCTATTAACCGACTCGCTGGATGTTGGGCCAGCGATGGTACGAAAGCTGCGCGAGTATGTATAATTTAAAGATCCTGTAAGCCTACCTGTGTTTTTAGATAAAAAAGTTTCTACGCCATACGACTTACCTTTCCCTTGCAATAAATCCGTTTCGAGGTGTGGATTTAAAATCAACTGGGCACCGTCTTTAAAGTCAAGAATATTATTGATGGTTTTATAGAACACCTCCACGGAGCTCCCATACTTTCTTTGCTTGAAATCTTTAAAATAACCTACCGAAATCTGATCGGCTCGTTGGGGCTTGAAATAATATCCGCTGGGTTGCCAGATATCTACAGGTGTTACAGCAGTTGAATTGGTAACCAAATGAAGATATTGGTACATACGACTGAGGCCTAATTTGAACGAGCCTGTTGGACTCGTCATCCATCGCAGCGACAACCGTGGTTCCAGTCCAACATATGTTTTGATTGTCTGGCCACCCTTCACATACAGGGTATCCACTACATTCGTAATCTCGCGGGGAGATCCGTCTTCATAAAGGTTGATTGTGGCCTTCCCATACGAGGAAAAGATTGGAATTCTAAGTCCGGCTTCTGCAAAGAAATGCTCATTGACTGACCACTCGTCTGTTATATAGAGTGCGTTCTCAATAGAGTTTTGCTTTTCCATGGAGACTGACTTTGCATTAGACACGGGTGATTCGGGTTTAAGCGCGCCTGGATTAAACCTGTAATACACAAGTTGCCACCCAAAATTAAGTTGATGTTTACCCGCGTTATAATGAAAACCAGCTTTTAATGTCGTAGACGTAATTCTATATGATAGTGATGACGCGGTCAGATAATTTTGGTTTCTTACATCATAACCGTATGAACTTACCCCCATCAAAAACACGGAACCTAATTTAGCTGAAAATTGATGGTCAAGTCGGGCAGAACCCTGAAGGTTGTTCCATTGATAGGTGGTATCTCCGGTTAGGTTAAAGCTATCTTTACTGGAATATCCCGTAAAGGAAAGCTTGGAACGATTCTTTAATATATGCGTAAGTTTCAGCGTGCCATCATAGAAGAAAACGGAACTGTTGCGCAGGTCGATGTAGTCCGTGCGAATGGCCCGGATCAGGTAATCGGAGTAAGTAGAACGGAAGGATGCTGCTAGTGACGTTTTTTCTTTGCTCAGTGGACCGTTGATCATGAAGTTACTGGTAATCAAACCGATTCCCGCTTTTCCATTCCATTTCTCAAAATCACCATCTTTCGACTGAATATCCAGCACAGACGAAACCCGGCCTCCGTATTCTGCCGGAATGCCGCCTCTGTAAAAAGAGACATCTCGAATAGCTTCCGGATTAAAGGCTGTAAGAAAACCAAATACATGCGAACTGTTAAACGCTGGCACACCATCGTAAAGAATCAGGTTCTGATCAACACTGCCTCCCCGCACATTGAAACCCGTGGCCGCCTCTCCCACCGTGGTTACTCCCGGTAGATTCTGCACTTGTTTAACAAGATCAACCTCTCCCAAAAATGAAGGTGCACGTTTGAGTTCACTCATGGAAAGCTGCGTTTGGCCAATTCGACTTGTCGTGATCTCCTGGATGGCCTGACTTTGAATTACTACTTCGTCCAGTAGAAAGGGAACCTTCTCCATATCAAGATTGATAACTCCATTTTTGTAGGCTACCAGATCAATCACGATGGTTTCATAATCAATGAAACTAAAACTAAGTACATGCGCACCGGGCGTAAGTGATAATGTAAATTTTCCCGATTCATCGGTTGTGGTGCCATCCTGTGTATCACTGATCTGAATATTGGTTCGTGGCAATGGATCTCCTGACTTCAAGTCCCTCACAACGCCAGAAATATTAATTTTCTGTCCAACTTCTGCTTCACCTATTTCACCAAAAACATATCGTTCTATTTTTTTTTGCTGACGCACGGCTGACTCAATAGCATTTTTTCGAAGGTAAACCTGGGTGGGATCTTTAATAAATACCAAAGCATCCGGATACATCATAAAGTAGTTGAGATCTGTGCCCAGTAAAAGTTCGTCCAGTACCTGCGCCCATGTTCGCCCTGAGTAGTTCTGCGAGATAGTGATTGGATTAATCCATTCGGAGCGGAAATAAAATCTAACCTTATTCTTTTGAGATAGTTCGGTGAGCACTGTTGCCAGTGATCTTCCTTGTTCAGAACCATCCAGTTTTACGTCAAGAATCTGAGCACCTGTCCAGAGTGGGAATAAAATCGACAACAAAAGCAATCTTCTTTTGAACATACTCACTGGAAAAATAACTGCAGTCATGATGGCTTTACATACATAGGTAATAAGCCTAAAGTCAATGCATGAATTACAAAGTTGAAAGTGAAAGATACTACCTATTAAAATGTCAATCAATTATTTAGTGATGATTGACACTACATTATGATGTGAAAATATAGGCTGTATTATCTTACTATCAACACGATAGGATAAGGACTTTCACTTTATAGAGAAATGAAAAAATACTATGCTGATTACTTTGGCAAGTAATTATCTATTCCTTTTTACGTGTTCTTATTTTATTTAAGACAAACTCACCGATCGCTGTTCCTTGTGCAATACCTACCTCAACAGCAGGTTTATAGTGGATGCCACCAAATACGCGACTTATGGCCGCCTCATTAGAGGCTTCTTTGAAGGAAGAGAAACTTCTTACGGTAAGTCCAAATTCAACTTCCGTTGAATCTGTGAAGGCAAAATTATCACCAAGCAAATTTGTTAATACAGTCGCTGCTGAACTGGAAATTACACTGTGGCCACTTGTATACTCCGGAAAAGGTGGCGTTTGAAGCAAGGGCACCCAATTTTCGTCAATGTATTGATTGATATAGGACTCCGGGCGGATTAGCACACTTCTGTATTTTTCATCCCAGCAACTAATAAAACCATCCGCCAGTGCCAATGAAACCCACACGTAAGCTTCGGCAGATTTAATAAAATCAAGTTTGGATGCTTTGGCTGCGACCCGCGTAATATTTATCCAATGTCCGCCCGGGGAAATCTTTTTGGTAGCAAACATAACATGCCCTTTTACATTCATCATGAAAGGATTGCAATCCCAGAAGAACGCGATATTCTTTTCTTCTTCCGTAAGATTTTTGGTAATCTCCAAAACCTCAAAAGCCTCTTTATAAAACTGACTCCCTTTATCAGAAGAAAATGGCGTTGCTTTTCTGGGGATAAATTGGGCCGCTGAATCGATTACAAACGTCCTGATCTTATTCCAATGGGGCTCAACAGCGTCCATATAAGCCGGAGGTGTCGGCTTCCAGGTGGCCGGATCATTGGAGATCGAATATTTAGGAAATGAACGAGACTGCTTGTAATTATCTTTTGAAGACCACGCAAGAATATGAGCAGCCACCTGATCACCATATTCAACGGATCTTTCAAAAACATCCTCCGGGATACCCGTGTCTCTAAACTCCTTCATAAGACCTTCATAAAACACATCCATCTTATCTTCAGAAAATACCAGCGTACGGCCCACCTTTAACATGGCCTGGACAGAAGCCAGTGGGTAGCAGTACTCTTCGCCTTGCACAGGCTTAGGCACTTCAGTTAGGCCATTAACCTGGCCCGCTAAAGAAATGAAGGCCGGGTCTTGATGAATGGCTGCTTCATAGGCAGCAATGCTGGCATAGGCATAAATTCGGCTGGCTACGGGTGGTGAGAAGATGTCATGCACAATTACATCGGTGATTTTCTTTAACGAACGATGAAGGAAATCCGGGTTTTGAACCTTCATTTTATATTCACCTGTATTGGATGTACAGGAAATCATGATACTAATGATAAACAGGAACCGGAATAGTTTCATACAAAGAAATATTTTGGTCAAAATTATGGGGCAACAAATAATTACTATATGACTTTCGTCACTTTATAAATAAACTACTTGAGTTTCTTGGTCCGAACAAAGGTTAAAAGTCTGGCATTATTTCGGGCCACAAGATAAAGAAGTTCATTGGAATTCACCTGTTTTAGGATAGCAATATCCCGCCCTTCGCCCAGGGTAACAAAGCCAGATTGATCTGGCTTCATAGCCGTGAAATTTCCACTTCCATCGCCTAAAAGAACGAGCCCGACTCCTGCATCATATGAGCCAAAATCGGGTTGGGTTGCGTCCAGGTTTCCGGTTAATAATATATCCAGGTTTCCATCCAGATTCAAATCATCGGTCTCAATTCCATAGACCGGAAAATATTGAGCCTCCACGGGAAGCGCAGTCACTTGAAACTTACCAGAATCATTTCTGACAAATACAGATCGAAGTTCCTCAACTTTCATCAAGGCAGAATTTCCTTTCTGATCCGGTGTAATAATATCCTCCAATTTGACATCTCTATAATCCTTGTATCGAAGAAATTTCTTCTTAAAGGCTGGAATTTGTTTTACCAATTGATCGCGTGACGCGAATGGATAACTGAGATCTCCATTGTAATAAACCATGATGTGATCCGAACCACCATTTGAATCAAAATCTCCCAGGTACATGGATAACGGTTTATCCGGTGAAGCTTTGACCCGGGAGTTCAATCCTAAGTTGCCCAGTATAAGATCCAAATCGCCATCATTATCAAAATCTCCCGTCTCAATAGTATTCCACCAGCCTTTTGTATTTGCTAAACCATAGGTGGTGGTTTGATTTAAGAACCTGTGGTTCCGTTGTTGAATTAAAATGGTAATGGGCATCCACTCTCCTACCAAAATCAAATCTTGCAAGCCATCCTTGTTTATATCCATCCAGGCGGCATCTTTAACCATACCCGGTCGAACCCTTGTTGGATTATCAAATGTGCTGGTTCCCAACCACGCAGGATCATAGGTAAAATTTCCCTTACCATCATTCTGTAACAAGAAACTAACCGGACTCATTCCATAAAGAAACGGCATAACCGATGCACCTATAAATACATCAATATCCCCATCATGATCATAATCGAATGGCTTGATACAAGATGCATGCAGATAGATATTTGAAAACGCCTTGGGTGAGTAAGTGAAATTACCGCTGCCATTGTTTAAATAAAGTCGTGGAGCGAGTAAATCAAATTCATTCATGGCCTCCTGGCCACCGGAAACAACAATAAGATCCTGATCACCATCTGTATCCACATCAATAAAGATCGCATCAGTATCTTCTGACAATGCATGTCTATCGATGGCTTCTGATTTAACCTGCCTGAATTCTCCATTAGATTTTTGGATAAATAATGAACCGGGCTGGCCTTTGGCGCCACCTACAAAAAAATCATCATAGCCATCACGATTTATATCCGCTACAGCCAATGGTGGGCCTTCCGTAGTTAGCATATGCGGAATCAAGGATTCCCGATTGAAGGCATTGAAGTCGTCTTCTCGATGTAGAAAGTTAATACCCCCCATTTGTTTTAGAACAGGCGACTGGACCCTTGGTAAAGTATCTTTTGTGGTGTTTACGGGATCATATTCGATCGTGATCTGATTCGTAGTAATAAGGCTTTCACTAATGTTGCCATCGGGCCATATTACTCTAATCGTTGAGTTACCCTCCGAAGCGGGTACACCAAACATCATCACATAATCGGAGGATGAACACCAACCTCGAGAAGGAAATAACTCCTGCGTTTGAGTATGACTTCCGGTCGTTAACGTAACTTTTGTACCAATTCCATAGCGATTGCCGTCAAGTAAATCTGCTTTAAGTTGTACTTTGAGAAATCTAGTTTTCTGCGATTCGTTTCTATACAACAAAGCTTCACCATTAATCTGGTTAACGACTAAATCCGGATCACCGTCATTATCCAGATCGCCATAAGCAGCACCGTTAGAAAAGCCCGGTAAAAACAAGCCCCAATCTTTGGTTTTATCCTGAAACGTTAAGTCTCCATTATTCCTGAATATAAAATTACTCACCTTCCCTTCCGGCATCATTTCGGCAAGCGGCAAATTGACCTTCTTGTTAGCTTCCTGAATGGAGTCGTTATTAATAAAGTTTATATAATCCAGATCATTGGGTCGTCTTACTATGCCGTTCGAGATGAAGATATCTTTAAACCCATCTCCGTCAAAATCTACAGCTAATGGACACCAACTCCAATCGGTAGCTTCAATGCCTGCCACTTGTGCGATATCAGAAAAAACAACCCTGCCAGAATCAATAGCACCTCGATTAAGTTGAAGTGTATTTCGCGAAACCTGCTTTCCGTAACCAAAATTTAGTTTAAACTTATACACTTCATACGTATCTTCTCCAGCCGAAGTCTTGATCACCGCTTCCTCACGCGGCAACATATCGAGGGTAATGATATCAGGCCAGTGATCATTGTTCAGGTCAGCAATTTCATTGCCCATACTGAACCGGCTTGTATGGGCAAAACTTATATTTGCTTGCTGGATAAAGGTTCCATTCTTCTGATTGATGTAGAGATAGTCATTTTCATGAAAATCATTGGAAACATAGATATCCGGGTAGCCATCACGATTAACATCCGAGATACCGAGGCCTAAACCATATCCCAGTTGACTGGATAAAATTCCCGCTTCCTCCGTTACATTTTTAAAATAAGTTTTTCCTGTTTCTGTAAATTGATTCTGATACAATCGATCTCCGGCCAAAGAATCAACCTGATTACGTAAAGAAATTCTTCCATAGGAACGTTGCGAATGTACGGAATGATTTAGCAGGTACATATCAAGATCACCATCCAGATCATAATCAAAGAAAGCGGCATGCGTAGAGAACCCCTGAAAGTTTAATCCAAATTCGGTTGCTCTTTCGGTGAACGTAAGATCACCATTATTTATAAACAATTGATTGTAGCCGTTAAACCCTTTGTATTGGCCAACACCACATACATAAATATCCAAAAGGCCATCGGCATTTACATCAGCCATCGTAATCCCGGTTTTCCAATTGCCCGAACCGGCAACTCCTGCCCGCGTAGTTATATCTTCAAATCTAAAATCACCTTTGTTTAAATAAAGCTTATTGGACCCTTGATTGCTGGAAAAATAAATATCGGGTAATCCATCATTATTAATATCCCCTATTGCAACGCCACCACCATTGTAAAAGTAGAGATATTCGATAATGTTAAATTCCTCGTTCTCTATCAACTGGTTTGAAAATTCTATTGCTGTAGTTGTGGAGGGTAACAGCTGAAACAAGGTGCCCGGACTTTGTGTGGTTTCCGTTGTACAGGAGGATACTGCTAGTACTACTATCAGACTTACTTTCCAACCCATCAAAGATTTAAATGCCTTATTCAATTTACTTTGTCTTATAAAACAAGACAGCATCGTTATTTCTTGCCACCATTAAAAAATTAGCTCCTGCAGATTTTATCATTGTGAAATCGCGAACCTCTCCCTGAATGGAAAGTCCGGATTTTTGTGGTGTTACAGATTTAAACCCACCTGATCCATCTCCTTTTAGAAAAACTCCATAGCTGCCATCGTATCGACCTGCTTCAGGTTTAACCCGATACAGGTTCCCTCCTAAAAGTATGTCAACATTTCCATCGCTGTCAAAATCAGAAACCGCAATGGCATACATAGATGAAAATTGAGCTTCGATCGGAAGTCTCTTAAATATAAAAGTTCCGTTTCCTTCATTCATAAGCACACCAGTGCCAAGTTCATAAGCCTCCAGCTTTATGGTCCCAACCCATTCCTCTTGGGTGAAAATATCCTGGATAGTCTGATCTTTATAATCTTCATACTTAAGGTACTTCTTTTTAAGTGCTGGTATTTGTGTCATCAGGTCATGCCGCAACACCATCGGATAACTTTTGTCGCCATTAAAGGTGCAAATGATTTGCTCAATCGCTCCATTCTTATCGAAGTCATTCACATACATGGAAATAGGCTTTTGTGATGACGCCTTAAATCTTGAGTTAAGTCCATGATTAGCTACAACAAAATCAATGTCCCCATCCTTATCAAGATCTGATGGCAAGATTCTGTTCCACCAACCATGGGTTAAGCCCAGCCCGGCAGATTCAGTATTATCAGTGAAATGACCTGCTTCATTAATAAATACCTTGATAGGCATATACTCACCTACCACGATTAAGTCAGGATCCGAATCTCCATCAATATCTGCCCAGGTAGCATCTGTGATTAATCCGACTTTTATTAACTCAGGAGCGACCGTGGCAGTAACATCAGAAAAGATACCCTCACCATTGTTATTTAAGATATACCCATTCATGGGTAGTCCATACGAGAAGGCCTGTCCCCGCACCCCAACAAACAAATCCAGGTCTCCATCATTATCATAATCCGCAGCTTTAACGGTTGATGTACTTTCGAGAGCGGGAGTTGGTAATAGCTGAGTTGATTTGGTGAACATACCATTCCCATCATTCAAATAGAGTCTATCTGACAGTGCATTTGAAATGTTAGAAAATTCACTTCCACCACTGCATACATATAAATCAAGATCATTGTCGTTATCAGCATCAAAGAATAAACTTCCCTGATCTTCCGACACTTTATCCAATTCAAACAACGTTTGATTCGTTGCCTTAAAACTACCCTCCGAAGTTTGCAAAAACAGCGAACCCGCGCTGTCCCTGGCGCCTCCTATATAAATATCCTCAAGCCCATCTCCATTGACATCTCCTTTCGAGACCTTGGGTCCTTCTGTGCTAAGCATGTGATATAATAATTTGTCACGATCAAAGTCGACAAATTCATTTTCCTTGTGTTTAAAATTTATTGGCGAGCTAATGTTAACAAAAGTCAAATCAGTAGTAGGTGGGGGGCTTGACAATGATGTCGCCTCATGCTGATCTAATGTTATTAGTTGATTAGTTGCCAGGTTTTTTAGAAGGGTCTCTCTCCCATCAGGCCAGCGCACCCGCACCAGATCAACTGTATCTATCTTTCCTAATCCAATGTTGGGTCTTGGATCAACGGAAGATTCAAAGCCGCGATTTGGAACTTGCTCGAGATAAAACCGGTCGTCTCCATCTATAATTTCAATAGTAGTACCGATTGCCTGCGTATTTTTTCCAATCCCTTTAAGAACAAACTTTAAGTATTTGTTTTCTGGAAATAATCTATTAGTCTCATTCCTGATGACGGAAGCAGACTCATTTACACCGTTAATTACCAGATCGAGATCACCATCATTATCGAGGTCACCATACGCTGAGCCATTGGAAAAATTAGGTTCTCCTATCCCCCACTCATCCGCCTTATTAATAAATGTGAGATTGCCCTGATTATGAAATGCGTAATCAGGCACAGGATTAGAGGGAATCAGTTCCACCAACTTCTTGTAATTGACACTATTATTCGAAACAATTGATTTTACGACCTCTTCATTTGATACATATTGCAAATAATCCTGATTCGTTAAATCCTGATAAATTCCATTCGCCACGAATACATCTTTCCACCCATCATTGTCCATGTCAAACATAAGAGCACCCCAACTCCAGTCGGTAGCTTCCATACCAGTTAACCGGCCTACCTCACTAAATGAATTATCACCATTATTTAATTGAAGCATGTTACGCGTAAATTGGTGATGATAATCATTACTTACACTGTATTGGTATCGATCCCAATTTTCAAATGTTGTAACCGTTTTTATGCGTTCATTTGTTTCTGGCAACATTTCCGTAACGAAAATATCTGGCCAGCCATCATTGTTAATATCTGCCAGGTCGGCACCCATAGAGGCTCCGCTGATGGACTTCATCTGTTCGGTCAAACGCTCCGTAAACGTGCCATCCTGATTATTCAGGTAAAGGTAGTCGCGTTCAAAAAAATCGTTCGAAACATAAATGTCAGGCCATCCGTCTTTATTAACATCTCCTATCGTAGCGCCCAATCCAAAACCAATCACACTCCCATAAATTCCTGCTTCTTCACTTACGTCTGTAAAATGATCGCCATCATTGCGCATTAACTTGTCACCTCCTAAAGCATCTCGTTTGGGACGTTCATTTTTCATGAGGTTGAAACTGCCAATAGCTTGATAGGAATTATTAAGGATATACAGATCGAGGTCATTATCCCGATCATAATCGAAGAACACCGCATGCGTGGTAAACCCTTTATCGGCAATGCCATATTCCCGGGCACGTTCAGTAAACGTAAGGTCACCATTATTTATAAATAATTCATTCTCTTTATCATCGCCTTTAACATCTCCCGAATTACAGACATAAATATCAAGCCAGCCATCTCCATTCACATCGGCCATACTTACTCCGGTTGACCAGGATTTTGTTCCTGCCACGCCCGCCTTTTCAGTAATATCTTCAAACTTGAAATTGCCCTTGTTAAGGAACAACTTGTTGGGAAGTTGGTTGCCGTTAAAATAAATGTCAATGAGGCCATCGTTATTGATGTCGCCTAATCCAACACCACCTCCATTATAAAAATTACGGTAGGTATAAATATTAAACTCCTGACTAAACTCAAGTTTATTGATGAAATTAACACCCGTAGAATCACTCGATACTTTTTGAAAAAGTGTACTTCTTTTTTGTTCCTGATTTGTGCAGGCACCAAAAAGCATAGGTATCAATGCAAGAATAAAAAAATCAGAGATTTTAAAACTCATATCAACTACAAATCAATCTTTCTTCTCTTCATCGGCACTAACCGAGTGTCTGTAGGTGGGGTGCAGAATATCCTGCACTTTCACGACAACATTCTGCTCATCCTTTATATAGACTAACATCCTCCTGTTACCATCCAACTTTATGGGAACATCCTTATCATCGATTTTTGCGGTTATAAATTCATTTCCCTTATACCACTGTGTCATCAGCTTCAAAACACTTTCTTTTAGCTTGTCAGCCTGCAAATGCTCGTTCCAGGGTGCCCAACCGATATAGCTTAATTCAAGATTCATCTCCATGATAACATCGTTCTTATCAAAAGCTGGAATAAACAGAAGTCTCATGGGCGTTGATTGCGCATGAACTACTGAATCTCTAAAAAGGTATTGCACAGTAGCGCCATCAGGCCCTTCTGTAATGATTTGTTGTTTATTTAAATCAAAACATTTCCCATAAAATTCATCCCGTGTATCACCTAAATTGATACCAAACAAAACGGAATCCATTCTTACTCCTCGTGCTAACTCCGCTTTCACCAATTTGGTATAATCAGATTGGAAGCAACTGCTAAACACAAAAACCAAAACAAAAAGGCTAGTTGTGTATTTGATAGATCTCAAGTTTATCGTCATATTTTGCAAATAAAATGAATTTGTCACCATTAACTTCAATAAATTCTATATCTCTTATCTGTCCTTTCACATTTAAGTCCTGACCTGGCTTAAACTCAAACTTTTGTCCTTCTAAGGAACCTTTAAAAAACCAGCCGTTGGATGCATCATACCTTCCGAATTGTGGCTTTACCTGATAATTATTACCACCGGCTATGAGATCTACCACACCATCGCCATCAAAATCATCCAACAACAGGCCATAAAGTGGTGCATACTGAGCTTCCCATGGCAAATCAATTCGTTGGTAGCCTTCGGAACCCGAAAGCAGCATAATGGACGAAAGTACATTTACCTGAAATATTTTTGATTGTTTCAATATATCCGCAGAAAACAACTCATCAATGGATTTATTTGCATAGTCTTTATAATAGAGTAATGACTTCTTAAGTGACGGAAGTTGTGATACAAGTTCATCCCTATCTACAATAGGATAATACTTGCCACCCATTTCAGTACAATAAATCTGTTCAATTGACCCATTACCATCAAAATCCAGCACATACATCCGGTCGCCTGTCTTAAAGAATGAGTTAAGTCCATGATTGCCCAGTACAAAGTCCGGGGTTCCATCCTGATTCAAGTCCCCTACTTCAATGTTATGCCACCATCCCTTTGTATCCGACAATCCAATTTCATTGGATATGTCCTTAAATTTACCTTCCATATTTACTAATGCTACAATAGGCATCCAGTCACCCACTGCAACAATATCCATCCATCCATCATTATTAAAATCCGTAATAACGGCATCTGTCAACATGCCTAAATTTAAAAGCGCAGGTGCCTGATCAGCCGTGACATCTTTAAATAAACCCTTTCCATCGTTCTGAAACAAAAATCCTCGTCCTCCACGTCCATAAAAAAAAGGATCAAATCGTTCACCCATTAGGAGGTCAAAATCACCATCCTTATCAAAATCAATTGGCTGAACAAAACTGATTGAACTGAATGTGGTAAATGGAAGTGAATAGGGTGATTCAGAAAATTCACCATCACCACTATTTATTAAAATTCTGTCTTGTTGAGCATCCGAGATTGTAGGAAAAAACCGTCCCCCGGTTGCTAAAACTATGTCAAGATCACCGTCACCATCCACATCCACCATTGCACCTTGTGTTTCTTCGGATAATGAATATTTCTTGAAACTATCGGGTTGGGATACTCTGATTTCTTCTTTATCAAACTTAAGGAAAGCTCCAGCCTGATCTTTTCCTCCACCCACATAAATCTCCTGTATTCCATCATTATCTACATCAGCTTTATATAACGAAGGTGATTCGTTGCTATACATCATTGGCAAAAGCCGATCGCGATTAAAATCAATTAAACCACTTCCTTTATGTGTAAATACATCGTTTTCAACTAACTCAAGTTTGAGATGATCGGTATCTTTTAACTGAGTTACCGACCTCATTAAAAGTTTATTTTCCTCTTTTGTGATCCTCAATTTCGTATTGACAGGAATATCATAGATCACAGTAGAACCATGATCTGGCCATTGAATCCATAAAGAGTCCACCCGGGTCACATCTTCACCTAATCCGATTGTGACATAGGGCTGCACAGAACTCTGATACCCCCTGGTAACATAATTATCGGTCGCAAATGTTTTTCCATTGGCATATGCATACACGGTTGATCCAACCGCAAAGGTATTGCTGGTGTTTTTCGAAGACAAAGACACGCTTATACTTTTGTATTGGGTGGTGTCTGTGTTGTTCCGATAAAAAGCCGCAGGCGAATTAATATTATTCACAACCAGGTCAAGATCACCATCATTATCAAAATCACCGTAAGCACTTCCACTTGAAAACATAAGTTCATCCAATCCCCACTCAGCAGCCCGGTTCCTAAAAATTAAATTCCCTTCATTTGAATACGCATAGTTTGACATGGGTGATGAAGGCATCAGGTCTATCAACGTAACGATTGGATTTTCTTCTTCCCGAATTATTCGCTTTATATTTTCTTCAGCTCCCGAATAGGTCAGGTAATCGCGATCCAGCAAATCCTTCGCTATACCATTGGCAATAAATATATCTCGTTTTCCATCATTGTTCATATCAAAGAGCAAAGCTCCCCAACTCCACTCCGTAGCCGCAATTCCAGCCATCCGTCCTAGCTCCACATAATTGTGTTCACCGGTTTTCTTTTGAAGTACATTTCGGGGAACCTGAAAGTGATATCCATTTTGGATATTCATCTGATATTTGTCCCAACTCTCGTAAACTGTTTTAGTCTTTTTTCGCGGTAATGAATCGGGTAACATCTCAGTTACAAATAGTTCGGAAATGCCATCCCCATCAAGATCAGCAAAATCCGCTCCCATCGACCCCATACTGATTGACTGAAAATAATCTGTTAATGATTCTTTGAAAGATCCGTTCTGATCATTGATGTATAAGTAATCTCGTTCAAAAAAATCGTTGGAAATAAAAATATCAGTCCATGTATCATTATTAAAGTCTCCGAGCGTTATGCCTAATCCAAAACCAATCGTGCTTCTATAGATATTGGCTTGGGCTGTATAATCCAGATACTTTCCATTCTCATTGATCAAAAACTTATTGCCGGCACCCAGTGAATCAGGAATGTTCCGTTGATCTTTGATCAGATCAAAGTTTCCAACTGATTTGAAGGAATTAGTCAGCAAGTAGCAATCCAAATCACCATCCTTATCATAATCAAAAAAAGCAGCCTGTACTGACAAACCTATGATGTCTAACCCATATTCGTGGGATTTTTCGGTGAAGGTTAAATCTCCGTTATTAATAAACAGTTCATTGTGCCGATTGGGCACATCTGGGTTTCCTGATTTACATACATAAATGTCCAGTAGTCCATCCGCATTAATATCAACAAACGTAACACCGGTTGACCATACACCTGTACACGCTACTCCGGCTAATTCAGTAATATCCTTAAACTTAAGATTCCCCTGATTGAGATATAATTTATTACCACCCTGATTGCCGGCAAAATAAAGATCAAGCAATCCGTCATTATTAATATCTCCAACCGCTACCCCTGCTCCGTTATAAAAATTTCGGTATGTATAGGGGTTTAGGTGATCGGTGAAGGCAAGGTCGTTACGAAAGCTAATACCACTTTCTGCTGTGATGTTTGAAAAGAGAGGTGTCGGTAAAACACGATCGTTAGCGCAACCCCACAAAACACTTACTACAAAAATCGAAAGTAATCTCATCAATAAAATAAAAATAGCGCCCAACCCGAGGTTGGACGCTATTCAAAATTACAAAACAATAAATACTAAATATTAATAACCAGGATTTTGAGTAAGTCTGAATGCAGGAGCCGAAGCAGCTGTTGCCTGAATTTGTTCGTTTGGAATTGGGAACAAGTTCTTAAAGGCATCAGAGTGTGCTGGTTTTTCCCACCATGCATTTCCCCAGGCACCGAAGCGAATCAAATCCGTGCGTCTTAACGATTCCTGGAATAATTCACGTCCACGTTCTGCTAATAATTTACCCTCCGTTAGTGGAGCTATGGAACCAACACCAGCACGGGTACGTAATTTATTTACTTCCGTTTCAGCCGTGGCAACCTGACCCAGGCGGAAATGAGCTTCTGCTTTATTCAGGATTACTTCACCTAAACGCAATAAAGGAAAGTCGTTATCCATGTCGTTATTCTGACCAATCTTAAATCTGAACTTTCCTAATCTCGCACCTGCCTGGCGTGAACCATTAGGAGCCAATTCATTAATGAACGGAGTATAGTTAATTTCAGCACCATCCGGATCAGCCTTGTCAAACGCAAGATCTAGAATAGGGGTCTGAATAGAAGGATCAGCATTATAAGCATACTGTGGTCCTGCATAAAAGTTATTAGCTCTTCTCACATCCGTTGCTTCATAGCTATTGTAAAACTCTTCCAACGTTGAGTATCCATTCCAGGGTTGCTGGGCCAACTTAAACGTTAACTGGCTAGGATAATGAAGTGTCATTTGGGCAAACTGCATACCTGTGCCCGTTGCTTCATCAAAAGGAGCTACAAAGATGTGCTCTTGATTTTCTACGTTATCCGGAGCAAATACTTTGGCATAATCAGGATCAAGCGTATAAAGTCCTGAGTTAATTACCATGTCCGCTGCATCAATCGCCTTCTGATATTCAGGAGCACCATTGTAAACACCTGCATTGAGATATAGACGTGATAACAAGGCATAGGCACCGCTTTGATTAGCCCGTCCATAATCTTGTTTACCGGTAGGCAGATCCGGAATAGCAGCCAATAGTTCAGATTCCACAAAGGCATAAACCTGGGCGCGGGTAGCTTGACCTACGTCTACACCTGGTTCGGTAACTATTTTCACTCTACCAAAAGTATCCAGTAATCTCCAATAGAAGTAAGCTCTCAAAAACCGTAGTTGTGCTTTTCCTGCAGTCGTAGTGCTTGCATTTTTCAACAAGTCATTACACTGAAAAATTCCACCATACGTATCTTCCCAAGCTCCATTAATACCTCCTAAGCCAGTAGAAGCAAATTGGTGTCTGTGCATCGTTAGCCAAATACCGCCATCGAACCAGTCACCACCCTTTTGAGTAATAACTGCTTCATCCGATGATATCTCCTGAATGGAGAAATAGCTACCATGCCAAGCCGTTCCATTTAACACACGCGAAAAGGCACCTGTTAAACCATCATTGGGAGTGGCCTTGTTAACATTATTTTTAGTACCAACACCCGGATTGGCAGGAGTAAAAGTATCTGTAAAATCGCCCTTTATCTCCTCTTCCAGGTCGGTACACGAGAATGCACTAAATACAAGTGCGGTTATCAATGTAGACTTTAATATATTTTTCATATTTCTCACTTTACTTTATCTTTTTTTACAGACCAATATTTACACCAAAAGTGAAGGTTCTGGAATTGAAATAGCTGTTTCTTCTATCAATACCAGGTGCCAAAACATCAGGAGTAGTTCCCGTGAATGCACCATTATCAGCGCTACCTAAATCCTGCAATTGCGGCTCTGGGTCAATGCCTGTATAATTGGTGAGAACAAAAGCATTTTGAACGTTGATATACATCCGAACACTCTTGAAAGCTGAAGAAGCAGTTTTGAAATTGTATCCAAGTGTAATGTTATCCAGTTTGAAGAAGTCAGCCTTTTCCACATACAATGAACTGTATTGTGCAGATGTTAAACCATCAACAGCCTTATCTGTCTTAATCCTATTATAGGAGTTGATCGCACCTGGATCAAGAGGTTCATAGAATGCCCGGAAGTTGTTAATCAGGCTATGACCAACAGCACCGCGGAAAAATGCATTCATATCCCAATTCTTGAAGGTCAGTTGGTTTGTCCAGCCAAACTCCATACTAGGAATACCTTGACCTAACTCTTGAAAATCACCGTTATCTGCCAGTGCTGCACCCGGTGCTGCTACTACAGTACCATCACCATTCAAGTCTTTAAACCGTGGTGCTCCATTTCCTTCAACACCATCAAAAACAGGTCCCCAGATTTGGCCAATTTTCTCACCTACAGCTGTACGAATCATAAACGTACCATTCTGACCAGGCGCACCTAATTCTCCACGCACCGATTTATCGATGATAAATTCCTCCAAAGTTGTTTGATAAGAACTTAACACGATACCCGGACTCCACTGCACTCCGCCTAATTGAATGTTGTCATAATTCAAAGCTAATTCAATACCATTGGTTTTGAGTGATCCGGCATTTTCAAAACGTCTTCCTGATGGGAAAACGGCAACGTCCACCTGTCTTTCAAGAATGAAGTCATTAATATTTCTTGTGTAAACATCCAATGTACCGGTCAACTTGTTGCCAATACCAAAGTCAACACCAATATTTATCTCTTCCTTTTGCTCCCACTTCAAGTCCGGGTTAGCATCTCTGGCTTTGGTAACATTACCACCACCACCAAACGAGTAGGTATATAAATCTTGAGCTAAACCAGACTGACTCGGTAATGAACCAGTTACACCATATCCCACTCTTAATTTAAGGGCATTGAAGCTACCTAGTTCAGCGTATCTTAAGATGTCCACACCAATACCGGCTGCAGGAAATACTCCATACCGATTGTCCTCTCCTAATTTTGTAGAACCTTCTCTTCTCACCGAGGCATTAAAGAAAATACCTTTATCGAACGTTAAGTTAAGTCGGGCAAATTGTGCGGTAATTTGATTTTTTGGAGAAGCGTTACTGCTGATGTTAGTAAGACTGGCAAGACCCGAAAGTCTATCTCCCGAATTTTCCAATGCATTATAACCTAGCGCATCAGAAGGGAAGTTTCCTAACTCAACAAACATATCTTCAAACTCATCCTGCTGGAACGAATATCCACCTGTTAAGCTTAAATCAATTTTGTCAAAATCTTTTGTATAGGTTGCATAAGCTTCAAACAAGGTGAAAGTTATGTCATTGGTGTATCTTCTGGCCAAACCACCACGATTCAATCCTCTGAAAAGTGAGTTTCTTGAGTAATATTCACCATTAAAGTTTGTTTCAAATTGCTGCCCAAAGTTCACCGTAGCAGTCAGGTTATCGACAATGCTATAATCGATTTTTGCATTGTAGTTTAAATTCTTCCTTTTTCCTTCATTAACATTTTGATCCAGAATTGCCACCGGATTGAAGTTATCAAACAAAATTGCCTGATAGTAATCACCATTAGGAAACTTGATAGGGGCTGTAGGGTTGTACAATACAGCATATCTCAAAGCTTCATTAAATGAGAAATTGCTGTTTCTGTTAGTGAAAGACATGTTCAAATCAATCTTCAGTTTTCCTTCCAGTGCAGAGTGGAGCATGTTGGCTCTTGTATTCACCTGGTCAAACCCTGATTTCTCAAGAATACCCTGAATATTTCTGAAGTTAGTTGACATCCGGAAGGTAGTGTTTTCATTCCCGCCTGAAATGGCAATGTTGTGTACATTCGAAACACCGGTTCTGGTTACTTCATCTTGCCAATCGGTTACAGCGCCAAGGTCGTTACCACCATTGGCTACATACTCACCTGCTGACATCGAAGGCTGCTGTCTGAAAGCAGTGGCTGCAGCTACATATCCATTATAATCGAAAGATACCTGGCCAGACTTCTTTGAGCCTCTCTTGGTAGTCACGAGAATTACCCCACTCGATCCCCGGCTACCATAAATAGCAGCAGCTGATCCATCTTTCAATACGTTTATTGACTCAATATCATTCGGGTCAACGTTATTTAAAGAAGCACCGATTACTCCGTCAACAACAACCAAAGGTTCAGTGTTCGCTCCTACGGTTGAAATACCGCGTAAGCGGATTGTAGCATTAGAGTTGGGGTCGCCTCCACGGTTATAAACACTAAGTCCGGGTACTTTACCTTGAAGGAGTTGACTGGGATCATTAATGTTCCCTTTATTAAATTCCTTAGTGGTTAACGAAACAACCGAACTGGTAATCTCCTTCTTCTCCTGGGTACCGTAACCTGTTACGACAACCTCACTCAAGGCTGTAACGTCAGATTGCAAGGATACATTTAGGGTGCTTTGCGATCCAACACTTACTTCTTGCGAAGCATAGCCTACGAAAGAGAAGACAAGTGTGGCGTTGGATCCAACAGAAATTCTAAAGTTTCCATCGGAATCAGTTACCGTTCCATTACTGGTTCCTTTCTCCAGAATGTTTACTCCTGGGATGCCGGAGCCATCATCAGCAGCGGTTACCTTACCTGATACAGTTTGCTGGGCGAAACTCACGAGAGTTCCAAAAACCAGTAACACCGTCAGATACCTGCGAACAAACAGATACAATTTGGTCATACGTAATTGTTTAGGGTTTTAATTGTTGTTTATAAAGTACATTCAAAATCAAATTTGTTAATTGCATCAATTAAAAAGTGATTTCGCAGCGTAATAATACCGTGTTTTCTTCAGTCAACAAGCATATAGCCCCGATTTCTTCCTATAAATTTGCGGAAACGGTTTCGCAACCGTTTTCGAAATCTTTAAATCTTCGAAATTGTTCAAATTTAAGCTCTACCTATGAAATTTAATCAGGTAACGATCAAAGACATTGCTCGCGAACTGGGCATCTCACCCTCAACAGTTTCACGGGCTCTAAAAGACCACCCGGATATCAGTGTACAAACAAAAAAAGCGGTCAATGAACTGGCTGAAAAACTCAACTACCAGCCAAATATTGTCGCGTTGAATCTGCGACAGAAAAAAACCAACACCATCGGGGTGATCATACCAGAAATTGTTCACTTCTTCTTCTCCACCGTGATCAGTGGAATAGAAGATGTGGCCTACACTGCAGGATACAATGTTATTCTCGCACAATCCAATGAATCGTATCAACGCGAAATGACCGATATGAAAGCCCTGTTCAATAGCCGTGTGGATGGCATGCTGCTTTCAGTCTCGCGCGAAACAACCAATTTTGATCATATCGAGTCCATTATATCCAAGGGAGTACCTATTGTTTTCTACGACCGAATGTATAACAGCCCAACCAGCAGCAAAGTAATTGTGGATGATTATGCAGGGGCAAAAGAGGCTGTCAATCATTTGATTGAGCAGGGCTGTAAGCGGATCGCTCACCTGAATGGCGCGCCTAACCTCATCATTAGTGTTGATCGATTTAGAGGTTATACGGATGCCCTCAAAGAACATAAAATGGAGATAAAGGACAATCTTATTGTCAATTGTCCTTCCGGAACGTTTGAAGAAGGCAAGCGGGCAGCAAACAAACTTCTTTCGCAAACTCCTCTTCCTGATGCAATTTTTGCCAACAACGATCCCATGGCAATGGGTGCGATGATGGCCATCAAAGAAAAGGGTTTAAAAATTCCCCAGGATGTAGCTATAGTTGGTTTCAGTAACTGGTTCTTTGGCGAACTCATGGAGCCATCTCTCACAACTGTTGATCAACCCGGATTTGAAATGGGTCAGGAAGCCGCCAGGCTGCTGATCCGTCAGATTGAAGTGAAAGAAAAAGACGATTTTGAAATCCAGCCTGAAACGAAAATTCTTAAAACCAGGCTGGTAATAAGAAACTCATCGTTGAAGTCACAAACAAAGAAAAAATAACGCAACCGTTTTCGGAGTTTTTGAAAACAGATTGATAGGTAACATCAGGCTAATTAAGTTTACTTTAGCTGCTTAACCTTTCAATTATTCTTTGATGACAACCTCTTTTCATTCTGCAACCAGTAAAAGTCTGGGCAATCTTGTTTCCTTCTCAAAGCATGTAAGTGGTATTGAGGGTAAGACTTATTTTGGAAATTTTAGGGTGAGTATTTATGCCCAGTCTATCATTAGGATTACCATCTCTGATGCCGGTAAATTTGAAGACTTCTCGTATTCAGTCGTAGCAAAACCTGCCGACATTGTCTTCGAGTTAATGGATGATAGAGACTTCATTAAATTAAAAACAACGACCTGCGTTTTATCAATCTCAAAAAATCCAGTTCGCTTTTCTTTTCAGAATCATCAAGGCGAGGTAATTAATGAAGATGATTCTTTTGGCACCGCGTGGATCGGAGAACAGGTTACAACCTATAAAAAATTACAAGCGGGCGAACGATTTATCGGACTCGGAGAAAAAACCGGACCCCTTGATCGAAGAGGCGCAGCCTATCAAAACTGGAATACGGATGCATACGCATATAATACAGGTACCGATCCTCTTTACTCCTCTATGCCATTTTATATTGGCATTCGGGATCATTTTATCTATGGAATTTTTCTGGACAATACGCACAAGTCGTTTTTCAACTTCGGTGCATCGAATAATCGATTTGCCAGTTTTTCAGCCGATGCCGGTGAAATGAATTATTATTTTATGCTGGGTGATTCCGTTCGTGAAGTTATTAAGCACTATACAGAACTGACTGGCCGCATGGAGTTGCCTCCGCTTTGGAGTATTGGGTATCAGCAATGTCGTTATAGTTATTATCCCGACAAGGAAGTATTTGCAGTCGCTCAAACCTTCCGTGAAAAAGATATTCCTGCCGATGCGATTGTTTTCGATATTCATTACATGGAGAAATACAAAATCTTCACGTGGGATAAAAAACATTTCTCAGACCCGAAAGGATTATTGGCTGCTATTAAGAAGCAAGGGTTCCATGTGGTGATCATGTGCGACCCCGGGATAAAAGTAGAGCCCGGGTATGAAGCCTATGATGATGGTGTGAAACAAGATATCTTTTTAAAATATCCCGATGGTGAAAATTATCAGGGCCAGGTGTGGCCCGGATGGTGTCACTTCCCTGACTTCACAAAACCAGCTGCACGGGCATGGTGGGCATCAAAATTTAAGGATTATGTTGAGTTGGGCGTTGAGGGATTCTGGAATGATATGAATGAAATTGCCACCTGGGGCAATGCCCTACCCGATAATATTGAATTTGATTTTGAGGGCAACAAAACTTCGATGCGAAGAGGAAGAAATGTTTTTGGATTTCAAATGGCACGAAGCACCTATGAAGGAACCAAAAAATTAATGAATGGAAAAAGACCGTTCAATTTAACACGATCAAGTTTTTCAGGTATTCAACGGTACTCGGCCGTGTGGACAGGAGATAATGTTGCCTATGACGAACATATGTTATTGGGTGTTCGAATTGTTAACAGCTTAGGTCTTACGGGAGTTGCTTTTGCCGGCTATGATACCGGTGGTTTTGTGGGCGAGGCCAATACCAAACTTTTTGCACGATGGATTTCAATAGCCTCCCTCTCCCCATTCTTCAGAGCCCATAGTATGATTAACACCCGCGATAGCGAACCTTGGTCGTATGGCGAAGAAGTAGAAAGTATCTCCAGAAATTATATCAAGTTCAGGTATCAGTTAATGCCGTATATCTATTCCTTGTTTTACGATGCATCTAAAACAGGTATGCCGGTGCAACGCTCGCTTGCTATTGATTACCCACACGACCATCGGGTTTATAATGGCATGTATCACAATCAATATCTGTTTGGTCCCAGCATCCTGGTAGCCCCCGTAGAAAGTAATAAGGGTTTACTGAAAATATTTTTACCAGTGGGCGAATGGTATGATCTCTATACAGGAAAAATCTGGCAAGGCGATCAGGAAACTATTGTTGAATGTCCCATTCACCGCTTGCCAGTCTTCGTAAAAGCTGGAAGCGTGTTGCCGATGCAGGCCAGTGCCGCCCACACAGGAATTAAACATGATGAATTAATATTACACATCTATTGCGGAAACGCGACAAGCGAATTCCTACTTTATATGGATGACGGTGAAACGTTCGACTATCTAAATGGATATTGTGCAAAAAGATTAATTCAGATGCGAGGTAGCGAAAACAAACTAGTGATTTCTAAAAATGAGGGGGACTATCAGCCATCGTACAAAAGAATAAGGCTTGTTCTCCATGGCACCAAGGCGAACCAGGTAATAATCAATGGAGATTCCTTGCCGCTAACGCATGAGGTACATTCATTTTTTGCACCTTTGGAAAAATATGATCCGATAAACGATCCGGACTCGATGGGCGAAGAACATGTAAAGTTTGCAACAACCGAGTACACACAGGAAAAAATAGAAATTACCTGGTAATGCTTGACATCCAAAAAAAATACACGCCCTCGTTCTATGCCATCCTAAGTTTACCGGCAACTGCCATGGGCTTTGCACTGTGCGTACAAATCTCAGCGCTAAGTTGGCTTTTGTCTACGCAATATTCTTTAAATATTCACGAGGTTGGATTTGTTTGGGCTGCTGGACCCATTGCCGGTATTATTGGTCAGGTGGTCATTGGTTTAATCAGTGATAAAGTTTGGTTTTGGGGTGGCCGTAGAAAGCCCTTTATATTAATCGGAGGTACTATCGCAGCTATCAGTCTTTTGGCTTTAACCGGGTTGGGTGAAATCAGTCAATGGACAGGACTTAGTCTACTGGTGGTCGCTATCATTGTAGCACTAACCCTGGATCTATCCATAAACATTAGTTTCAACCCTACCCGATCCATCATTGCCGATGTAACCCCTGAGGGAGAAAAGAGAACCAAAGGCTATACCTGGATGCAAACCATCTCAGGTATGTTTGGAGTTCTTGCTTATGCCATTGGTGCCTACTATGGAAATTACTCACTAATTTATTTTGGAATTATTCTGGTGTTTTTGTTTTCCATTATTCCACCCTTCTTTATTACAGAACCCAAATCGATAACGACAGAAAAAGTAAGTGTAAATGAAAAAATCCGCACAAAAACTGAAACTGGGCAATTGTATAGAATTTACCTGGCCCATGGTTTCTGTTGGCTGGGCGTGCAAACCATGTTTGTCTACATGTTTTTCTATGTAAAGGAAACTATGGGCATCACTTCAGATACGGAAGCAGGCCAGGTTGTTTCGCTTTCATTTCTGGTATTGAATACTGTGGGGTTCATTCTGCCCGCAACGGTGCTTGAACCAGTTGCCAAAAAAACAGGTCGGGTAAAAGTACATGTGGTTGCCATTGGTATGATGGCCGTAGGTTATTTGTTGATGACTTTGTTCGGCACAAGCATTTGGTTAGTCTACACTTTTATGGCCGTGGCAGGTATAGGCTGGGCGGCAACGGTTAGTCTTCCGTTTGCTCTCATGACTGAGAAAGTAGATAAAGCAAAAATGGGTTTGTTCATGGGAATTTTTAATCTATCGGTAGTCATTCCACAATTAATTGTGAGCCTCGGATTTGGCAGCTTTATTCAGCAGGCTGAAAATAAAAATATTATCTTTATTATTTGCACTGTATGTCTCGTGATTTCGACATTGCTTTGGAGTTTAGTTAGAGAACAATCTGTTAACAAAGATCAAACCTGAATCCGAACACTACCTCACATTAATACATGAGCCAACATAAACCCCGCCTTAGCTTCTGGCAAATCTGGAACATGAGTTTTGGATTTTTAGGAATTCAATTTGGATTCGCGTTACAGAATGCAAACACGAGTCGCATTTTTGAAACATTAGGTGCCGACACGGCAAACCTTGCATTGTACTGGCTCGCAGCTCCTCTTACTGGCTTATTAGTCCAACCCATTGTTGGGTATTATAGCGATCGTACCTGGCATGCCAAATGGGGTCGCAGACGACCTTTCTTTGCGGTGGGTGCCATTCTTGCATCCATTACATTGTGCCTGATGCCCAACTCACCAACCTTATGGATGGCTGTTGGTGTTCTATGGATTATGGACGCATCTATCAATATCAGTATGGAACCTTTCCGTGCTTTTGTAGGTGATATGTTGCCACCGGCTCAACGAACTACCGGATTTGCCATGCAAAGTTTTTTTATCGGCATTGGCGCAATCGTTGCATCTTTTCTTCCCAGCATTTTCAAAGATTGGTTTGGCATTTCGAACGTAGCGGATGTAGCAGGAACACTCCCTGATTCAATCCGGTATAGTTATTACGTTGGAGCGTTCATGCTGTTCGTCACCGTTATGTGGACCGTTTTTTCAACGAAAGAATATCCACCTACCGAATTGGGTGAAGAAAAACTTAGAAACCGGGAGCATCGCAAAATTGATGATGAAGCCAAACATCAGTCTTCCTTTTATCGCAAAGCAGGTCTCTTCATGCTGATCGGATTATTAATTTCCGGTTTTGTCTACATAATTGATCTTGAGAAGGAACTTTATGTATTGGGAATTGGGCTAATCATGTTTGGTATATTTCATGGTGTTGCAGCTTACTTCATACAACGCGGCAAAGCTTATCTCGGCCTTGTTCACATTGTAAAGGATTTTAATACTATGCCTAAAACAATGATTCAGTTGGCTTATGTGCAATTCTTTTCATGGTTTGCCCTGTTTGCCATGTGGATCTATACCACCAGTGCTGTTACCAGTTACATTTTTCATTCAACTGACCCAACAAGTCAGGCTTACAATGATGGTGCCGATCTGGTCGGAAAACTCTTTGGAGTTTATAATGGCATCGCTGCATTAGCCGCATTATTTCTGCCCATCATAGCAAAGTATACAAGCCGAAGAATGACTCACTTTATCGCCTTGCTTTGTGGAGGAGTTGGGTTGGCCTCGTTCTATTTTATTTCTGATCCTTTCTGGCTTTGGTTTTCCATGATTGGCATCGGTATTTCCTGGGCCAGTATTTTGTCCATTCCCTATGCCATGCTTTCTGGTTCCTTACCGGCAGAAAAAATGGGATACTATATGGGTGTTTTCAATTTCTTCATTGTAATTCCTCAGATTGTAGCGGGTACTCTATTGGGAGTAATGCTAACTCACCTATTCAATGGCCAATCGATTTTTATTCTGGTGAGTGGTGGAGTATCGATGGGCATCGCTGCATTGTTAAGTCTGAAAGTGGATGATCGTGATGAAGTAGTTATCAAGACTGCATAAAAGACAATAATGAGAGCAGCACTGATATTCATAATTCTTGTCAGATTTTCATCTCTATCCGGACAAGATTATAGCTTGTTACAGGAAAGTAATCAGATTCTAACCAGATTCAAACCTGATTCCATCGGAGTTGCAGGGTTAGAAAACTGGTGGTTATCCTTGCAGGCTACGGGCCAAATACCGTTAGTCACTGATGACTCAGTATATTTTTTTTATCGGGGCGCTGCTAAAACCGTGGAGTGGATGGGTGACTTCAATGGTTGGGGCTACCAAAAAGATTTTGATAACAAAGGAAAGCAAGTGCCTGGTTCCAACATCTGGTATCTGAAGTGTGCCTTTCCAAAAGATGCCCGGCTCGATTATAAAATTCTGATCAACGGAAGTACGTGGATTCTTGATCCGGAAAATAAATTTCAACAATGGTCGGGTGTAGGTGGTGGAAGCCCCAACTCTGAATTACGTATGCCAGCATGGCGCGAAGATCCTGCTACGATTGAACGATCTAACGTTCCCAAAGGAACAATGAAACGGGATTTGCTTATCGCAAGTTCTACTTTGGGGTATCAGGTTACTTATTCTGTCTACGTGCCCCATCATGATGGTAGTAATGGCAAACTTGCTACTATCTATATTACAGATGGCTACGAATATCTGCATCCGCAATTAGGCAACATGACAACGATATTAGATAACCTGATTTTCGAGAACAAAATCAAACCTGTGATAGCGGTTTTTGTCGATAATAGAGAACCTGTCAATCGTGCCAACAACCGAAGAATGAATGAACTTGCCATGAATGCAAAGTACCTTGACTTCTTTGTTCAAGAACTAATTCCGCTTATTGAATCCGAATATCCTGCCATATCCAGCCCACAAAACCGTGCAATAATGGGCACCTCCATGGGTGGATTGACAGCTACGTATTTTGCATTTTCCAAACCTGAAGTTTTTGGCTTGGCCGGTATTCAATCCCCTGCGTTTTATACTCGACCTCAGATTTACGCATTATGTTCCAATCCTGCCGATCCTAAAATGAAAATATCCATGACCTCCGGACTGATCAACGATACGAGCGAAGACAGTCGTAAAATGAAAGAGGTGCTAGAGGCGAGTAGTTGCGAGTATCATTATAGGGAAGTAAACGAGGGGCACTCATGGGGTAACTGGCGTAGATTAATTGATGATGTTTTGATTGATCTTTTTCCTACTGAAAACTAAATTTGAAAAATTATAACCTTCAGATTTTAAGAGCTTTGTCTATACATTCAGTTATTTATTAAATTGAGGCATTGAATTTGTTTTATCCCTGTTTATGAAGCTACGATTACTCCCCTTCATCGTTTTGTCAGTCATATTGTTGGACTCGTGCAGTTCAGGAAAGTCCGCTCTGAAAAAAGGTGATTATTATGATGCCGTTTTACAAGCTGTTAATCGACTGAGGCAGAATCCGGATCACAAAAAATCAAGGGAGGTGTTGAGCACGAGCTATATGATGGCTGTTGAATACCTGGAGTCCGATGCCCAAAATCAGATTGCCTCTAATGCTAACTTTAAATGGAAGAATGCAGTTCAGAATTATGAGCGTATCAACTACCTCTATGAACAAATTCGCACTTCACCCGGAGCTCTTAAAATAATCCCGAATCCGATTAACAAATACAAAGAATTAACCGAAGTTAAAAATAAGGCCGCTGAAGAAACGTATGAAGCGGGCATCCAGTCCATGTTGAAAAGCAGCCGCGAAGATGCCAAGCGTGCATACTTCCTGTTTGTAGAAACCAATACGCTATCGCCTGGCTACCGCGAAACAATTGAAATGATGGAACAAGCAAAATTTAATGCTACCATCCGAGTAATAGTAGAACCTTCGCTACGTAATTATAACGACTGGAATTTTGAACCCATTGTCTTTGGAGCCAATCCAAGTCAGTTTGTTAAATTTTATACACCGCAAGGAGCGCAAGACGCAGGCCTCACAAAAGTCGATCACTTTATAAAAATTGTGCCTAATGGATATTCTGAAAATAGACCAACTATAAGTAAAAGTACACAAAGCTATGTAGATAGTGTGAAGGTGGGTGAGAAAACCGTCAAAGATGTCAAGGTTCCTATCTACGAAAAAGTAAATGGCTCTATTACCATCTTTGAAAAGAAAATTACATCACGTGGATCCATTACACTTTTTATTAAAGAAGCTTCTTCCAATGTGGAACTTAGAAATTCAGAACTGATCAGTGAAGAAATTTGGAGCGATAGTTGGGCCAGCTGTTCAGGAGACCAGCGTGCCATTCCTGAAAAAATGCGCAAACTGTGCGGTAAGGGTGAGCCCTATATGGCGCGTGATTTTCTCCTTAGCAGAACCAAGCGTGAACTTGACAACCGCCTGGCAGAATCCTTAAATGGATTCTATGGGGCGTATTAATGTCGGCTGTCAGACTTTTAAGTCTTTGAGTTAAACCATTTTGATTGCTTTAGGGTTAAAGACTGTATGAAATTCACTGTAACGTTTCTTTTCTCAGCTTTGCTAACAACCCTTTCTGTGCAGGCACAGAATCCAACTCAAAAAATTATGAACACACAACTCGAAACTGCAACCTTGGGCTCAGGCTGCTTCTGGTGCACAGAAGCATTTTTCTTGCCCTTGAAAGGCGTTGAATCCGTGGTTTCGGGGTATTCCGGAGGGAAAGTGAAAAACCCCACCTATCGTGAAGTATGTTCGGGGCTCACGGGCCATGCCGAAGTAATTCAGGTAAAATTTGACCCTAAAGTGATCTCTTATGCAGAGGTCCTTGAAATATTCTGGAATACACATGACCCAACTACGCTTAATAAGCAGGGGGCTGACGAGGGTACACAATATCGTTCAGTGGTATTCTATCACAGCGAAGAGCAAAAAAAGACAGCCGAAGAGTATAAAAAACAGTTAGGTAGTTCGGGCATTTACAAAAATCCGATAGTAACAGAAATTAGCCCGGCTGTAACTTTTTACCCTGCCGAAGATTATCACCAGAATTATTATGCTTTAAACCCTAATCAGGGATATTGTCAATATGTGATCAGGCCCAAGGTTGAGAAGTTCAATAAACAATATGGAAGTAAGCTTAAAAAATAGGCTTATTAGAGAGAAATTAATTCTTACTGAATAACGTAACATTATAACCTAACCTTCGTTTTAATGAGCATAGAGCAGAGAAAATCTTCTCATAGGTTTAGGTTTAGGTAACAAAGACCCCTTCAGACGGAAGGGGTCTTTGTATTTTGTAACCATCCTGACAAAACACTGAAATACCTATTCGGTGATAAACCTTTTTGGTTGGTAATTGTATTTAACTTGAATGATTAAAACTATGAGATCCATGAAAATCACCCTTCTCCTCTTGCTGCTTGCTGTAGTAGCCTGCGGTCAACAAAAAGATAAAAAACAGAATGATTCTTTCTATGAAGTAAAAAAAACGGAAGCTGAATGGAAGAAACAATTAACGGCAGAAGAATTTTACGTGCTTCGTCAAAAGGGAACGGAGCGTGCCTTTACAGGAAAGCTTTGGGATAATCATGAGCATGGCATTTACGTCTGTGCCGGATGCAACCAGGAGCTTTTCGCCTCCGAAACAAAATTTGAATCTGGAACAGGGTGGCCTAGTTTTTATCAACCCATAAAAGAAGGTGCGGTTTCGGTGGGTACCGATACCAGTTATGGTATGGTACGCGATGAAGTAGTTTGTAGCCGGTGTGGTGGACATTTAGGTCATGTTTTTAATGATGGTCCAAAACCAACCGGCTTGCGTTACTGCATGAATTCTGTGTCAATGAAATTTGAAAAGAAAGCGGAGAAAAAATAAAGAATCGCTCTGAAGCAGGAAGACCGTTAATTTGTCAACGGTCTTTTTTTATTATCTTTTCAGAAACAATTTCTACTATGTGCAGACTAATGGCCTACAAAGGCACCCCGATTGTAATAGACGACCTGCTTTACAAGCCAAAAAATTCATTGATCACGCAAAGTATCAATGCAAAAGAAATTGAAGAGCCTTTAAACGGAGATGGTTTTGGCATTGGGTGGTATGCCCCTGAAATAAATAATGAACCAGTAACTTTTGTATCAGTAAACCCCGCCTGGAACAATCGTAACCTGCGCAACCTCGCACCCAAAATAAAAACAAACTGTTTGCTCGCGCACGTACGGGCTGCTACGGTGGGTGATGTTTCCGAATCCAACTGCCATCCCTTTCAATACAAAGATCTTCTCATGGCTCACAATGGTGGTGTAGAGGAGTTTGGAAAAATCAAAAGACACCTGCGGGCACCGCTCTCGAATGAGTTGTATAACTGGATAAAGGGCCAGACAGATTCAGAACATTTATTTGCCTATTTACTCAATCATCTTTTCAATAATCACAAGGTAGTTACCCCGGAAACGGTGGTTGATTCCTTCGAGCAAATGTTCAGAGATGTCAAAGATTTAATGGCGAAGTACGACATCAAAGAAGAGGCCTACATGAATATGGCGTTTACCAATGGTGAATTTGTGGTAGCCTCGCGGTATGTAAGCGATCCTAAACAAGAGGCCCTCACACTTTATCATTCCGAAGGAAGTCGCTTTGTGGTAGAAAATGGAGTTACGCGTTTGGTGGCTCCGAAAGATGATGACGGAGCCGTTTTGGTAGTTTCTGAGAAACTTTCTGACGATAAAGATTGGACCATGATTCCAGCCAACCATTTTGTGATTGTAGAGCAATCACTCAATGTTCGGGTACGACCCATTAAAGATTAACTATTCTGATTTGTTTAGGGGGTTGTTTGGCGTAGCTTCGCATTAAATATTCAATCGTGTACGATATTACGATTATTGGTGGTGGCATCGTAGGTCTTGCTACTGCCCTGCAACTTAAAACTACCAATCCTTTTCTCAATATTCTCTTATTAGAAAAAGAGGATGAACTTGCTAAACATCAGACTGGAAATAACAGCGGGGTAATTCATTCTGGATTGTATTATAAACCCGGTAGTCTCAAAGCCACCAATTGCATTCATGGATACCAGCTGTTAATTGACTTCTGTCGACAACATGAAATTGCTTTCGATCTGTGTGGAAAGATTGTAGTTGCCTCGGACGAAAAAGAATTACCCTTGTTGGAAACGTTATTTACCCGTGGCCAACAAAACGGACTTCAGAATCTAAGGAAATTAGCGAAAGAAGAGCTCTTACACTACGAACCCCATGTGTCAGGAATTGCAGGGATATTTGTTCCTCAAACCGGCATTGTAGATTATAAAATTGTTGCTCAAAAGTATGGTCAACTCATTCAGGAAAAAGGCGGTCAGATTAATCTTGGCGAACGAGTGCTTGACATACAAAGTTCGGAGAACAAGGTAGTAGTGATCACTCAGAAATCAAGTTATACAACCAAACTAGTGATTAACTGTGCCGGACTTTATAGTGATAAGGTTGCGCGCATGACGGTACCTGAATTGAATGTTAAGATTATTCCTTTCCGGGGTGAGTATTATAAACTCAAAAAGGAAAAAGAATACCTCGTTAAAAACTTAATTTATCCGGTACCTGATCCCAACTTTCCTTTTTTAGGTGTTCACTTCACACGCATGGCTAAAGGTGGTGTAGAAGCCGGACCGAATGCAGTACTTGCCTTTAAACGCGAAGGGTATAAAAAATCCGATTTCAGTTTTTCAGAGCTAGCTGAGACTCTTGCGTGGCCTGGATTTCAGAAAGTAGCGGGAAAATACTGGCGCACCGGTTTTGGGGAAATGTACAGATCGTTTTCCAAATCAGCATTTACCAAAGCCTTGCAAAAGTTAATCCCGGAAATTCAGGAAAACGATTTGGTGGAAGGGGGTGCTGGTGTTCGGGCCCAGGCGTGTGATCGCCAGGGCGGGCTGGTCGATGATTTTTTAATTCTGGAAGAGAAGCATGTGATCAATGTGTGTAATGCACCTTCCCCGGCCGCTACTTCTTCGTTGGCCATTGGCGAAACGGTTTCTGGCTTAGCACTAAAGCGATTTAATCAATAAATCATTAGTCTTTGATTGCTGTTACTTCAATCTCCACTAAATAATCAGGATCAATCAAGGCGCTGATTTCTACCATACTGGTAACAGGCTTTATATTCTTAAAGAATTCCCCATGGGCTTTTCCCACGAGCTCCCACTGTGAAATATCCGTTACAAAAATCCGGGTTCTAATAACATCCTTCAATTCAAAACCGGCTTGATGTAAAACCTTTTCTATTTTCTCAATTATAAATTTTGTTTGTCCGTAGAAGTCGCCCTTCGCAATAACATTTGTTCCATCCGAGGCCACCGTTCCGGATACTTCCAACGTGTTGCCAATTTTTACGGCTCTGCAATACCCTACAATATCTTCCCATTTTGCTCCTGTCGAATAGTTTGTTCTCATGTTCAAATAAAGATTTAGTGTAAATTACGAATTATGACGGATAACGATAATCCCAATTTTTCGCAAGAAGAACAAATCCGGTATAGCCGGCATTTTGTATTGCCAGATTTTGGTGTGAGGTCTCAGCATAAACTTAAAAACGCAAAGGTAACGGTAGTGGGCGCGGGGGGATTGGGATGCCCTGTTTTGCTTTACCTGGCTGCTGCGGGTATAGGTTCTATAAAAATTATTGATGATGATCAGATCACCTTATCGAATCTGCAACGTCAGGTGTTATTTACGACTGATGACATTAATCAATCCAAAGCCTTGGTGGCTTCCAATAAAGTGAAGAGTCTGAACCCAAACATCCGTGTTGAAGTTGTGCGGGCGAAATTAAGTGCAGCGAATGCCCTTACCTTGTTATCCGATTCGGATGTAATTGTGGATTGCACGGATAATTTTCCTAGCCGATATCTAATCAATGATGCCAGTGTGCTTTTGGATAAGCCTCTGGTCTATGCTTCTGTTTTTCGTTACGAAGGTCAGGTTGCGGTATTTAATTATAACAAGGGAGTTAACTACCGGGATTTCTTCCCGCTTCCACCCGATCCTAAATCCGTGCCTAATTGCGAGGAGGGTGGTGTGTTGGGAGTGCATGCAGGGATAATCGGTTGTATGCAAGCCAATGAGGTGCTGAAAATAATAACCGGTTTTGGAAAGCCATTGGCAGGCGAAGTGATGGTTTATGATTCAGTAACCCTGGAATCTACCCGCATAAAAATACCTAACCGAAATTCGCGGGAATCAATAAAAAATTTGATTAATTATGATGAGTTTTGTGGACTCAACACACCTAATGTAAGTATTATGAAAGAAGTAACTGTACAGGAATTAAAAGCAATGCAGGAATCCGGGGAAGATTTTCAATTGATTGATGTACGCGAGCCGCATGAGTACGACATCTGCAATTTGGGTGGTGAATTAATTCCGCAAGGTGAGATACCCCATTCGGTAGATCGGGTTGCCAAGGACAAGAAGGTTATTCTTCAATGTAGAAGTGGTGCGCGGAGTGGTAATATGGTTCAATGGCTTGAGAAAAATCATGGATTCACCAACCTGTATAATCTAAAAGGTGGTATCCTTGCCTGGGCGAAGGAGATTGATAGCACAATGCCTACGTATTAAGAACTTGCTTTTATCGCCTGCTCCACATCGTTAATGATATCCTGAATATTTTCTAATCCAACAGATACCCTAACCAGACCAGGCATAATTCCTACGGCCAGTCGTTCTTCTTCGCTAAGTTTAGAATGTGTTGTCGATGCCGGATGAGTAGCAATGCTACGCGTGTCACCCAGGTTAGCAGAGTGCGAAAGCATCTTGAGTGAGTTCAAAAATTTACGACCCCGTTCGATACCGCCATTAATCTCAAAGGTAACTACACCCCCACCCAACTTCATTTGCTTTTTGGCAAGTTCATGCTGAGGATGCGAAGGCAGAAAAGGATACTTCACTTTCAATACGTCTGAATGTGTTTGCAAATAATTGGCGAGTAGTAAGGCATTCTGACAATGGCGTTCCATACGTACAGCTAGCGTCTCCAAACTTTTTGAAAGTACCCAGGCATTAAACGGGGCCATGGACGGTCCGGTATGTCGGGCAAAGAACCTAACCTCTTTAATCAATTCTTTCTTCCCGAGCACAGCACCACCAATCACCCTACCCTGGCCATCAATAAATTTAGTGGCCGAGTGTGTAACAAGGTGTGCACCCCATTTAGCCGGGTTCTGCAGATACGGTGTTGCAAAACAATTATCTACATTCAATATCAATTTATGTTTGTTTGCCAGCTTACCCAACCACTCAAGATCGATTATATCGAGAGCTGGGTTAGAAGGTGTTTCCACAAAAATCATTTTTGTGTTCGGCTGAATCTTACTTTCCCAGGAATTTGGATCCGCTATATCTGCATAGGAATATGAAACATTGAATCTCGGAAAAATTACATTCAAGATCTGGTGCGTAGATCCAAAAACAGAGCGAGATGCAAGAACATGGTCACCTGCTTTTAACAGAGAAGCCATACTGATATACATCGCAGCCATACCGGAAGCAGTAGCAATTCCATCTTCGGTACCTTCCAACAAACACATCTTTTCTATGAACTCTGTGTTGTTCGGATTTGAGAAGCGGGTATAAATGTTCCCAGGGATTTCATCCGCAAAAAGTGCCCTTGCTTGTTCTGCATCTTCAAAGACAAAACTTGACGTGAGGTATAAGGGTACAGAATGTTCGCGATTAGAAGTTCGTTCACTTTGGGCACGAATAGCATCGGTTTCAAAATTCCGCTTTTCCATCACACAGATTTAACAATTTCAAAACTATAGGTAACCTTCGCGGTCTTCTCGAGAGTTTTGGCCACAGAACAATATTTTTCCACCGAAAGCTGAACTGCCCGTTCTGCCTTTTCCGGATTAATATCTCCAAACAATTTAAAGTGCGCATGTACCTCTGTATACAAGGCCGGTACAACACCTTGTTCTCGTTCACCGGTAACGGTAATCTTTAAATCGTTGAGGGGCTCACGTTGTTTCCGAAGAATTGCAATCAGGTCTATAGCACTACAACCACCCATAGCAGCCAATAACAATTGCATGGGTCGCATGCCTGAATCATGACCACCATCAGCAGCACCGGCATCCATCACAATGGCATTTCCTTTTTCATTAACCGCTTCCATCCGGAAATCCTGGTCAATACGATTTATTTCAATTTTTATCATACAACTTGTTTGTCCTTCCAAACTAAACTTCCTATTACCATAATCAATATACTTACAATAAGTGCCGGCACTAAACTTGGCCAGCTAAGATCAAAACGATTTACTACAAACCATGTAGTTGTACCCATAACCATCGCTAATAATGCCCCCGTACTGGATGCCCGTTTCCAATAAAGTCCGAATACCAAAGGGGCAAACAAAGATACCAGACTCAGGATGGAAGACTCCCCTACCAGTTCATAAATATTTGATCGGAGACAGGCCATAACGGTTGCCAATGCACTAAACCCTAAAACAGAAATCCGGGTTATCATTAAAAGTTTCTTATCGCTAAACCGGTGCTTTGCTAATGGCTTCATTAGGTTTTCAGAAAAGATTGCTGCCGGAGCCAGAATGGCTGAACTGGTTGTACTCATGATTGCAGATAGTAAAGAACCAAAAAACAAAATCTGTACTGGCATAGTAGCATGACTTAGTACCATACTGGGCAATGCAAGTTGTGTGTCCCCAGTAATAAACTCAGGATATAAATGGCGAACGCAGAGGCTAATGAATAACGGGATCATGGCAACTGTCAGGTAAAGGCCAGCCGCAATAAAGCAAGATCGCACCGCTGTATTTACCGAGTTGGAGGACATCACTCGTTGAAAAACATCCTGCGATGGAATAGATCCTAAACCAAGTACCGACCATGCTGCCAGATAAATAATGATCTCCTTAAATTCTGCTTTGGGTAAAAACCGAAATGTGCCCGGCTCAACTTTATTAATCACCGCTGCAAATCCACCAGCCTTATGTGAGAGAATTACAGCAAGAACAAGAAGACCAATTATGATAATTGCACTTTGAATAAAATCTGTAATAGAAATTGCCCACATGCCACCTACGTATGTATAGAATGTAACAACCACCGCAGAAACAATTACTCCTTGCCAAATTTCAAGACCTGTAACTACATTTAGAATTAAACCCATCGCCACAAGTTGTGCAGCAATATAACCGACATAGGATGGTACTATGAATGCACTCGCTACCAATTCGGTGCGTTTACCATACCTGACTTTGAAAAAGTCGCCCAGTGTAAGGAGGTTCATAGAATACAACTTACGTGCAAAGAAAAGTCCGAAAAGCAGCAGACATAAGGCTGCACCAAATGGATCTTCAATTACAGAATATAATCCGCCCTTCAAAAATTCTGAACTAGCCCCAAACACAGTTTCAGAACCAAACCAGGTAGCGAATAATGCAGACGAGCTTAACATCAAAGGAAGGCTGCGACCAGCCAGCATAAAATCTCCAGATGTTTTAACTTTGCGCGAGGCCCAATAACCAATCGCCACGGTGAGGATCAGGTATACGATGATCGAGAAAAGCAGCAAATCAGGTCAGGTATAAAACGTGAACCTAAAACTAAGAAAGAGCAGGATTATGACAACGAACAGAATGGGCTAAAAAAGAAAATCCCCCAAAGTCCTTGACTCCGGGGGATAATCTTGTCTATAGTTGGCTTTAATCTGATGCTAAAGTACGCGTAGACCGGAATCTGCCAAATACACAACCGTTTGAATGTTCTAAAAACTGATGAATCGCCAAAATCAGCGTTGAATAACCTTTAACGAATCCTTTTCAACCGAATCTTTCTTCAAAAACTGGTCTTGAATCCGCTCTTTTAATTGAGGTTTTGATCCCGGAAAGGTAGTGCGGGTACTGATGTCGTAGCTTGCATAAAAAAGCAACACAAAAAACACGACCGCAAAACCCAGGAAGATCTTTTTCGACTTTGACATAACTCTTGAACATTAAAAAAGGGGCCACAAAGCCCCCTCTTATATTGAGTAGTTGGTTTTCTTACTTCAATTTTTTTACTACCGCCTCAAAAGCCGAAGGATGGTTCATCGCCAGGTCAGCTAACACTTTACGATTCAAATCAATTCCAGCCTTCTTGATTTTACCCATGAACTCAGAATAAGACATTCCATGCATACGAACACCTGCATTGATACGGGCAATCCAAAGTGTGCGGAAATCTCTCTTCTTGGCTTTTCTATCGCGATAAGCGTAGACCAAACCTTTTTCGACTGCATTTTTAGCAACCGTCCAAACATTTTTTCTTCTACCAAAGTAACCTTTGGCCATTTCCATAACGCGCTTTCTTCTGGCGCGGGATGCTACATTGTTTACTGAACGTGGCATAATTTTTAATTTTTGGTGTTGGCGGTCTTTTGTTTCAAAACACTTATTTGCCAAGTACCGGGTTAAACATTCATCCGCCTACCTGACGGACAACCAATATCCGACTGTACGGATTAAACGAGATACGGAAGCATTGGCTTGATGTTACCCTCGTCAACTTTCTTAACGGTGGTAGCATGTCCTAATCTCCTTTTCTGTTTAGTTTCTTTCTTGGTCAGGATGTGTCTCTTGTACGCCTTCTTGCGCTTGATCTTACCGGTGCCGGTAACTTTGAAACGCTTTTTGGCTCCTGACTTTGTCTTTAACTTAGGCATCACTTATTTATTTAAATCACTTACTACTTCTTTCCTTTTGGTGCCATCATCATATACATCCGCTTCCCCTCCAACTTTGGCAACTGCTCTACTTTTCCCATCTCTTCCAAAGCCTGTGCGAATTTCAACAACAAAATTTCACCTCGTTCTTTATACACAATTGAGCGGCCTGCAAAATGAACATACGCTTTAACCTTTGCTCCTTCCTTCAGGAAGTTTTCGGCATGCTTCAATTTAAAATTGAAATCGTGGTCATCCGTATTAGGCCCAAATCGAATCTCCTTTAAGATTGTCTTTTGAGCATTGGCCTTGATCTCTTTCTGTTTCTTTTTCTGTTCGTACTTAAACTTTGAGTAGTCAATCACTTTGCAAACCGGAGGATCTGCATTAGGTGATATTTCCACCAGATCAAGCCCTTGTTCCTGAGCCATTTTAATGGCTACTGAAGTAGGATACACATCCACCTTTATGTTCTCTCCAACCACCCTTACCTTGGAGGCTAGAATTCGTTCGTTTACACGATAAGGTTCTTCTACTACTCTGCGCGGGCCCCTTACAAAAGGCCTTGGGCGATCATTTCCTGGAGGTATTGCCACTCGTTGGGTTTAAATTCTTACTTTTTTAAAAACAGGCTGCAAATATCGCTCTTTTTTCCGTTTATCAAAATTGTAAACTCAATCAGGAAGGCTAAAATCTCGTGAAAATTGAGCCACAAACTCGTCCAAATCCATCACCCCTTTATCACCTTCGCCATGTTTTCGCACGGCAACTTTATTGTCGGCAGCTTCTTTTTCGCCTACCAATAACATAAAGGGAACCTTACTTACCTCGGCATCCCTGATTTTTCGACCTATTTTTTCATTCCGGTCATCTAAAAAGCCCCGGATATCCACATTCTTCAAGGTATCGAGTACTTTCTGTCCATAGTCATTAAATCGCTCAGAAATTGGCAAAACTGCAATCTGCTCTGGCGCTAACCACAACGGAAAATTTCCGGCACAATGCTCAATTAAGACTGCTACAAATCTTTCCAGTGATCCAAAAGGAGCGCGGTGAATCATTACGGGAGTATGCTTCTGGTTATCAGACCCGATATACTCCAGCTCAAATCTCTGCGGTAATTGATAATCTACCTGAATTGTACCTAACTGCCAGCTACGGCCAAGGGCATCTTTTACCATGAAGTCAAGCTTGGGACCATAGAATGCGGCCTCTCCTTTTACAGCTACAGTTTTTAATCCTCGCTCATCGGCCGCTTCCTGAATCTCACGCTCGGCACGCTCCCACAGTTCATCATCGCCAATATACTTGGCTTTGTTATCCGGATCTCGAAGCGAAACCTGGGCGGTATAGTTATCAAATCCCAAGGCTGTAAACACGTGTAACACCAGATCAATTACTTTGACAAATTCAGTCTTCACTTGATCAGGGCGGCAAAAAATATGGGCATCATCCTGAGTAAATCCTCGCACACGTGTTAATCCATGAAGCTCTCCGCTTTGTTCGTAACGATACACAGTACCAAATTCAGCCAAACGAATGGGAAGATCTTTGTAAGACCTGGGTTTCACTTTATAAATTTCGCAGTGATGCGGGCAGTTCATTGGTTTGAGTAAGAACTCTTCATTCTCATCGGGCGTATGAATGGGTTGGAACGAATCCTTACCATACTTTTCGTAATGGCCTGAGGTTACATACAACTGCTTGCTGCCAATGTGTGGTGTAACTACAGGATCGTACCCGGCCCGTATCTGGGCCCTGCGCATAAATTGCTCAAGTCGCTCGCGTAGGATGGTTCCTTTTGGCAACCAGAGTGGAAGGCCCATTCCCACTTTTTCAGAGAATGCAAAAAGTTCAAGCTCTTTACCTAGTTTTCTGTGATCACGTTTTTTTGCTTCCTCCAACAGGTGAAGGTATTCTTCCAATTCCTTTTGTTTGGGAAATGTGATTCCATAAATACGCTTCAGCATTTTGTTCTTCTCGTTGCCACGCCAATAAGCACCGGCAACGCTTAACAATTTGATTGCTTTGATGGCACCAGTAGATGGAATGTGTGGGCCACGACACAAGTCAACAAAATTACCTTGTTGATAAAAAGTAATGGTTCCATCGGCCAGACCTTCAATCAACTCAAGTTTATACTCATCACCTTTTTTTTGAAAATAATCGAGGGCTTCCTTTTTTGAAACATCGGTTCGCACGAATGTATTATTTGTGCGGGCAAGTTCAATCATCCTCTTTTCAACGGCTGCCAGTTCTTCATCACCAAAAGGACGATCGCCTAAATCAACATCATAATAAAAACCATTTTCTATGGGGGGACCAATGCCAAACTTAACCCCCGGATAAAGTGCTTCCAGGGCTTCAGCGAATACGTGCGCTGATGAATGCCAGAATGCATATTTGCCACCTTTATCGTTCCATGTAAAAATCTTGATTGAGGCATCTGTATTGATGGGGCGACTGAGATCCCAGATTTCTCCGTTTACTTCAATTGAAAGTGAATTGCGTGCAAGCCCTTCGCTGATGCTTTGTGCTATCTCTATTCCCTTTACCCCCTTCGGATACTCCCGCGCTGAACCATCGGGCAACGTAATTTTAACTGAACTCATTGAATGCTTTACTTATTTTGGATGGCAAATATCGGTTTTTCTCTGCATTCTTCTGAATGCAGTCCGGAAAGAAAAAGTTGGGTATTGTCAGAGTTGAAGCTGGAAAGTAAACAGAATCCCAAACTTTCGGGCCCCCGGATTTTCGAGGTAAGAAACACGATGAACAAAATCTATCCGTAATATTTTGAAGATGTTCTCAACACCATAGCCCAATTCAATATAAGGTTTCCCGTTTTTAAAGAATCCGGCTGGTAGCGTGGGTTCACCGTCCGGGCTAAACTCAGATATTAGGTCTTGATTGGATTGCCGCAACCCGCCCACAATCACATTGGAAGTTGCCAATAAACGCCACTGTAATTTATTCAATAATGGAATTCGGTTAAGCAGGAATCCTTCCAGGTATTGTCGGTATTGAATGGATGCATAGCGGTCACTTACAAATTCTCCGTAGTTCATTAAACTAAAAAGCACGGAAGAATAAAGTGGTGATTCGTTACCTAAATGCAAAGCCAACAGTGGATAGGGTAATGTGTTAAATATATATTCACTACTCAAGGTTAAATGTCCAACGCCCAACGGGCCTGTTTTAATTCGTTTGGTTAAGTTTAAGCGTAGCTTATCGTAGTCAAAATCGCTTCCAAAAACACCACTGAATCCATGCGTGTATTTGAGCGTAATGATCGGCCACTTATTTGTACCCAGGCTGATTCGTTCGTTGTCATTTTGAAGAAAAACTTCATCGCGGGCATACCGTGATTCGATACTAACCTCAGAATTCTGAAAGGTGTCATTCACCGGTGAGTTGACATCACCCGGATTGGTTGGATAACCAAATTCATAAGATGGATTAAACGTCCAGTATCGGAAGGAAACCTTTTGTGAATAACCCTTAAAAAGTTCGCGCTGCAACGCCACCCGATATTCATCAGAATAATACCCTCTTCGGAAATAACCCCATCGCGCTACGGCTAAGAAAATGGGATTATCAGCAAGGTTCTCATCATCTACACCCAGTCGACTTATATCACTTCTTGCCCGAAAGGTTAGCGTGGTCCAGTGTTGTTTTGACAAGATGCGTTGCACGGAAGCCATGTATTTAAATCGCTCATCATTAAATCCGTAGGCAAGTTGACCCTGATAAATCCATTTCTTGCTGAATTTATATGTAGTCTTAAACCCACCTTGCAAGCGTAATCCTTCAATGTTATTCCACGCCACCAACCCGAGGTAAGGCCCCACTTCAATTTTACCTAAACTGTAATATCCATCAATGAGAACTTTGAAAATATCAGTATAGGTTTTTACTACCGGAATGTTCCGCAGTGTATCAATCATTTTGTAAACATTCTTTTCCGTTTCGCTGAGGGGCTCGTGGCGCAGGGTATCCCAATATTGTTCTTCTTCGAACATCCGGGCATCTTCCGACATTTCAATCGAACGTTCATAAAATGCCAGATCACGAGGCTCATTGGTGACAAAGTTTTTGTTGCTGGTGTAAAATTTACCCAGCATACCTGCATTGTCCTTACCCACCTCGCCTACATCAATCAGCACCCGATTTTTTATCGGTAGCCACGGACCCAAATCGGTCTTGACAAGTTCCTGTTGCAATCGAATTTTATCAATAAAATTGAGGTTGGCTTGCTTGCCCATGTTAGCATCGATTTGCTTCAGCGCATAATCTTCCTTTGTTATCCAGATGGTTCCCGTGAAGGCAAGATCGTGTGGGCTACGGGGAAAATAATCAAGCCGGTAACAGAAATCGCTGCCAATGTAAAGACTGTCGGTAAGATCGTAGTCGTAATAAATACGCCAACCATCTGCAATAGGTGACACAAATTCCTTGCTCATGATATTGAGCCAGTTTTGATAAAAATTATACTCCTGAAAAGAGGATCCAATCATCTGTGTGATTGTGGAGCCATCTTCGACCCCAATTCCATTGATTTTTGTCTTTAGAATATTTTCCTTCTTCAGCGAGGGATTATCCCGATAGTATATTTTTGAAACACTTTCAGTGATAAAAAGTGGTAAGATTGGTTTGCCATCTTCGCCTGCAATCCGGTCGATACTATCGAGCACCTGTGTTATTTTCTTAACAATCTTCTTCTCTCTGAATTTGTCAGAAATATTATCTACATCAACCTCAATTTTGGTATAGGTATCATATTCGTAAGCGGTTAACTTTCGCTTATCGTTCTTACTTTTATTGCGCACAACCCTACGAAGAATTTCGTAAGCTGGATTTTCTCCGGCCCTTACAATCACTTCCTGAAGGTTGGTAACATCTTCCTGTAATTGAAAATTAACTACTTGTTGTATACCCTTATTAATTGGTTTACTACGCGACTTATACCCGATATAAGAAGCAACGATGGAATCTCTGGGGTTTGAAGATTGGAGAAGATAATTTCCATCAAAGTCGGAAGTGGTGCCAATGGAAGTGCCTTTAAAAATTATATTGGCAAAGGGTATCGGGTCTCCGCTGGCTGCATCAGTAACCTTCCCTCTAATAATCGTTTCCTGGGCCCGTAAGGAACCCATCGCAAGAAAGAAAAAGACAAAAAAAGGAAAGACACTTAGGTTGATTCTGCTCACAAAGGGAGTTTAAACGCAAATTTAACGATTTATACGGTGCAAGAGTTTTAAGGTATGCGCAGGTAGGCGATTATTTCATTTAAATACCGATTGGCTCTTTATCTCCTAAATGACGGGGTCCGGTGCCCAAAACATATAAATCCAGAATCGCCTTGGTGCGTGCCAGGTATTCGCGCAAGTATACTCGCAAGGCCGCTTCCTGGTTAGGCTCATTGGCAACCAATGCAACAGCATTTACTTGAAAATAGTTGCTAATGAACAAAGCCCGGTAACTATGGAAAGGTTGTGTTATGATGGTAATATTCGTCTGGCCGAAAATTTCTTTACAACGCACAATAGAATCAAGCGTGCGCAAGCCCGCATAATCTAACGTAATGGCCTCCGCAGGCACACCCAAGATGATAAGTGCCTTTTGCATTTCCACAGGCTCGTTGTAATAGCGGGTGCGGTTGTCACCGCTTACAATAAAATGTATAATCTTTCCTTGCTTATAGAGTTCGGCAGCGGTTGCCATGCGATTGTGAAAGAAGGGGTTGGGAGAACCATTGGATAATCGGTGGCTTGTTCCGAGTACCAATGCCACACCACTGTCGGGTAGTAATTTATAATCGGTCAGTACATGTTCGCGGGTGCTTCTCACTACCCAGATATTGGAAATCAATACAGCAATACCAATAACAATTCCTGCCAACAATCCAACCCGCAGTGTCTTCTTCAATAAATTCATTACGAAAGATTAAAACCGATGTAAAACTACAGAATTGACTTTAGAAACTCTCGCTCCATAATTTCCGGGCGTTTCATCATTTTTCGTAACCACTGTAATTTTATAAGTTCCTTCTCCTGTTCGGTTAATTGCCACGGGATTTCGGATGCCCGCATTTTTGGAACCAGGGTATTGAGACAAATAGCGGCACTTACAGAGATATTAAGACTTTCTGTGAAGCCATACATCGGGATTCTGACTTTCATATCCGCTTGCGACAAAGCAAATTTGGAAGTACCGTGTAATTCGTTACCCATCACGATCGCCAGTTTATCGTTTACCGGAACATCGTAAATGGAAATTCCGTCTGGTGACGGATCCGTAACTAACAATTTATAACCTTGTTTCTTCAGATGATCGAAGCACGTAGCGGCCCCGCTTTTCTTTGCACTCTTATACTTGAATAAATCCACCCATTTGTAAGACCCTTTCAACACTCTGCGATTGACGGAATATTTCACTTCATTTTCAATGATGTGGATATCCTGAATGCCCATACACTCGCAGGTACGTATTACTGCACTGGCGTTTTGCGACTGGTAGATTTCTTCCAACACCATCGTAATGTGTCGCGTGCGTTGATTAAGTACTTGTTCTAAAAACTCTTTTTTATGATCCGAGACGTAATGAGAGAAATGATCGATCAATAATTTGTTTTTTGTAGCATCGTCCATCGAACAATAAGCAAAATAAAATGTTAAGATAAATCAAAGTACGTAAAGATGGGCGACACAAAAAATTATCTGATCATTGGTGGGAACTCGGGTATAGGAAAAGCCATTGCTGACCAACTTAAAAAGGATGGACATTCTGTAATTCTTGCATCCCGCAAAGGAGGGGACGAGGCAACTCTCCTATATGATGCAACAAAAGATGAATTGAAAGCTGATGATTTGCCTGCTCAATTACATGGTCTGGTATATTGTCCTGGTAGTATTAATCTTAAACCTTTTCATCGGCTTACGGATCAGGAGTTTTTGGATGACTTTTCACTTAATGTACTAGGTGCGGTGCGTACCATACGAAGTGTGCTATCGCTGTTAAAAAATGCGGATAAATCATCGATCGTTTTATTCAGCACCGTAGCCGTGCAACAGGGTATGCCTTTTCATGCATCTGTAGCTGCTTCCAAAGGTGCCATTGAGGGACTTACCCGATCGCTCGCAGCAGAGCTTGCTCCAAAAATCAGGGTAAACGCAATTGCTCCATCCCTGACTAACACTCCATTGGCTGGAAAGCTTCTTTCTTCAGATGACAAAAAGAAAGCATCAGATGAAAGACATCCGCTTAAGCGAACCGGAGAAGCTGATGACATTGCTCAAATGGCAACATTCCTGCTTTCAGAACAGGCATCCTGGGTAACCGGACAGATCTTTCATGTAGATGGTGGCCTTTCTGCCCTGCGAGTTTAGGTCTCCATGTCAGGGAGTTTCCGTACCTTTGCAGCTTATTTTACAGAGAATGCTCAAATTAGTAACGTTTTCAGGCCTTTTAGTCCTCTTCCCTTTATTGGCAATTGCCCAGGCTGACCATAAAATCTCCCTGGCGTCAGTACCTTACTCTGAAAATCACCGGCAATTAATTCAGGAACTTACCCGTGGCTTTGAGACTCCGGAAGAAGAAAAGGTAGTTGCCGCAACCCCTGAAGTGTGGAGAACCTGGCGAACCGTAGAAAACTATACATTCGGGAAAGATCGTGGTAGTTTACCTATGATTGCTGACCTCGATGCTTTACATCCTTATTTTAAAGATAAAATCAACACGCTGATTGCCATTTGTAAATCAAAAGGAATTCAGTTGGCTATTGTAGAAACTTATCGAACCCATTCCAAACAGAATGAATTTAAAGCCATGGGAAAAAAATATACCCGTTCTGCGGGTGGTCATTCTAAACATCAATATGGTTTGGCCATTGATGTCGTTCCGGTAATTGATTCGGTTGCGCAGTGGGATAATGCAAAACTTTGGCGAAAAGTAGGCGCTATTGGCGAACAACTTGGTTTACGCTGGGGCGGACGTTGGAAAAATCCATACGATCCGGGACATTTTGAATGGACAGGTGGATTAAGTAGTTATCATTTGTCTGCCGGCCTTAAGCCCAGAGTTCCTAAGTTGGAAAAGTATGCGTGCGTTGATGAAGAACTCAATCAATTAAATGAATATTGGAAAGCGTGGGAGACTGAACAATCCGCCATTGCCAGGAAACAAATTGTTTCTTCCAAAATGAATGAATCACTTTCGTACGATTGAAAAATTACCATTAGTCTTTACGTTGTTACACCTGCCACTAGCATTTTAGCCGGTTAAGGAATAACATTTGGCATGCGGTAAGTAACCTTCTATCTTTCGATTCCTAAACACAACCAACCTATTGAGAGATTATTCTCTCTGGTAGTATCTGTCTTAACTTCGTTGATGCTCATCAAATTAATCTAAACAAAAATGAACATGAAAAGGATTCTCGTGGTTCTCTTGCTTATTGCTTCTATTGCATTGCAAGCTCAAACCAAAATGGTAGAAAAAATTACTCAAAAGGGAAATGAAATTGTAATACCCTACGAAAAGTATGTGTTGCCGAATGGTCTTACTTTAATCGTACACGAAGATCACAGCGATCCGGTAGTGCATGTGGATGTGACGTATCACGTAGGGTCAGCCCGTGAAGAGATAGGGAAGTCAGGTTTCGCTCACTTCTTTGAGCACATGATGTTTCAGGGAAGCGATCATGTTGGCGATGAACAGCATTTTAAAATAGTAACCGAAGCCGGTGGAACATTGAATGGTTCCACCAACCGCGACCGTACAAATTATTATGAGACGGTGCCCAGTAATCAACTCGAAAAAATGTTGTGGCTGGAAGCCGACCGCATGGGATTTTTACTGGATGCTGTAACTCAACGAAAATTTGAAGTACAACGTGAAACCGTAAAGAATGAACGTGGCCAAAATTATGACAACCGTCCTTATGGACTGGCAGGAGAAACAACTGCCAAAAATCTGTATCCTTATGGCCACCCCTACTCCTGGTTAACCATTGGCTACCTGGAGGATCTAAACCGGGTTGATGTAAATGATTTGAAGAACTTCTTCCTGCGTTGGTATGGACCGAACAATGCAACGTTAACAGTAGGTGGCGATGTTATGCCAGCCGATGTAGTCAAGCTTGCTGAAAAATATTTTGGCAGCATCCCACGCGGACCAGAAGTAAAAAACATGAAACTGGATGCTCCGGTATTGGAAGGTGACCGGTATGTAACGCTGGTTGATAATTATGCCAGACTTCCTTTGCTTTCTATTACGTTTCCAACTGTACCCAGCTATCATCCCGATGAAGCACCTTTGGCATGTCTGGCTCAAGTGTTAGGGCAGGGAAAAAACTCTGTTTTTTATCAGGAGATTACAAAAAATCAAAAGGCTCTTGATGCAAGTGCTTTCAACAGAGGCAGTGAATTATCCGGTGAATTTTCCATTAGTTTAACGCCTGCTCCCGGAGCAACGTTAGCTGATTCAAAGAAATTAATTGACGATGCTATAAAAACCTTTGAAGCACGTGGTGTTACGGATGAAGATATTGAGAAATTTAAAGGAGCCTTTGAATCACAATATATTAATCGGTTACAAAGTGTTAGTGGGAAAGTATCACAACTTGCAGCTTACCAGACTTACACGGGCAATCCGAATATGATTGGCCAGGAGTTAGCCCGATACACCAATGTAAAGAAAGAAGATGTGCTGCGTGTCTATAATCAATATCTAAAGGGAAAGCCGGCTGTTATTTTAAGTATTGCTACCAAAGGTCAGGAAAGCAACGTGGTTGCTCCGGAAAATTATAAGATCAACTCATCGCAATACAAGGCGCCTGATTATGGCTATACAGGTCTCATATATAATAAACCGAAAGACAATTTTGATCGGGCCCTGATGCCTGGCAATGGTCCTAACCCTGTCGTGAAAGTACCAGCCTTCTGGAAAAAGAATTTGGATGGAGTTAAAGTAATCGGAACACAAACTACAGAACTTCCTCTTGTGACGATCTCCTTTAGAATTCCCGGTGGACACATCTTGCAGGCTAATGACACCTCAAAAATTGGTTTAGCCAGGATGTTCGCAGCTATGATGAATGAAGACACGAAAAATTATACTGCCGAACAGATGCAGGTAGAATTACAAAAGTTAGGAAGCTCAGTCAGTGTAAACAGTGACTTTGATGCCATCACATTAAATATACAAACCTTAAAAAAGAATCTTGATAAAACCTTGAGTTTATTTGAAGAGCGTTTATTGAATCCCAAATTTACAGAAGAGGCATTCACTCGCATTCAAAAGCAATCCATCGAAGGATTTAAAAGAACAAAATCACAACCAGCGTTTATCGCATCGGATGTATTTGCGAAGATGAATTACGGAACCAGCATTCTTGGGCTTAGTGAAGCCGGCACAGAATACACGGTTGCCAACCTCAAACTGAAAGATGTAGAAGATTACTATAACAACTACATGACTTCAAAAGATGCGAGGCTCGTGGTCGTAGGTGACGTTACAGAAAATGAAATTACCAGCAAACTGAACTTCCTAAAAAAACTTCCAAACAAGGAAATCAAGTTCCCTTCAATTCCTGCAAACCCAGCTGTAGATAAAACAAGAATCTACCTGGTGGATGTACCGAAAGCTGCGCAAACCGAATTCCGCGTAGGCGGTGTTACAGGATTGAAGTACGATGCTACAGGAGAATATTATCGTGCCATGCTGGCCAACTGGCCCTTAGGTGGTGCATTCAATAGCCGAATCAATTTGAATTTACGTGAGGACAAGGGCTGGACCTACGGTGCACGTTCCGGTTTCTCAGCAGATAAATATAGCGGCACCTTCTCATTCAGCTCGGGCATTCGCGCCAACGCAACGGATAGCGCCTTGGTTGAAGTGATGAAGGAACTCAAAAACTACACGACCAAGGGCGTTACGGAAGAAGAAATCAAATTCATGAAGAGTGCTTTGGGACAACGCGATGCGTTGTTGTATGAAACTGGTTTCCAGAAAGCGGGTTTCATTGGTCGCATTCTTGAGTATGATCTTCCTGCCAACTATGTGGATGAACAAAATAAAATCCTGGCAAAGATTACGAAAGCCGATCTTGACCAAGCTGCTAAAAAGTGGATCAAACCAGAAACCACGAACGTGTTGGTTGTAGGCGATAAAGTGAAAATTACTCCCGGTCTTGAGAAATTAGGCTATGAAATAATTGAACTGGATGTAAACGGAAAACTCAAAACCGGAAATGAGTTGTTGAATAAAAAAATAACCGAGCCTAAGAAGTAAAATAATTCACCATTTAAGATTCCAGATTCACCTTTGACTCATAGTCAATTTTGAATCTGGAATTTTTATTTCTAATCCTTTAGTACCCGCATTTCTACCCTGCGGTTTTTAGCACGGGCCTCTTCAGAGTCATCGGTAGCAATCGGTTGAGTACCTCCAAACGCTTTGGTTTTTATACGATCTTTCTTAATGCCTTTTGATATGATGTATTTCTTGACGGCATCTACACGTGATTGAGATAACTTCAGATTGGCTTCGGCATTACCCTTATTGTCGGTATGGCCCTCCAATTGAATAACCACTGTGGTGTTTTCTTTCATCATAGCAGCCACTTCGTCCAGCTCTGAAAAAGACTTAGGGTTAATCACCGCTTTGCCTAGTTCAAAAATCAAATGATTCAAAACAATGGTTTGCCCCAGAGAGGTAAGTTCAATATTTCGCGAGATGATGTTGCTTATGGCATCTTTCGGATCCACAATCACCGTGCGTGGAATATATCCTTCCGCTTCAGCAGTTACCTGGTATTTAGATGAACCAAAAATTTGGAAAGAATACGTACTGTCGTTAATCGTTCCGGAGATACCGCCTGTTGGATAACTACGATATACTATTTTAGATTTCAGAAGTTTATCCCGTATTACATCTACGACATCTCCTTTCACGGTGATCTCCTGACCAAATCCCGCCATTGAACTCAATAACAACGCAATCAATAAATTTTTCATAGTTGCAAAGCACCGGAAAAGAAAAGGAAGATGCAAAGCATTCCTGATCATTAGCCAAACAAACCGACCAATGGAAATACGTAGCCGATGCTGCCCTCTTATTATAAAAAATAACCATTGAATTTGTACCAGATTCTTCGGAGCTTTATACAGCTTATCGATCGAGAACTTCTACCTAAATATTTACCACTATGAAATCTTTAACCATCCTACTCGTCCTGTGTGCCTCGGTCAAAGCAATAAGCCAGGTTCTGTCTGCGGAAGTACAAATAAAAACTGCCGTGCTTGCAGCACCCGAAGAAAAGCGGGCCGGGGCCATGGTGTATGGCTATGATGCAAAAGGCGAATTTGTTGTCTTGAGAAAGGGCACTAACGAATTGATATGCATTGCCGACAATCCCAATCAAAATGGATTTAGTGTTTCGTGTTACCACAAAGATCTGGAGCCCTTTATGGCCCGTGGACGTGAATTGAAAGCTGCCGGAAAATCGTTTCAGGAAATTTTTGACATCCGTGAAGCGGAAGTTAAGTCGGGGAAATTAATAATGCCCAAACAAGCGAGTAATCTTCAGGTTTTCTCAGCACCGGCAGAGGCTTACAATGCAAGCACCGGTGAAGTGATGAAAGGCAAATTCAGATATGTGGTTTATATTCCGTGGGCCACTGCAGCCAGCACCGGGCTGCCAACTAAACCCGAAGCGCCCGGCATGCCCTGGATCATGGACCCAGGCACACATCGTGCACATATTATGATTGATCCGGTTTCGAAGGATTGAAATCTTAAGATTGATGAAAACTAATCACAATGAAACATTTACTCATCGTCCTTCTATTTGCAAACTCCGCGGTGTTTGGTCAGTTAACACAACATATAGTCAGGGATAGTGCCGTTAGAAAATATCATATCAGTTCCTATAGTTATCATGAGCAGTTCATTGGACATAAAGAATATGGCGCTCCATTTATCTTTACTTCAGATGGCGGAGCTGCAGTTTTTGGAGATGGTGATGAGGGCACTATGCTTGTTAAACTTGATAAAAATGGGAAACTGACGTGGAAAAAAACGATTCTGCCCAAAGGTGACGAAGTGGAATCACAAAGTGTGGTTCAAAGCATCAATGGAAATTATTTTATTTTTCAACTTGTGTATGATAATACAAAATACCGGGGTGGTTGCGAGCGGGTTGTTTATCTAAGCAAGACCGGGGCTATCCTGTGGGATAAATTCATCGGTTCCTGCAGTTTGCTCAACAACCCAACCGTTGCGTATATCAAGGCCTTATCAGACGGGCGCATCGCCTTGCGTGGCCAGGTAGTCACCAAACAACCTGAAAAAGGAGAAGATCCTGACTATCAGTACTGGGAAGGCTGGATAAATAGTAAAGGGGTCTTAACTCAAAAAGTAGGAGCCGTCATTGACTGGGAAAATCCTGATTGGAAAAATCTCTTTAAGCCAGAGTAAATATTTTTAAAGTATATTCTGATCTATTTAATTAGCTGGCTTATCAGTATCCTTGTTGCAGCAATAAACACAACAACTTCATGCGCATACTTTTCATTTGCCTGCTTCCTTTGGTAGGGTTTTCTCAAAATCTAAAATCGGGGGGCAAACTTAAACCTGAGCAGGCCATCATGGACATCCGGCATTACACCATTAGCCTGGATGTTGATCCGGACAAAAAGTATATAAAAGGCTTTACTGAAATTGACCTCTTACTTTCTCAATCTACAGACATATTACTTTTTGATTTCTGGCATGGTCTTCAGGTTAACAAGGTATTTGTCAATGGTAAAGTAAAAACCTTTCAACATAGTGAAGATGACCTCATTCGCATAGCCCAACATTTACCTGCCGGCAAGGTGAAAGTAAAAATTGACTACGAGGGAACACCCGGTGTTTCGGAACGAGCCCCGTGGACAGGCGGATTTCAATGGGCCAAAGACAGTCAGGGAAATCCATGGATTGCGATTACCTGTCAGGGTGAAGGTGGGAAGATATTTTTTCCCTGCAAGGATCACCCCAGCGATGAGCCGGATGAAGGTGCTGATCTTTTCATCACCGTACCGAAAGGGCTGGTTGTAGCGGGGCCAGGGATGCTGATAAAACAAAAAAACAGCAAAGAGAAAAGTGCCTTTCATTGGAAAACAAACTACCCCATCAGCAACTATTGCCTTGTTTTTAACATTGGCAAATACAAAAAAGTAAGTCGTGACTACACAACGATTAACGGAACCAGGGTGCCAATGGACTTTTATGTGTTAAAGGAAAGTGAAAGCAAGGCCATGTATCAACTGGATCTGCTGGCAAATGCCACCCGCATTCTCGAAAAATATTTCGGTGAATATCCCTGGGCAAAAGAAAAGATCGGCTTATGCGAAACCCCCCACCTGGGCATGGAACACCAAACATTGAATGCATACGGGAATAAATTCAGGTACACGAAAGTAGGCAACACAGATTTTGATTGGCTGCTGGTGCACGAATTTGGCCACGAGTGGTGGGCAAACAAAGTTACTAACCGCGACTGGGCTGACATGTGGATACAAGAAGGCATTTGCACATTTGCTGATGCATTGCACATTTTTGAAATAGGTGGTCAGCAGGAATACCTGAAACGAATGCAACGGACAGCTCGCGAAACACAAAATAAACTTCCGATTGTGCAGGGCAAAGAGATCGATTCTGATCAGGCATATCATGGCGACATTTATGGTAAAGGTGGTTTTTTTATGCACACGCTGCGATACATCATGGGCGATGAGATCTTCTTTCCTACCCTGAAGAGATTGGCTACTGAACCACAGTATACATATGAAAATTCTGTAACAACCGATGATGTGGAGAAACTCTTCAGTGGTGCCTACGGCAAAAGCTTAAAACCAATATTCGATTTGTATCTGCGCACCACCAGCAAACTGGAGATATCTTTGCGACAGACAGGTGAAGATACTTACAAGGTACAACTGGTAAATCTGGATTATGACATTCCGATAGAGGTGATTACCAGCACCGGCAAACAGAAAATTGTGATCAGCAAAACGCCTGTCACGATTACAAGTGCTTCATTACCGATGCTGGATCAGGATGTTTATTATCTGAAGAAAGTAATTTTAGAGTGAAGTAAATGAGCTGGTCGAAAGTATATGTCGTCCCTACGGGACGTTCAAAATCATCTCATACATTCAAGTCTCTTTAAATCTTCAAATAAAGGCGTGAGAAAAAATCCAATGAATGTATTAAGTCCCGTTAGGGACGAAATATGGGTAACAAAAAGAATAGACTGACATACAATCCCTTTAGGGATGATATATTCAGAAATTAAAATCCTTAAAATGATTTGTAGTCAGTGAACTGTAACTATTCTCGTTACCATGCTACCCTAACCTCTTTGCATTTAGAAACCCGATCGGCAACGATGTTGATCCGTTCAAAGCAAGGTCAGACAAAATCTCACCAACAACACTAACGAACTTGAAACCATGGCCACTGAAGCCGGTGGCAAAAACAACGTCCTTGTCAAACCCAGCCAGGTAATCTATGATAAAATCATTATCAGGCGAATTGGTGTACAGGCATGTCTTCATCACCAATGTATTCTCATAACCATCGGGAATAAACTCATTTAAAAATTTGATCAGAGTTTTTTCGTCTGAGTCCTTTGTGTTTCTATTCACCTTATCAGGGTCTGTGGCTTCTGCTCCGGGATAGTGCAAAGCGAGCTTTAGTCCCAACGGGCCACCAAAGGTTCCGACCGGAAGAATCGGGAATCCATAAAAATCATGGTCCATATTTTCCAAAATCCAACACGGAAATTTCCCAAGCGCAAAATTGTCCCACTTTTTTGGTTTTACCCAAGCAACCGCTTGCCGTGTAATTGTAAGTTTAGAAGCAAGCGCAGGTATCATTTTTCCGGCCCACGGTCCTGCTGTAATCACCAACTTACTTGCCTTGTAGGTACCTCGGTTAGTGACTACGGTAACACTTCCGTTTTCACGCTTCCATTCAATAACCTTTTCCTTTGTGCGGATAACGGCACCATTTTTTATGGCCTGCTCAACAAATAAAAGAATACTACGTTCGGGAGTTATAAACCCGGCATCCGGCTCCTCCAATCGCTGAAAATTTTGAGGAAGCTTGAACTGTGGATATTTCCGATCGCACTCTGCTGCGGTGAGATTGTCAACCGGGATTTTATATTTTACAGATGAACTTTTGACTGTTTTTAAAAATGGATCATCCGGGGCTCCAAAATACATGAGACCCGTTTTGTAATAAACCTGAGAGCCGGTTTCTGATTCTAACGTCTTCCAATTTTGATAGGCTCTTTCAAGCAGAGGCACATAATCAGATCCTTCGCCATAGGCTTTGCGAATGATTCGACTTTGACCAGCATGAGAGCCTAGCTCATGTGGAATATCAAATTGCTCTAGCCCTAAAACCTTAAAGCCTCTTTTAGCAAGCTGATAACATGTAGCAGACCCCATGCTGCCCACACCTAAAACAATTACATCGTAATTTGACTGATTAGCGGTGCTTTCAATTTGCTTTTGTATGTGCCCATACAATTGCGAATACGATAAAGTTGCTGCTGCAACTCCAGTTGTTTTAATTATAAAGTCTCTGCGTTTCATCGGCTATCAGTCAAAACATCTTTGCACAAGCTATGCTAAAAATTTCAGGGTTTTAAAACGAAGTTATGAAAGTATTCTTATTGTCAGGTTTTATAAACTAATGAATTAATCTGTCGGGAGACCAGATAATTAATTTGCAATGTAGGGCGGGGTTTCAGGATCGCCTTTAAAGAAGTCACCTTTTTTGCCTTGCGAAAGTGCCCAGCGATCGATCCAGGAGATGCCCCATTCTCCAAAGACTGTAATGGGAGTTTGATAAGCTTCGTCTTGCAATGCCTGCGATAGAGAAATAAAATCGTAGTTGTGGGTTCGAAACATTTTGGCGAGTTCATCGAGGTAATCAGAATTCAGCGCATTGGCATGCAGCAATAAAATCTGGTTGATCTGCCGGCCAAACAGCGCCTCCGATTGGCGTTCGAAGTAAAGAACCTTCTGTTCCATGTACGTAATATAATCAGCGCCAATCTTTTTAATCAGTATGGTATCGTTCTTATCGTGAGCGCGCTTGTAAGCAACGGCAAACAAATAGTCGGCATTGTCAATCGTTACGGGTGCCGCAATGTAATCATGATCTGCCAGGAACTGACTCAACGAATCGCTCTTCGCTTTTGTGTTACCCACATGCAAAAAGGGATGCCGGAAATAGGTAAGTTTTATGTTATGCTTAGCTAATAATTTTTTGGTTACTTGTTCGCCTTTAGCTATTTCTTTAAAAAATTCGGTTGGTGAAAGATTGTTATAATCAGGGTGTGAATATGTATGATTGCCAAGTTGGAGCCCGGCAGCAAGCCAGCTTTTTAATAATTGAACCTGAAAGGGAATGAGTTGATCGTTGCGATACAACTTGACTTCGTTAACAAAACCTATCGCTGGTATATTGTTGGTATTTAAGGCCACGATGAGTTTGCTCATCAGATTTTTTTGATACACGGTATCGTTGATGCCGTAAGTAACGAGGGGCATATCATCAATGGTAAAGCAGACTTTCTTTTGTGCGTGTGATTGGATGGTAACAAGTATTAAAATAAGAAATGTGAGCCTGCAGGCCATGATGAGTGTTATTTAAGATTTACGAGCGTCACTTAACAACTTCACTTACCAGGATCATAGGAGTGATATTTGTGTAATTAGGGAAATCTGCTCTTATGGCTTCTCTATTTGGTGTGATAGCTGCCTGATACGCGCTCAGGTCTTTTACATAGAAAGTGCCAATAGCCATAAATGGTAATGGCGTGTTAGGAATACCGCTGGCAACGCCTTTTTCAATGGTGTATTTTACCAAATTTGATCCCAGTAGCTTTGCTACCATAGGCATGTGCGTGGCTTCATAATACGCTATATCAAAGGTCTTGCCTTCTGAAAAGGGGTACATGACCGACACTTTAATTAATCCTTTTTCTGAAACTGCCGAACCGTTCTTTTTAGTTTTGGCGGATTTTTTTTCTTGACTAAATCCTGCCAGACATGTGAACAGAAGTAAAACTGCTAGAATAAGTTTAATTTTCATGATTCATTTTTTTAGGAATGTAATTTACGCGTTAAAATTTTAGAAAATCCTATACAACTTCCGTCAGAGACCCCGGGAAGAGTGACTCCCGCCCAAGTTGGTGTTCTTCACCAACTTGCAATTAATCTTCATAATGACTCATAAAATCCCAGTCTTTGATATTCAACTCGTAAAACCTTGTTAGTAACCCAGTGCTCTCAACCAAAAAATTATAATCAGCAAACGCCTGTCACAATCACAATTACTTCATTACCTAATCGGGATCAGGATGTTTATTATCTGAAGAAAGTAATTATTGAGTGATGGTGGCAAATATTATTTCTTGTTGGAGACGAACTCCATCAAGGGCGGAGCTTAAGAAGTGAATGCTATTAAACCAAAAGCTTACCTTATTAAAAAGTTTGAAACATCTTCAACCCATTTCATCTCATTCTCTGAAAATACATCATGTCCATTTGAAGGATAGATTTTCAATATCTTTTCACCATTCAAATTATCAAAAATCAATTCAGTTTCTCGTAGGGAAACACGATTATCCAGAGCCCCATATAGTAATAGAGTTGGGCATAAAACACTCTTTGCATACTCAATCGGATTATGTGAGAATGCCCAATAACCATTTTGCACCCCACCCCAGAAACACAACAGACCAGCCATTGGAAAAGTAGGAACATTCATTAATGTGAACCGAGCCTTTACCGTTTCATACAATGATCCAAAAGGACACTCCAAAATAATAGCGGCAGCATTGAGAGAATAATCATCCATCGCTTTGAGAATAGCAGCAGCCCCCATGGATGTTCCAAAGAGAATTATGTTTTCCTCACCTTCATTCACTAAATAGCCAAAACAGTCTTTAACCTGTTCCGCTTCTTTATATCCTATGGTTGTACTCTTTCCCTCCGAGCCACCGGAACCCATAAAATCAACAAGTAATATCTTATATCCCAACTCCAAAAACTCATCTGCACGATCAAGCAATGAAGTTTTTTCTCCGGCATAACCATGAAACATAACTACTGTTCCTTTAGAATTCTCGCGATCGAGTAACCAGCATTCTAATGAAACTGTACTTGAAATATTTATCGTTTTAAATTTGGTATCTGGAATGCGTTTTTGATTCGGGCGAGGATTCTCAATTCCGATAAAAAGTATCTCTGCTTTCTCAATGGCCGAAAGCTCCTTGGGGTCACGAGTCCGTTGGATTGCTTCTTTATCAAAATGGGTAAACTTATAGGCATGTTGGTATGCCACAAGATTTAGTATTACAAATACCAAGAGGGTACCATATAGAATTTTTCTTCTCATCAATAAAAAAATTCAGTCTAAACCTTGGCTTCACTTTTACTAATAAGATCACAACTCCAGCTCAATCGAATCCCCCGCAGTAAAAAGTTTTTGCTCTGTCGGCTTCCCCTTCGGCTTCTCTACTTTTACTTTACCCTTTACTTCTTCTTTTTTGTTTTCCGTAAAGAGGCTGGCTTGCTTTGCTTCTTTGGGCTTGCCTTTTGCTTTTGGGGGCTGGCCGTTGATGAGGGGACCGTTTTGTTTTTCTTTGCTTTCCCCGAAGAGGGCGGTTTGACCATCGTCTTCAACGATGGATTCTTCTGGTTCTTCGCTAAGGTTGCCTGATTTTTTTTTTGGCGACTCAGCCCCCTTTCCGGTTCCGGTCGCCTCTTCAAAAGCTGCTGCAAATTCCTCAAACTCGTCACCTTCTTCGAGCCCGGTGTCTTCCGGTTCTTCGAGCGGTTTCACCTTCGTGACTTTATGTTGTGAGAGCCGGTTGCCGAGCGACTTCCACCCCTTCACATCCACAATGTCCTCGAGGTTTACAACTTCAGTTTCTTTATCCTTACCCTTTCCTTTCACTAACTCTACTTCTACTTCCGGGGTATCAGCCGTGGTCACGAATTCAAGGCGTGAGCCAATCCCTTCTGAGATAAATCCAAACTCTTTATCCAGTGTGTTGGTCTCGATCAGAAAGCGCTTTACAAAGTATTGCTTACTCTCTCCGTCTACGTACACCGCTGAAATTACCTTTTTGGGATTAAATTTTTCAACCAGTATCGTTTTTTCAGGTTCGTAGCGGTTGGTGAGTTCATAATTCGTGATCTTGTACGTGCCACTTTTCGTAATGGCAATAATTTGATCATCGCCATCGAACTTACCTACGTGCTTACCGCGCTTGTCTTTGTTCAAACGACCGCTGGCTTCATCAAACCATAAATCCAGGCCACTTAAGGTAGAGCCTTTCGCTTCTTTGAAGTCGACTTTGCGCACCGGGTACTTGGTAATCGTATTCCCTTTTGCACCACGGCCCTTAATTTCCAATTCCGAGAAATCGAAATCGAAAACCTTTTTACGGGCCGTACTCGATTGGCTCAATTTCACTTCTACAATTTCAGCTTCGCCATTGGGGTTAGCACTGAGGTAATGTACTTTGCTGTTCGGGTTGCCCTGATCAAGGTTGTACTCCTTATCGCGGATGATGGCCGGCATCGCGAAACGCTTGGCAAATGCTTTACCACTCTTACCATCGCTGTAAATCAGGTTATAGACCATGCGCTCATCCCCTTTCTTCCACACGCCCACGTGCAGAATGTCTTTACCCATAAACTTGCGCTCACCAATGCGGCTCACGAGCGCTTTTCCATCTTTGCGGATGGCAATGATGTCGTCCAACTCGGAACACTCGCAGATGTATTCGTCTTTTCGCATGCCCCACCCTACAAAACCATCTTCGCGGTTTACATACAACTTCTGGTTGTTCGCAATTACTTCGGTAGCTGCTACCGACTGGAAGCTCTTGATTTCCGTTTTGCGCTCTCGGCCCTTGCCATACTTATCCAATAGATTCTGGAAATAGGCAATGGCATAATCCGTCAGGTGTTTGAGGTGATGAATGGTTTGCTTCAATTCATTCTCAAGGTCCTTCAATAATTCATCTGCTTTAAACGAATCGTATTTCGAGATTCGCTTAATGCGGATTTCCAGCAACCTCAGAATATCATCGCGGGTTATCTCGCGATAGAATTGCTTTTTATAAGGTTTTAATCCTTTATCGGTAGTGGTGATAACTTCTTCAAATGTTTCGCAATTTTCAATGTCGCGATAGATTCTCTTTTCAATAAAGATTTTCTCCAACGAAGAGAACAGGATTTTCTCCATTAACTCCCCTTTGCGGATTTCCAACTCCTGCTTCAGCAGTTTTACAGTCAGGTCGGTGTTGTATTTAAGAATGTCGTTCACCTTCATGAACTGTGGCTTGTCTTCCACAATCACGCAGGCGTTGGGTGAAATCGAAACTTCACAATCCGTAAAGGCATACAACGCATCGATCGCAATCTCTGGCGAAAGTCCGGCCTGCAGGTGGATAAGAATCTCAACGTCTTTGGCTGTGTTGTCGACTACCTGTTTTACTTTAATCTTTCCTTTCTCGCTGGCCTTCACGATAGAGTCCATCAGCGAACTGGTAGTGGTGCCAAACGGAATCTCTTTGATCGCAAGTGTCTTCTTATCGATTATTTCGATCTTGGCTCTCACTTTAATCTTTCCGCCACGGTAGCCCTGATCATATTCCGAGAAATCGGCAATGCCTCCGGTAAGGAAGTCAGGATATATTTTTGGATTCTTCCCTTTCAATACATCAATGGAGGCTTTGATCAGTTCGCAAAAGTTGTGTGGCAGAATTTTGGTGGACAGACCTACGGCAATCCCCTCTACGCCTTGTGCCAGCAATAACGGAAACTTCATCGGCAGCGTAACAGGCTCTTTCTTGCGACCGTCATAGGAAAGTTGCCACTCCGTAGTTTGTGCATTGTAGGCTACATCAAGCGCGAACTTGGAAAGCCGGGCTTCAATGTAACGTGGTGCCGCAGCACTATCTCCCGTGCGCACATCACCCCAGTTACCTTGCGTATCGAGTAGTAAATCCTTTTGACCAATGTTAACAATCGCCTCGCCAATCGCAGCATCGCCATGCGGATGATATTGCATGGTGTTACCGATTACGTTCGCCACTTTATTGAAGCGACCATCATCCATTTCTTTTAGGGAGTGGGCAATTCTTCGCTGCACGGGTTTCAACCCATCTTCAATGCGGGGCACCGCGCGTTCAAGTATTACGTACGAAGCATAATCCAAAAACCAGTTTTCGTAAAGTCCGTCCAGGGAAATTAATCCATGCACAACTTCCCCTTCTTCGTTTCGTACTGACTTGTCTTTAATTGCTTTCTTCTTGCTCATTCTTAGTTGCTAATTACTTCTCGCTTCTGGTTACTCGTTACTAGTTGCTGGTCAGTTTGTACTTGAAATCACATTTGTGACCTCAAGTCTATTTTGTATTAAAGTAAACTAACACCCAAATCGTATTATGATAAATCAAGTTAACTATCTCATTATGTGATACCAATCTGCTCTATCTATCCACTCTTCAAACTCCCACCTGCCTACTATTTTGTTCCTTGCCTATCGTCAATTTCATCCTCCACTAACTCTTCCTCGGTCTCCACCGCATCCAGCTCAATCCGCAGGTTGTCAATAATAAACTCCTGCCGGTCGGGTGTATTCTTACCCATATAGAACTCGAGAATTTTTTGCAGATGTTTTTCTTTATCTATGCGCACCGGCTGCAAGCGGATATCTTCACCGATAAAAGTTCCAAACTCTTCCGGTGAAATTTCACCCAAACCTTTGAAGCGGGTAATCTCGGGCTTGCTTCCCAACTTATTCATGGCCGCTTGTTTCTCTTCTTCGCTATAGCAATAAATCGTTTCTTTCTTATTGCGAACTCTGAACAACGGTGTCTCTAAAATGTACACATGACCTGCCTTCACCAAATCGGGAAAGAACTGCAGAAAGAAGGTCATCAGCAGCAAACGAATGTGCATACCATCCACATCAGCATCCGTGGCGACAATCACTTTGTTGTAACGCAAACCATCCATGCCGTCTTCAATATTCAACGCATGTTGCAACAGGTTGAACTCTTCATTTTCATACACCACTTTCTTGGTAAGGCCGAAGCAGTTCAAGGGCTTTCCGCGCAAGCTAAACACTGCCTGGGTTTCCACATCGCGTGATTTGGTAATGGAACCGCTGGCAGAATCTCCCTCCGTTATAAAAATCACAGACTCAGCTCCCTTCTCCCCTTTCTCATCATCAAAATGAAAGCGGCAGTCACGGAGTTTTTTATTGTGAAGGTTAGCTTTCTTCGCGCGCTCGTTGGCTAGTTTCTTAATGCCCGCTATTTCTTTTCGCTCGCGTTCTGATTGCAGAATGCGTTTGAGTAAGGCATCGGCTACAGCCGCATTTTTATGGAGATAAATCTCCAGTTCTTTAGACACGAAGTCACCAACAAAGTTTTTCACACTGGCTCCATCGGGAGCCATGTTCATCGAACCTAATTTCGTTTTGGTTTGCGATTCGAATACTGGCTCTTGCACCCGCACCGCGATGGCTGCGACTATGCTGGCGCGGATATCCGCGGCATCAAAATCCTTTTTATAAAAATCACGCACACCTCGTACTAATCCTTCGCGAAAAGCAGCCAGGTGTGTACCACCCTGTGTTGTGTTCTGTCCGTTTACGAATGAATAATATTCTTCGCCATACTGACTGCCGTGGGTAAGCGCTACTTCAATATCATCGCCTTTGAAATGAATGATTGGATAGCGAATATCTTCAGAGTCTGACTTCTGTTTTAACAAATCAAGTAGTCCGTCTTTCGAAAAGAATTTCTTGCTGTTATAATTTATGGTAAGTCCGGCATTCAGAAACGCATAATTCCACATCAGGTCATCCAGGTAATCCGGGATGAAGTGATAATGTTTGAACATTGTATTGTCTGGTTCAAACTCAACCAGCGTTCCGTTCTTCTCGTCAGTTTTGGTTTCTTTAGGATCCGCAGTCAGAATTCCTTTCTTAAATTCAGCCAGTTTCGTTTTTCCTTCACGGAAAGCCTGTACTTTAAAATAGTTAGAAAGTGCGTTGACTGCTTTGGTACCCACCCCATTCAACCCCACCGACTTTTGAAAAGCGCCCGAATCGTACTTGGCACCTGTATTAATTTTAGAAACTACATCGACCACTTTGCCTAACGGTATGCCTCGGCCGTAATCGCGAACCACCACCCGCTGGTCAGTAATTTTCACATCAATGGTTCTTCCATGACCCATCATGTGTTCGTCAATCGAGTTGTCGATCACCTCTTTTACCAACACATAGATACCATCGTCTTTGGCCGAGCCATCGCCCAGTTTACCAATATACATCCCAGGCCGCAGCCGGATGTGTTCACGCCAATCGAGTGAGCGGATACTCGCCTCGTTGTACTCCATTTCCTTCGCCATGTCTTTTTAGAATCCCGTTTTTAAAATCGCGCAAAGATTAAAAAATTGACCAGAATCTCCATTGGGAAATTTCAATTCTGATCGAATACACTGATCTGAAAGTGATTCAAAAAATAATCGATCTCAAATCCGTACTAATAAAATGAATTTTAAACTCATTACAAGTGAATGCGTCAACCCTTCATCTACAAAAATTTATCAAGTAAACATTAATAATCAACTGATTATCAAATTATAGAAGATACTTACTAAAAGTATTTATTTGGATAAAATTTTCTGAGAAAGAAGGTAAACAGGCCAACTCACAATCCACACACAAATCAGCATCAGGCTTCCATAAATAGCAGGGGCCATGCTGCTGTAGTTGTAGCGGTCGCCCCCATTAAACACATTCAGTAGGCCTAAAGAAGCAATAAAAAATAGGTTGACGGATATTATCAGGCCATAAAACCATGTAGTAAATCGTTCATCTTTTTGCACCATAATCCCGCGAACCATAAACACCATCACGTTTATCAACGCCATCAGGAACAGGGAGATATAGAATAACGCATTTCTTGAAACAAAAACATTGGATCCCTCCTGCCACAAGGCTACATTCTGAGGCAAACCTGCGTATACATAGAAAAAGACAACAAGCAACCCTACCAGCGAAAAGAACCAAACCCCTTTGAAAATCTTTAATACCATTCAATTAAATTTGACGCAAAACTAATCGATAATTCAACTTGAACCTCAACCCGATTGTTCTTTCCATTCCCATTTTTTTCATCCTGATCGGGATTGAGCTGGTGGTGGAACGTCTCTCCCATCGCAAACTCTACCGGTTGCCGGATGCGATCGCTAACCTGAGTTGTGGCATCACCTCACAACTCTCCGGACTCTTTATGCGGGTTTTGGCCATTGGTGTTTATGAAATCATCTATTCTAACCTGGCATTCTTTACGCTACAGCGGAACTGGATGTATTGGTTAGGTTTGTTCCTGTTAACTGACTTAGCCTATTACTGGGCGCATCGCATGAGTCATGAAATCAATTTATTCTGGGGCGGACATGTGGTGCACCATCAAAGTGAAGAATATAACTTATCGGTAGCGCTTCGCCAAAGCAGCTTTCAGGTAGTATGGACGTTTGCCTTTAGTTTACCGATTGCCTTGCTGGGATTTAATACGCTCGACTTTGCGTTGATCTCGGCACTTAACACACTCTATCAGTTTTGGATTCATACCGAAACCATCAACAAGATGGGCTGGTTTGAATACATTTTCAACACACCTTCACACCATCGTGTGCATCATGGTCGCAATCCCAAGTACATTGATAAGAACCATGCCGGCTCGTTGATTATCTGGGATAAGATGTTTGGCACCTTTCAAGCCGAAGAAGAAAGACCTACGTATGGAATTACCAAACCCATCAACAGCTGGAATGCCGTGTGGGCCAACTTCAGTCATTATGCCGAGATGGCGAAAGAGATAAAAACCATTCCCGTATGGAGCGACCGAGTAAAATATCTGTTTAAAAAGCCCGGTTGGTTGCCCGATTATATGGGTGGTACAAGACCCATACCGGAAGTAAATAAGTCCACATACAATAAATACGACACCTCCTACCCGGAACAATTGAGCTATTATGTTTTATTTCAATATGTGATTTGTTTAGGTGTAACAGCTTTCTTTCTTTTTCAACAAGCTCAGTTTACGCTGATTGAAAAAGCTATTGCCACCACGTTGATTTCTATTTGGGTGGTAAACTGTGGTGTGTTATTCGAATCGAAAAAATGGGTTCATTATGCTGAGTGGATCCGGATTGTGACCTATTCGCTTTTATTGATTGCAGCAACTAACCTGCTTTCACTTGGTTCCTATTTCTATATCATTGCCCTAACGTATGGGCTAGCTTCGGGTTTCTGGTTTTATTCAATTTCAAATGCGCGTAATGAGAAAGTGGCTGTTGCTTAGTGTGGTTTGTTTAATTTTGTCCTGCGGGAAACCTCTTCCCGATCTTAGTCCCATCGATCTGGCTCAATGGAAAGAAGATAAGAACGGGTGCAAACAAATACGGTCTTCATTTTTGACAGAGCTTACACAACAGAAAGACGAACTGAAGGGACTTTCTGAGGGTGACATCATTAAAATTCTCGGTAGACCCGATCGCAACGAGTTATATAAACGCAATCAGAAGTTTTATTACTACGATCTGGAGCCCGGCAATGCGTGCGACTCTACCCTGTTGAACCAGCAGCTAATTCTACGTTTTAACGCCATGGGCATGGCAAAAGAAGTTTCTATTGAAACGTTGAAGTGATCCTTCTAACTATGCAACGCATTGGTCTGAAAATGTTGCTTTCGCTGTTGTGCCCTATTAATATTTCTTCTCAGGATATTCACAAGTTGATCTTTCCTTTTAAAGTTGAAAGGATACAATAAGGAGGGTTTGAAATAAAATGTTTTTCCAAGTTGTTCTGCCGAATACAGCTCAACTTCATATACTCCGCCCACCGTTTTTATATCCACTTCTTTAATGTTCTCTAGTGGAATAAGTATATCCTGACCTTTCAATAAAACATACAGGTAGTCATCATCAAACTCAACGTGGTAAACATTTCGGTTTATTCTAAACCACACATTCACAAAAATAAAAATCCAGGTGACACCTGATAAAAATGTGGACCAACGACCATTTTCCTGATAAGCCTTTATTCCACCATAAATGAAAAATATAACAAAAGCTGCCATCACAGCAGGAACACTTAACTTATAAAATCCGAGGTAGCGTGTGGATAAACTTTTGATTCGTTGACTTTTCAATTCTGCCATTATCTTTACCAAAAGTTTAAGATACGTATTCTATGAAAAATATTGCAGTAATTGGTTCGGGTACTATGGGAAATGGTATTGCACATGTGTTTGCACAATACGGCTACCCGGTAAGCCTGATTGATATCTCCGAAGAAGCACTGAAAAAGGCCATTGCAACCATAGATAAAAATTTAAGCCGACAAGTGGAAAAAGGGATTCTTTCTGATGAAAATAAAAAGAAAGCATTGAGCAATCTCACCACGACCACTTTTTTAAAGGAAGGCGTCCGCGATGCGGATTTAGTGATTGAAGCAGCCACTGAGAATATTGATCTTAAACTAAAGATTTTTAAAGAAATTGATGAGAGTACAAAACCAGAAACTATTCTGGCCACCAACACCTCATCCATTTCAATCACCAAAATTGCCTCCGTCACCAAAGGTCCGGACCAGGTGATTGGGATGCACTTTATGAACCCGGTGCCGGTAATGAAACTAGTGGAGGTAATCCGCGGCTACCGAACCAGTGATGCCGTGACTTTACAAATTATGGAATTGGCTAAAAAGCTTGAGAAGATTCCGGTAGAAGTAAACGATTACCCGGGCTTTGTGGCCAATCGCTTATTGATGCCCATGATCAATGAAGCAATTTATACGCTTTACGAAAATGTTGCCGGTGTGGAAGAGATCGACACGGTAATGAAATTAGGTATGGCCCATCCGATGGGCCCGCTGCAATTGGCAGACTTTATTGGGCTGGATGTTTGTGTCTCAATCCTCCATGTATTGTATGATGGCTTTGGAAATCCCAAGTATGCACCATGCCCTTTGTTAGTGAATATGGTACAGGCCGGACACAAAGGAGTGAAAAGCGGCAGTGGATTTTATCAGTACAAGGCAGGAAGCAAAGAGTTAGTTGTAGCGGAACGTTTTAGAAAATAAAATCAGGTAGCGGAAGGATGTTTGCTAAACATTTCCAGAACATAAAAAAAGGAGAGTTGGCCGCTCTCCTTTTTTTATACAACATGCTAGCGATTACTTTTTTAACAAATCGCGGATCTCGGTAAGCAAAATAATATCAGCAGGTGGAGGCGGAGGCGCAGACGGGGGCAATCCCTCCTTTTTCTTGGTGGCTGCATTCATCCCTTTAATGATCAGGAATAACACAAAAGCAACAATAACAAAATTGATTACTGCTGACAAAAAATTACCATACTTGACGGTTCCAAAAACCGTAAGCTCCGCAAGTTCGGTAAGATTCGCAGCTTCCAAGGCTGGTTTTAACGCGAGTGGCGTAATAACATCGTCAATGAACGAGCCCACAATTTTTCCAAAGGCACCGCCAATAATAACGCCTACGGCAAGGTCAACCACATTGCCCCGCATAGCGAAGGCTTTGAATTCTTTTAACATACACTTAGATTTAGGTTAGGTAATGTGCGAAAATAAAAAAAGTAATCAATAAGCCTTTGTGTGGCTGCGACTTATTGTACAATCTTCAGTTGATTTCGCAAACCTTTAAAGCCAACAAGCTCAATGCCTGTGCTTCCAATAAACATTTTGGCTTGTATTTTAATGGGTATTTTGTTTCCATCATTGGAAATCCAACAGGTAATTGAATTTTCACCATCGAAGAGTTTATTATCAGGCATCACGGGCACCAATTTGTGGCAAGGTATTTTGCCGATTTTAGTGCTCACATTATCCTTGCCGGCATAAATTATCTTCATGTTATAGGGCGTGTCTTCAAAGAAGCCTGAGATAGCCAGGGTATCGCCTTTTCTATATTTATCAAAATCAATCACACGCAGGTACATAAAACCCGCCACCATATCACGTACGTTATCTGGAGTCTGGTAATACTTTGGCTCTCCATAGGTACCTGTTTCTTTGTTCATCACCTTTACTTCGGCCTGCAGTTTGTCATGATCGTAGGTGATAATCTCGTCCTTCCGATAATTTCCCTCCCGAATTTTACGATACGACACGTGCGTAACAAGTGCTGCGGTGTCAATATAAGCGCCCCATTGATCATTGACTTTGGTAATCCACGAAACAAAGCCCAGCGTTTCGCCATACGCATCTACTTTATAACAGGGACGGGAGTTCATTGTGAAGATTTTCTTTTCTATTACCGTAGATGCTTTGCCGACAGTAAAAAAGCCAAAGTTCACCCGGTATTCAAGAACCTCTCCTTTGCCAAAACTTGTGTTCTTTAGCGCGATGAAATCCTTTCTTGCTCCACCCGTAAACGAAGAGAGAAGAACAAAAAGCGCAAGACTTTTAAGAAAGACCTTCATAGTTCAAAGTTAAACCTTGATGGGGTAAGGACAAAGGATATGCCAAGGTGATAAATCGGTCAAACCGTGCTTAAAACGAAAAAAATAATGAGGGCAAATACATTACACAGATACATTATTTTCTCGTAGGGCATCGTTCAGGGAAGTCTTCTTGTCCGTACTTTCCTTGCGTGTGCCGATAATCAAAGCACAAGGAACCTGATATTCTCCTGCCGGAAACTGCTTGGGTATGGTGCCTGGAATAACAACCGATCTGGGTGGAACGAATCCTTTATACTCTACAGGCTTATCACCAGTAACGTCAATAATCTTTGAACTGGCCGTGAGAACAACGTTGGCACCCAACACCGCTTCTTTACCAACCCGAACGCCTTCTACCACAATACATCTTGAACCGACAAAAACATTATCTTCAATAATTACCGGAGCTGCCTGCACCGGTTCCAACACACCACCTAATCCAACACCTCCACTCAAATGAACATTCTTACCCACCTGCGCGCAGCTCCCTACTGTTGCCCAGGTATCGACCATGGTTCCTTCATCCACATTTGCTCCAATGTTTACATACGATGGCATCAGAATAACCCCGCGGTTTACAAACGATCCGTATCGCGCTATGGCATGTGGCACCACCCGAACCCCCAGGTTTTTATAATCTTTCTTGAGCGCAATTTTATCATGGAACTCAAATGGGCCAACCTCAATAACCTCCATTTGCTGGATCGGGAAATACATAATCACGGCCTTCTTGATCCATTCATTTACCTTCCAGTTTTCACCCTCAGGTTCGGCTACCCGAAGCTTTCCTTTGTCCAATAAGTCTACCACTTCCCGCACCGCATTTTGGCTTTCGGCCGACTTCAATAATTCGCGATCCAACCACGTCTTTTCAATTAATTCTTTCAGTTCCATTTATATCCTATTTTTAAACCGGCTTGCAATAAATGAAAAAACAAAGAATAGTCCTTGCCTCCATACTCAAACCCGTAGATGATACGCGCATGTTTGAGAAGATGGCAGTGTCACTTGCCGGGGTAAACAACTATCAGATTTTTGTGATCGGATATCCTACCAAAGGAACCGTTAACAGGGATCATAACATCACACAATTCTCGTTAAAACCCTTCCAAAGAATCAGCCTCGGTCGACTGATAGCTCCCTGGCAAGTATTGAAAATTATATATAAAGTAAAACCTGAGGTATTGGTAGTTAATACCCATGAATTACTGATAGTTGGTATCGTAAACAGAATATTCTTTGGTGGTAAAATTATCTATGATATTCGGGAAAATTACTGGCGGAATATCCTCCATACCAAAGCGTTTCCACACTCATTTCGTTTCTTAATTGCTTGTTGGGTTCGGCTCAAAGAAAAGCTTATAGCTCCCTTCTTTCATGGGTTTTTTCTGGCAGAAAAAACATTCGAAAAAGAGCTCACATTTTTAAGAAACAAACACGTAGTTATTGAGAACAAAATGAGGGTACCAACCGGGTTTCAACGGGCAGGCTCGGGAGAAAAAACCAAGTTACTATTTAGCGGAACGCTGGCGGAAAGTACGGGTGTTTTATATGCCATTGAACTGGCTAAAAAACTGCATCAGGTTGACTCAAAAATAGAGCTTACCATCATTGGCTTTTGCGCGTTGCAACCCACCTTAATTCAAATCAGAAAAGCGATTGAAACTCATCCCTTCATAAACCTGATCGGTGGTGATCAGCTTGTTCCTCATCAGGAAATAATTGCGGCCATTGCTCAAGCAGACTTTGGGATTATTGCCTATCCACCCTCCTATCATATAGAGAACCGGATCCCCACTAAACTGTACGAATACCTGGATTGTCGTCTACCTATTCTCTTACAGGACTACCCACCCTGGGTGCAGATTTGTGAGCCATTTTCAGCAGCGATATACTTCGACATTAACCAGGTGGAGCCCCCTTCCTTGCTTGCCAAGATGAAGAACTCCAGCTTCTACACATCAACTCCACGTGAGGTAACATGGGCCTCAGAAGAACCTATACTCCTTAACAAAGTAGCAGAAATTTTAATCTAAATTATTTTTTAGACTCATCTAAATATTTACTTTTGTGGACTTCAAACCCGCAAAAGCATGTTAAGCCTTACGGAAGAAAACTACCTGAAAGCCATCTATCATTTATCGGATGGTGGCTCCAAAGCTGTATTAACCAATGAACTAGCCGAAGCCATGAGTACGAAGGCAGCGTCCGTCACGGACATGATTAAAAAACTCTCGGCCAAAGAGGTAATTAACTATGAGAAATACTATGGCGTTAATGTGACTTCGAAAGGTAAAACCGAAGCTTTGATGGTAATTCGCAAGCATCGGTTATGGGAGACTTTTCTGGTAGAAAAACTGGGGTTTACCTGGGATGAAGTCCATGAAGTGGCCGAACAACTGGAACATATTAACTCACCGCGATTAATTGAAAAGCTGGATGAATTCCTTGGCTTCCCGAAAGTAGATCCACATGGCGATCCTATCCCCGATCACAAGGGAAAATTGAAAGTGCAACCTCAGATAACGATTGATCAGTTAGCCATAGGCTATCAGGGCAAAATTGCAGCGGTTAAAGATTCTGATTCCAACCTGCTGAAATATCTTGATAAGATTGGAGCTAAACCGGGCATAAAAATCAAAATCTTAGGGAAAGAAGAGTATGATGACTCGATGGAGATTTTAATTGAAGACCATCGCATTTTTATTTCAAAAGAAGTATCACAAAACATTCTGGTTATTGAATAATATGAGCGGGCGCAAAATCCAACGAAAATCCCTGAGTGAAGTTCATGCCAGTGTAGATGTTACCAACCGCAAAGGCTGGAGAAAACTATTTGCATTCCTGGGTCCTGCCTATCTGGTGAGTGTTGGGTATATGGATCCTGGAAACTGGGCCACCGACATTGCCGGGGGTGCGCAGTTTGGGTATAAATTAATCTGGGTGCTGTTAATGTCAAACCTCATGGCTTTGTTACTTCAAAGTCTGAGTGCTCGCTTGGGCATTGTCCGTCAACTCGACCTCGCGCAAGCATCCCGAAGCTCGTATCACCCGGTTGTCAATTTCTCCTTATGGATTCTTGCCGAAATAGCGATTGCAGCAACCGATCTGGCCGAAGTTCTTGGTATGGCCATTGGCCTTCAGTTATTATTTGGGTTACCGTTAATCTGGGGCGTTACACTGACTGTCTTGGATACACTGATCATTCTTGTGTTGCAAAGCTATGGCATGCGCAAAATCGAAGCATTTATCATTGCCCTGGTAGCTATCATAGGTGTCTCCTTTTTGTTCGAAATGATCTGGGCCCGGCCCGACCTGGGCGAGTTGGCCAAAGGATTCATTCCTTCCCTGCCATCCGATGCTGCGCTATATATAGCAATCGGTATAATTGGTGCTACAGTAATGCCGCATAACCTTTACCTCCACTCCTCACTTGTTCAAACCCGAAGAATCGATACCAGCGAGCGCGGAATCTGGAGTGCCCTTAAATACAATCTCATTGATTCAACCATTGCCCTGAATGCTGCCTTCTTTGTTAATGCTGCCATTCTGATTTTGGCGGCTTCCACATTTTTTCGGGCTGGCATGTATGAAGTATCCGACATTCAGGATGCTTACAAATTTTTATCACCCATGCTGGGAAATGAGTGGGCTTCTATCCTGTTTGGAGTTGCCTTAATTGCTGCGGGGCAAAGCTCAACGATCACCGGCACGCTGGCGGGCCAGGTAGTGATGGAAGGCTATTTGAATTTACGGATAGCCGCCTGGATGCGCAGGTTGATAACACGGTTGATTGCAATAATACCGGCATACATTGTTATCCTGATGTATGGTGAGGGTAAAACCGGAGAACTACTGGTCTTTAGTCAGGTGGTGTTGAGTTTGCAGCTTGGCTTTGCTGTTATCCCCCTCATCCATTTCACCAGCGACAAAGAAAAGATGGGGGTATTTGCCATTAAACTCTGGATGCGAATTGCAGCCTGGTTGATAGCCATCATCATAGTTTCATTGAATGTAAAGCTGGTGATGAATGAGGTCTCACTTTGGATTACCAATGCCGGGGAAAACGCCTGGATTGTATGGTCTTTTGTTATCCCTATTTGCCTGGCCGCAGGTTTGTTGTTGTTATACATAACCTTTAAACCCTGGTTAAACAGACGGAGAACGGATAAGATGGCCCGTATACCGCACGGAACGGCCGCTCCTTTGCGGGATTTAGGCTCTACTATTTACAAGCAGATTGCCATCACGATTGATTTCAGTTCGGTAGATAACTTAACAATACGAAGCGCCACTGCACAGGGTGGTAAGGAAGCTAACTACTTACTGGTGCATGTTGTAGAAACTGCAGGTGCCATGTGGTATGGAAGCGAGATTGCCGATCACGAATCGGGTGAAGATTCGTTGGCTCTGAAAGATTATTTAAATCAACTGCAAGCACAGGGTTACAAGGTGGAAATGAAGATTGGTTTTGGTAACCCCAAGCAAATCATTCCTGAAATTGTGGATGAGTTTAAAGCTGACCTGCTCGTGATGGGCGCCCATGGCCATAAATGGTTTAAAGATTTGATATTTGGAACCACGGTAGATACCGTACGTCATAGGGTAAAAATACCAGTGCTGATTGTACGAGATCAACCTGCCGGGAAGTTGTAATCAAATAACCTGGGATTCATCACTATCTTGCACCATGTCAGCCCATTTTCAAGAAGATACCATTATTGCCTTGGCAACCCCCCATGGGGTTAGTGGACTCGCAGTTATTCGTCTCTCTGGCAAGGATGCCATTCGAATTACGCAACAGCTTTTTAAAGGTAAGAAACTGGAAGATCAACCCTCCCATACCATACATGTAGGTACGTTGGGTATTGAAAAGCCTATTGACGAAGTAATGGTTTCGCTTTTCAAAGAGCCCAATTCATTCACCAAAGAAAACTCAATAGAGATCTCCTGCCATGGATCGCCTATTGTTATCAGGGAAATCATCAAGCTTTTCCTATCTCATGGAGTCAGACTTGCAGAGCCGGGTGAATTCACCAAGCGGGCATTTTTAAACGGACGCTTTGATCTTGCCCAGGCAGAGGCAGTTGCAGACCTGATTCATGCTGAAAATGATAATGCGCGACAGGCAGCGTTAAACCAAATGCGGGGTGGATTCTCGAAAGAGATAAAGCACCTGCGCGAAGAGCTCATCCATTTTGCATCGCTCATTGAACTGGAACTTGACTTTGGTGAGGAGGTCGTTGAGTTTGCCGGTCGTAAAGATCTGGTTGCTCTTGTCGAAAAAATACAGGCATACATTGCCAGACTTATTACCTCCTTTGACCAAGGCAATGTGATTAAGAATGGAATTCCTACCGTGATTGCCGGTAAGCCCAATGCCGGGAAATCCACCCTGCTCAATGCGTTGCTTAATGAAGAGAAAGCCATTGTATCCGAAATCCCAGGCACCACCCGCGATGTTATTGAAGACGAGATCACGTTAGGTGGAGTCACCTTCAGGTTTATGGATACAGCCGGACTTCGGGATACACAAGATGCCATTGAGGCTATTGGTGTTTCGCGTACACGCGACCGAATGAAAAATGCTTCTTTGATTCTTTATATATTCGATCTATCGGATACCAGTTTGGAGGAAATCAAGCGGGAGGAAGCTGACCTCAAGACCTTATCGATACCCTTCATTAAAGTTGGCAACAAACTGGATAATGCCTCGAAAGAGTTAATAAACAGCATTGATAATCAAGACTTTATATTGATTTCAGCAGCTTCCAAAGTCAACCTTGAATTGCTTAAGGAAAAGATCCTATCGCAATTTACTATCCATGAAGTGAAGCAAGGTGATGTGTTGGTGACCAACCTTCGGCACTACCAAAAGCTAACCGAGACGCAACAGGCATTGGATCGTGTAATGAATGGATTGCATTCGGGAATCACCGGAGATTTTCTGGCGATGGACATCCGTCAGTCGCTATTTCATCTGGGTGAGATCACAGGTGAAATTACAAGTGATGATTTACTGGCAAATATTTTCGCTAATTTTTGTATTGGTAAATAAATCTGTTAACTACATTTACATAGAGAATAATTCTATTACTCTGCAGTAAACCAACAACCAAAAAATAAACAAACCGCACCATGGCAAAAAAAGCAAAAAAGGCAGCTAAGAAAGGGAAGGCAAAACCAAAGAAAGCCGCTAAAAAATCAACCAAGAAGTCAGCTAAAAAAGCTGCCAAGAAATCTGCTAAAAAAGCAGTGAAGAAGTCCGCTAAAAAAGTGGTTAGAAAGGCCGCTAAGAAAACGGCTAAAAAGGCGACTAAAAAAGCAGCACCTAAAAAGGTGACAAAGCAGGTTGTAAAAAAGAAAGTAGTTAAGAAAGCTACTCCTAAACCTGTGGTGGTAAATACTCCGGCTCCAGCACCCGTAGTGATACCTGCACCCACGCCAGCACCTGAACCTCCGCCATCTTCCTCAGAAAATTCAGGCGAAGGATCTGGATTTCCACAATAATTAAGATAAGCATTTTCATATCAGAGCGATCCCAACAAGGGTCGCTCTTTTTTGTTTATTGAACAGGAGCTCGAATTGCATAGTTAGCCATTTTCATTTCATCATTTTGATTTGCCGTCTGGCTTATGAAATTGGTAAATATTGGTAACTTGCTTGCTTAGCTCTTATAACCTCAGCACTAAAAATTAACCACTATGAATAACCGCAGACTACCTCTTATCATTTTTGCTATAATTTCCTTCATCGTTATTCTGGCACTCTCATCAAGTTTATTCTATACAATCAGCGCAACAGAACGGGCGGTTATGTTCTTTCCGTTTGGTAAAGGGTTAGACAAAGACAACATTATCGGACCGGGCACCCACATCAAGGCCCCGTGGAACGAGGTCTACCTTTACAAAGTGAACGAGATGTCTTCCGAAGAAAATATGGATGTCTTAGATAAGAATGGTCTTTCTATCCACATCGATATTACCGTACGGTATTATCCCATCCCTGACAAAATCGGATACATCCATGAGCAGTTTACAACAGATTATGAAGCAGTACTTGTAATTCCGGAAGTTAGATCAACCGTGCGCCAGGTAATGGGCCGATACACAGCCGAAGAAATTTATTCCACCAAGAGAGCTGAAGTTGAAACTGCCATTACAACCGAAACGGAAGCTATTCTGAATGCGAAAAATGTGCATGCTACGGCTGTGCTTATCCGTTCCATCATGTTGCCGGAGCAAATTAAAATGGCTATTGAGAATAAGTTGCAGCAGGAACAGGAAGCGCTTGCCTATCAATTCAGACTTGATAAGGAAAAGAGCGAGGCCGAGCGAAAAAGAATCGCTGCCGAGGGTGAATCGAGAGCCAACAACATTATCAATAATAGCTTAACCGACAAGCTATTGAAAATGAGAGGTATAGAGGCCACCCTTGAGTTATCTAAATCTCCTAATAGCAAAATCATTGTAGTGGGTTCAGGAAAAGATGGAATGCCGCTGATCTTAGGAAATAACTAATTCTTAAAAACTCATTTTTTTCTGAAAACCGAACCCTCTATCTTTAAATCGAACGTTTAAATATTTCACTCATGGCGAAGACTGCTGAATTGATTATCGATGGTAAATCATACAAGTTCCCGATAGTTGAGGGTACTGAAGGCGAACAAGGTATTGACATCAGCAACCTGTTGGAAGAAACAGGTGCCGTTACCCTTGATTTTGGATACAAGAATACCGGGGCAACCAAAAGCGCCATCACGTTTCTGGATGGAGACAAAGGCATACTTCGTTATCGTGGTTACTCGATTGAAGACCTGGCAGCAAAATCGACATTCCTGGAAGTCTCCTACCTTTTGATTTTTGGAGAACTCCCTACCGCTGATCAACTTACCAAATTTTCAGATGATATCAAGAACCACACTATGGTTCATGAGGATATCAAAAAGATATTAGATGGTTTCCCATCCTCATCCCACCCCATGGGTGTATTGGCCTCTTTATTTTGTGCACAAACTGCTTTTTATCCTGAATCATTAGATCCCAACCGGTCAGCAGAAGGTGTTTATCTGAGCATTGTAAGGTCTTTGGCTAAGATGCCAACCTTCGCTAGCTGGGCCTATAAAAATGAAGTAGGTCATCCTGTAAATTATCCTGATAATTCATTGGATTATTGTTCTCGATTTTTGAAAATGATGTTTGCTCTACCGGCTGAAAAATATGAAGTAGATCCGGTAGTTGCTGCGGCACTTGATAAGTTATTAATACTTCATGCCGACCATGAACAAAATTGCTCTACCTCTACCGTTCGGATTGTAGGATCATCCAAGGCCAGCATCTACTCCTCAATTTCGGCAGGCATCAATGCCCTGTGGGGCCCCTTGCATGGAGGCGCGAATCAGGAAGTAATTCTTATGCTGGAGCAGATTAAAAAAGATGGTGGAGACACCGACAAGTGGATCGCGAAAGCCAAAGATAAAAACGATCCTTTCCGCTTGATGGGATTTGGGCATCGTGTATATAAGAACTTCGATCCTCGTGCCAAGATCATTAAGAAGGCTGCGGATGATGTGCTTGAAAAATTAGGAGTTAATGATCCGACTCTTGAAATAGCCATAAAACTGGAAGAGATTGCATTACGCGATCCTTACTTTATAGAACGCAAACTTTATCCTAATGTGGATTTTTACTCGGGTATCATTTACAGAGCGCTGGGCATTCCGGTTGACATGTTTACCGTTATGTTTGCTATTGGTCGCTTGCCGGGATGGATTGCACAATGGAAAGAGTTGCGCGAGAACAAAGAACCTATTGGCAGACCGCGTCAGATTTATACAGGCCAAAATTTAAGGCCCTATGTTGCCTTGAATAAAAGATAAAAGTAACTCATAACGAGTATCTTCAAGGAGGCTGGCTCAAAAGTCAATTAAAATTGAAATGTCATTCCGGCCTATGAGCCGGAATTCCATTCAACATATAAAAAATCGGGATCGCGGGTCAATGCCCGCGATGACTGGATGACTTTTAAGAAAGCCTCTTTTTTGTTCCACCCATAATCAAAAATTCTATGGCACTTCAAGACGACTTTCAGGCAGCTGTTACACGATCTAAAGAACTTACCAAGCGACCCTCCAACGAAGAATTGCTTGACCTTTATGCTTTGTTCAAACAAGCTACCGATGGCGATGTAAGTGGCGAGCGTCCCGGAGGCTTTGACTTTAAAGCCATTGCAAAGTACGATGCCTGGGCCACGCGGAAAGGTGCTTCTAAAGAAAAAGCGATGGAAGATTATATCGCATTAGTAACTAAGCTTCATCAAACTTACGCCTGAGCGTTGAATCTGTTTTATCAACCTGCTATCTCTGAGGGTGTGCATCACCTTGATCCGGATGAGTCGCGGCACGCAATTAAAGTTTTGCGGTTACAATCCGGTGATCATCTACAACTGACGGATGGGAAGGGTTCTTTTTATGAAACGATCGTTACCCTGGCTGATTCAAAAAAATGTTGTTTCTCAGTGGAAGAAATACGCACCATTTCGCCCCGAAAGTTTTCGATTTCAATTGCTGTAGCACCCACCAAAAATATGGATCGCACGGAATGGTTTGTCGAGAAAGCCGTAGAGATTGGAGTAGAAAAAATTGACTTTATACTCTGCAAAAATTCTGAGCGTAAATCAATTAACCTGGACCGGGTTCAAAAAATTGCGATCAGCGCCATGAAACAGTCGGGTCAATGCTGGTTGCCCACGTTCACTGAACTAAAACCCTTTCATGAAATAGTAACTGGTGCTGCCGATCAAAAATTTATTTGTTTTGTAGATCAACAAAATCCTGATCTACTTAAAGCGATGGCCCACAAAGAAAAACGTTATCTGGTATTGATTGGTCCCGAAGGTGATTTCAGGCAGGATGAACTTGACCTGGCTATCGCGAATGGTTTTACCAAGGTAAGTTTAGGACCCAACCGGTTACGAACAGAAACGGCAGCCCTGGCCGCGTGTCACACCCTTAATTTGATTAATTTGTAGTCGATTTTATTACTCCCATGAACACCGCGGAAGCAAAAAAGAATATTCAGGAACTCACCGATCAGATCAATCATCACAACACACTGTACTATCAAAAAAGTAAACCTGAAATTTCAGATTATGAGTTTGACCAGCTTCTGGAAAAATTAATAAAACTGGAGAATGAATTTCCAGAACTACGTTTGCCGGATTCACCCACCCAGCGGGTAGGTGGAACAATCACAAAAGAGTTTGCCACAGTCATACATCAATACCCGATGTTATCCTTGGGAAATACGTATTCTGCGGAAGAACTTACCGACTTCGATGGTCGGGTAGCGAAGGGGCTGGATGGTGATGCCTACGAATATTTTTGCGAACTCAAATTTGATGGCGTATCTATTAGCCTAACCTATGAACAAGGACTACTAACAAGAGCTGTTACACGTGGAGATGGGGTGCGAGGGGATGATGTAACCAACAACATCAAAACAATTCGTAGTTTACCTTTACGGATTAAATCAAAAAAAATTCCCGATCGCTTTGAAGTACGCGGTGAAGTGTTTCTACCGAAAGATGTCTTCAAACAAATCAATAAAGAGCGCGAAGACATTGGCGAAGAAACCTATGCGAATGCCAGAAACACAGCATCCGGTACAGTAAAAATGCAAGACTCTGCAGAAGTAGCAAGGCGAAAGCTTGATTGCTATTTATACTATTTACTGGGCGAGGATAATCAGGTTGAAACCCATTCAGAGGCAATGAATAAACTCGAGGTCTGGGGGTTTAAGGTCTCTCCTACCTATAGGCAATGTAAAAATATCACTGAGGTACTGGCCTATATTCAGGAATGGGAAAAGAAAAGACTGGACCTTCCCTTGGATACGGATGGAGTGGTCATTAAAGTAAATAGTCTCGAGCAACAGGAAAGATTGGGATTTACTGCAAAAAGTCCACGGTGGGCGATATCCTACAAATACAAAGCAGAAAGTATCAGCACAAGACTCAATGGAATTACGTTTCAGGTGGGTCGTACAGGCGCGGTAACTCCGGTAGCAGAATTAGAACCGGTTTTCCTTGCGGGAACCACCGTAAAAAGAGCTTCTCTTCACAACGCCAATGAGATAGCACGACTGGATTTACGAATTGGTGATTTTGTCTTTGTTGAAAAAGGTGGTGAGATTATTCCTAAAGTAACTGCTGTCGATCTTGACAAGAGAGATTCAAAAAATAAAACAGTAAAATATATTACACACTGCCCTGAGTGTAATACAGCTTTAGTTCGCAAGGAAGGTGAAGCCAACCACTATTGCCCAAATGAAAAAGGATGTCCGCCACAAATAAAAGGTAAGATTGAACATTTCATTCAGCGCAAAGCAATGGATATTGATTCGCTGGGTGAGCAAACTATCCGGCAACTATTTGAACTAGGCCTGGTAAAATCACCCGCTGATCTTTACGATCTTAAAAAAGATGATTTACTGAAGTTGGAGAAGGTTAAGGAGAAGTCCGCACAAAATATGCTGGCTGGAATTGAGCAATCTAAAACTCAGCCTTTTGAAAATGTTCTGTTTGGCATCGGCATTCGGTATGTTGGCAAAACCGTTGCCGAAAAACTGGCCCGGCATTTCAAAACGATGACTGCACTTTCACAAGCCTCTTATGAGCAGCTTCTCGAAGCACCCGAAGTAGGCGAAAAGATTGCACAAAGTGTGGTCGAATTTTTCAAAGACAAAGAAAATCTTCGCGAAATAGCACGTCTTGAAACATCCGGACTTCAATTCGAATCAACCCAAAAAGAAAAAGAAAAAATAAGCAATCTCCTGAATGACCAGTCTTTTGTTATCTCGGGTGTATTTCAAAATTATGAACGCGATCAACTTAAGGATACTATTATTGCTAACGGTGGTAAAGTACTTTCGTCCATATCCGGCAAATTAAACTATCTGCTGGCAGGGGATAATATGGGGCCTGCCAAACGTGAAAAGGCAGAGAAATTAGGAGTAAAAATAATTTCCGAACAAGAGTTTGAACGGATGCTGAAGAAATGAACCAATCCTACCCTTTACCACTCAACGTTGAACTTTTTTATTAGCTTTCGGCCATGTTTAAAATGAACTTCCTGAAAATGCGGACAGAGACCGCACTAAAAAAGAATAAAATATTACGGGCCAGCAAGCCTTATAAAAAAGCTGACTCAATAGGTATTATATTCAGCGTGGAGGACAAACAAAAACACCTTGATGTAAAGGAATTTATTCACCAATTAGAAAAGGATGGTAAAAAAGTGACCGTGTTAGAATATCTTCCTCTGAAAAAAGAAAACTATGAGTTTAAGTTTGACTTCTTTACCATTGAAGATCTTTCCTTTTGGGGGAAATTGGAAACACCCGTAACAGATAAGTTTATTGAAACACCCTTTGATTATTTATTTTACCTTGACAAAGAATCAAATCCATTGGTTCTTAATTTACTTGCACGCAGCAAAGCGCAGTGTCGTGTGGGTCGCTACAATGAAGATGAAAGTCAATTCTACGAACTGATGATTGAACAGAATGGTACTAACAAGGGGTTAATGGAAACCATGTACAACTACACAAGTCAATTAAGATAATAATGAAGAAGTTAATGGGAACCGGTGTAGCCTTAGTTACACCCATGAACGAACAAGGGGATATTGATTATAAATCGTTAAAGAAACTGTTGCGTCATACAGCCAAAGGAGTCGACTATTTTGTGGTCATGGGTACCACCGGAGAGTCGGCCACGCTTAGCAAGGAGGAAAAAAAACAAGTGCTCGCGTTCGTGCGGGAAAACAATCCCGGAAATCTTCCTATTGTGTATGGTATAGGAGGTAACAATACGCAAAGTGTGCTGGAGGAAATAAAGGCAACTAACCTGCAGGGAGTGGATGCATTACTGTCGGTAAGTCCCTATTACAACAAACCTTCGCAGGAAGGAATCTATCAGCACTTTAAAGCTATTGCCCAGGCATCACCCCTTCCGGTTATACTTTATAACGTGCCCGGCCGTACGGCTTCCAATCTGACAGCTAAAACCACACTTCGATTGGCTAACCTTAAAAATATCATTGGTGTAAAGGAGGCGTCCGGAAATCTGGAACAATGCATGATGATCTCAAAGCATAAACCCGCAGACTTCTTGCTGATTTCCGGTGATGATCTGCTTACGCTACCGATCTATTCAATTGGAGGAGCTGGTGTGATCTCTGTCTTAGCGAATGCCCTGCCGAAAGTTTTCCTGAAGATTAAAGAGTATGCCATGGCCGGAAATCTTCCGAAAGCGCAACATGAGCAATTCAAAATACTTGAGATCAATGGTCCTATGTACGAAGAAGGAAATCCTGTCGGTGTTAAGTATCTTTTAAATCAAATGGGTATTTGTCAGCCACATGTGCGGTTGCCACTTGCGGGAGCCTCCAAAGAACTAAAGGAGAAGATCAATTCTATATTTAAAAACCTTTAGAAGAAACTAATTACCCTTTTTATTGTCATATATCCGCTCAATGGATCGCGCTGGTTGTTGCCTAAATAAATGACCTTATAAAAGTAAACGCCTGAAGGAAGTTCTTTGCCATTGGTTTGTTTGCCTTCAAATCGTTTGGAGTCATTGTGATAATTATCCATATCAAATACCTTATCTCCCCATCGGTTAAAAACCATTACCCTATTTAGCTTTTTCTTTAATAGACTTTTTATCATTGTTCTATTTCCTGTAGTAAAAAAATCAATAAAAAAAGAGGTTGATTTTGATTACTGGAGTTCACAATCATTCTATAACTCTTATCTAAACTGAAATCATTACCAATAAAAAAGGCTGAATCAAATGATCCAGCCTTTTTACATCGAGGGTCAATTCAATTATTGACCGCCATCTTTATTTTTCAATTCCTGTACTTCCTGGCGAATGGCCTGAGCAGCATTCTTAAGATCCTGCATGCCTTTTCTGATGCGAGTACCAGCAGCGCTATTTCCTTTGTTGTAGAACTTATCAGCATCGCCTTCCAGTGATGCAATTAGAGTCTTTAGTTCTTCAAATTTTTTCATTTTTATCGGATGTTTAGATTTAAAAATTGATTTCGTAATGCCAATTTAAGCAAAAACCTTTAAAAACTACCTAAAAACCCATTTTTTAGATTTTGGTTACCGAAACAAGCTCTTCTTTTCGGTAAAAACCACTGTCAAGCTTCGTTTTTAGGGCAGAAAAGGCATTTAGCGTTTCTTCCACATCCGACAGCGTATGGGCTGCCGTAGGGATAATTCTGAACATAATCACGTCTTTTGGCACTACAGGGTAGATCACAACCGAGCAGAAAATGCTGTTATTTTCTCTCAAATCCATGGCCATATTTGCCGCTTCACCAACACCACCTTTAAAGAGCACGGGTGTGGGTGGAGTTTGGGTTGGGTTGATACTAAACCCACGATCTTTTAATCCTGATTTAATTGCACCCATGATTTTTTTCAAATCAGCTCTTAATTCAGGGTGTTTCTTTACCAATTCCAGACGTTTCAAAATTCCAATAACCATTGGCATGGGCAGCGACTTCGCGTAAATCTGCGAACGCACGGTATATCTCAAGTACTTTAGGATATTTTTATCACCAGCAACAAAGGCACCAATACCCGCCATGGATTTAGCGAAAGTTGAAAAGTATAAATCAATCTGATCCTGGACGCCTTGCTCCTCACCTACACCAGCACCGGTAGCTCCCATCGTTCCAAATCCATGGGCATCATCTACCAACAAACGGAAATTGTATTTCTTCTTTAGTTCAACAATTCCCTTCAGGTCGCCCATGTTGCCGGACATGCCAAAAACACCTTCGGTAATCACCAGGATACCACCACCGGTTTCATTGGCAAGTTTGGTTGCGCGCTGAAGTTGTTTCTCCAGGTTCTCCATGTTGTTGTGCGGATACACAAACCGCTTGCCCATATGCAAACGCACACCATCAATAATACAGGCATGCGACTCAGAATCATAGACAATCACATCCTTGCGATCGACAATAGCATCAATAATGGAAAATACGCCTTGATAGCCATAATTCAGGAGCATGGCATCTTCCTTTTGAACAAAGGCAGCCAATTGCTTCTCCAATTCAAGATGATATACTGAATTACCCGACATCATGCGTGCGCCCATGGGAGAAGCAAGCCCAAATTGAGCGGCCGCATCCGCATCTGCTTTTCTAACTTCGGGATGGTTAGCCAAACCCAGATAATTATTCAAGCTCCAGTTTAGAACCTCTTTACCGTTAAATTTCATCCGTGGGCCAATATCACCTTCTAACTTGGGGAAGAAGAAATAATCATCAGGAAGATGTGAATACTTGGCCAGTGGACCGGCCTCCATGCGTAGCTTTGAAAATAAGTCAACCATTATTGTAGATTGTTTTCGTGTGTCTTTTAGAAAGTTTGAAACCTCGCTCTTGCAAGTTGAGGATCAACTAAAATTGCGGCAAAAATAGAAAAATTAAAACACAGTGCCTAAATACCTAATAATATAGCCATTTTTATGGTTTGCCGAGATTCACTAGCATTGCAATCGATATAAATCAAATGCGAAAAATCAACAAACTTTTAGTAGCCAACCGCGGTGAGATCGCACTGCGGGTTATGCGGAGTGCCCGTGAAATGGGGATTAAAACAGTAGCTGTATTTAGTGAAGCCGATCGAAATGCCCTTCATGTGCGCTTTGCGGATGAAGCCGTTTGTATTGGTCCGCCTCCCTCAGCACAATCTTATCTGGTAATGGATAAGATTCTGCAGGCAGCCAAACAAACCAACTCCGATGCCATTCATCCTGGGTACGGGTTCTTGTCAGAGAATGAAGACTTTGCCTTGAAGGTAAGGGAAGCAGGTTTGATTTTTATCGGGCCATCTCCTGAATCTATTGAATTGATGGGGAGTAAATTAGCAGCTAAAGCAGCGGTGGCTAAATTCAATGTGCCGCTGGTGCCTGGCACTTCCGAACCTATCTCCGATATAAATGCAGCCAAAAAAATAGCCAAACAAATTGGCTATCCGATTCTTATCAAGGCCAGTGCAGGCGGGGGTGGTAAAGGAATGCGGATTGTGGAGGCTGAGGCTGACTTCGAAAATCAAATGGAGCGTGCTGTTAGTGAAGCAACTTCTGCCTTTGGTGATGGCTCTGTATTTATTGAAAAGTATGTTACCCAGCCCCGACATATTGAGTTTCAGATTTTTGGCGATCAGCATGGCAATGTTATACATCTGTTCGAGCGTGAATGTTCTATTCAACGCAGGCACCAGAAAGTAATCGAAGAAGCTCCCTCATCAATCTTAACTCCTGCCCTTCGCAAACAAATGGGTGAGGCTGCTGTCAATGTTGCCAAGGCTGCCAATTATTATAATGCAGGAACTGTTGAGTTTATCGTTGACGAAAAAAAGAATTTCTACTTTCTGGAAATGAATACCCGCCTGCAGGTGGAACATCCGGTAACGGAACAAATCACCGGGTTAGATTTAGTAAAACTTCAGATACAGGTAGCGCAAGGGGAAAAACTTCCTTTCCAACAAGAAGACTTAACCATACACGGGCACGCTGTTGAAGTACGAGTTTATGCGGAAGACCCGACTAATAATTTCTTGCCTGATATTGGTACGTTAAAAACCTATAAACGTCCGCAGGGGCATGGCATCCGCGTAGATGATGGCTTTGAACAAGGGATGACTGTTCCGTTTTATTATGACCCCATGATTGCCAAAATGATTTGTCATGATTCAACCCGTGAGCGCGCTATAGAAAAAACCATCCGGGCCATTGACGAATATGAAATTACAGGACTGGAAACTACGTTGGGCTTTTGCCGATTCGTGATGAATCATGAAGCTTTCCGCTCCGGCAACTTCGATACGAAATTTGTGGAAAAGTATTTTAATCCCGAACAGCTTAAAAGTAAACCGGTGGAAGAAGAAGAACTAATTGCCGGATTACTGGCGACCTATGTAAAAGAAGAAGTAAAAATTCTACCTGCCCAGTCCGTTCCGGTGGAAGCAACGAGTAACTGGAAAAAAAACAGGGTTTAGTATGGCGGAGATTAAACCTGTACGCGCCTGGCGATATAACGATGTATTAACAAAAAACCTGGATGATCTCACCTCACCCCTGTTTGATGTGGTGTCTGAGAAACAACGGAAATCATTGTATCAAAATCCTTTAAACTCCATTCATTTATCAGTGCCTGAAGGACCGGATGCCGCATCGAAAGCGGCTGCCTTGCTAAACCGCTGGAAAAAGGAGGGCATCATCCTGCAGGATAAGCTGCCAGCGATTTATGTTTATTATCAATACTTTAAACTTGCCGGCTCTTCCAAAGATTATTGTCGCAAGGGTTTTATCGCTCATATCCGAACCTATGATTGGGAGGAGAAGATGATTCTGCGGCATGAAAACACTATACCCAAAGCAGTCAATGACCGTGTGGAATTATTGGAACATACAGAACTTCATGTAAGTCCAACCCATGGGTTGTATACCGACCCCACTTTTGAGTTGGAGCAGTATATGGATGAAGTTATTACCAATCCGTTATATGAAACAGAGGATTATCAGGGTGTTCGGGATGTACTCGCTATTATTCAGGACGCCAACGTAATTCAAAAGTTTATTGATCTTCTTCAATCCAAGTCAATCATCTTAGCCGATGGTCATCATCGTTATGAAGGATCGTTACTCTATAAACAAAAACGAAAATCACAAAATCCTACGCATACCGGAACAGAAGGATATAATTTTCATCTCATGTATTTTACCAATACAGAAGCGGATGATTTGAGAATTCTGCCTACGCATCGATTAATACACCAACTTGCCAGCTTTGATGAAAGGTTGGTTATTGAAAAATTAAACAAAGACTTTATAATAAAAGAAATCGAAGATCCCGATACACTTCACGAAATTATATTGGGCAAGAAGTGGGCTTTTGGAATTCTCTTCAAGGATCGAACCCTCAAAGTCAGACTTAAACCGGAATCATTTCCGAAAATGAAATGGAACTTTCCGGAAGAAGTTAAATCGCTGGATCTTACTGTGCTGCATTATTTTATCATAGAGAAAGTACTGGGCATTGCAGGCAAAGATCAGCGAGCTTCAGAAAATATTTCCTTCGACCGTAGCTTCTCCGATTGCCTCACTAAAGTAATTCGCGAAGAAGTTCAGATGGCCATTATCACCCCTGAAATATCGATCGAAGATGTTAAACGTGTTTGCGCCAGTGGATACACGATGCCGCAAAAATCCACCTATTTTTATCCCAAAGTAATTTGTGGATTTCTATTCAGCTCAATCAAGGAAGATGAATTTCAATCGACCTCTTATTCTATATTCTGATTTTAGTTAACTTTAGATTATGAATAAAGCTCTTTTAAGTCGTATTACACTTAATCCCCAGGTTGGGCATGGAAAACCTACCATCAGAAATACTCGGTATTTAGTTGAAAGTATTTTAGAATATCTATCGGGTGGGGATTCGATGGAAGATATCCTTCAAGAATTCCCCGACCTTGTTAAAGAAGACATTCTTGCCAGTATTGCTTACGCTACAGCGGTACTAAAACATAAAGGAATTACCTATTCAGGAGCTGAATGAAATTCCTAATTGATGCACAATTACCCGCCTCACTGGCAAGGTTGTTTATTGAAGCAGGTTTCGATTGTGTGCATACCTTAAGTCTTCCAGACAAAAATCGAGATGATCGAGTTAAATAAACAGGGTGTCAAAATTCTCATTCCTTGAATTTCAATCGCCCTCTTAAGCTCGCTTCCAGTTCTCCGCGCAGACAGTATCTGATGCGGGAAGCGGGGTTTCAATTTCAGGTGCTGGTGCCCGACATGGACGAATCATTTCCAGTTGATATGGAAATAAAAGCAGTGCCGAGCTACCTGGCAGAAAAAAAAGCGAGAATTTTTGAATCGCAGTTGGACGATGCAATTATCATTGCTTCCGACACAGTAGTGATCTTGAAAAACGAAATACTCAATAAGCCAACGGATCGGGATGATGCCATCGATATGTTAAGCCGATTGAGCGGACAAACTCATACGGTTATCACTGCGGTATGCCTTTTGGCAAAAGAAAAAATTGATTGTTTTGAAGATCATACGGAAGTGACGTTCAACAAACTAACAGCTGAAGAAATCGTTTATTACGTAGATACCTATCAACCCTTCGATAAGGCGGGGGCGTATGGGGCACAAGACTGTCTGCCTGCCGGAGTTAATCCTTGCTCGCAAGAGGAAATTGAATTCCTTAAACAAATCCATAAACCGGAATTGATCGATAAAACATTCACGGTAACCACATCGGGTATCGGTATGAATGCAATCTTTAAAATCAATGGTTCTTACTTTACCGTCATGGGAATGCCCATCCATCTGGTGTATGCTCATCTAAAAAGATTCTGAGGTGAAGTATCTTCTCTCACTTATCAAAGAACACACAAAACAAGATTTTAACATTTTCTACTACCTAAGTCTTTTCTTTTTTACTACGCTCTTACTTTCTCTCAATTACTACTTCGACTTAGAAAATAGTTGGATAGATCGGGAAACCGGGAACCCGATCAGCATCGTTCTGTATTTTCTACTTTATGGCTTTGGCTATTACAGTGCCTGCCTGATCGTTTCGTATTTCAAACCTGATACCCGATTCTGGTCTGAGGGAAAGTTCTGGTTATTTTCCATTTTTGGTTTGAGTGTTTTATCCATCGATAGTGGATTTCCCTTTCTGCACAGCATCATTAGTTCCTTCAATCAATCGTACCAGGCTTATTCGTGGCTGTATAAAATTGGTAACAATTCAATCTCGTTAGTAGTTGTTGTAGCACCGCTCTATTTATTCTATCGATTTATTGATACCGAAAAGAATGGCTTTTATGGATTGTTCAAGCAAAGTAGTATCAAGCCTTATCTGGTCCTGCTGCTCATCATTGCTCCCGTTATCATGTTAGCAGCCTTTCAGAAGAGCTTTACTGAGTATTATCCCATCTATAAACCTAATTCAATTGCCGAACTCTGGCATTGGCCCTCGTTTATGCCCGCCTTAGTATTCGAGTTCTTTTATGGTGCAGACTTCTTGCCGGTGGAATTGCTCTTTCGGGGATTCTTTGTTATCGGGATGGCGCAACTATTAGGCAAGGATTCTATCATGCCGATGGTTGTCGTTTATTGCTTTCTACATTTCGGTAAACCAGCCGGTGAAGCTGTCTCTTCAATTTTTGGTGGCTATATATTGGGGGTTATTGCACTTTACACCCGGTCTATCTGGGGTGGCATTATCATTCATGTAGGTGTTGCCTGGATTATGGAATTGACTGCTTACGTAGCCAGGCAGTTTTGAAGGGCCTCGGTAGTAATTGTTGTGGCACACTTGAAATGCCCTTGCGGACATTCCTTATGTCCATGCAGTCCACAGGGTCGGCATGATAATGTTTCCTGCGTTTGCACGATATGCGATTGTTCCGCTAAAGGTCCAAACCCGAAAGCAGGAATGGTTGAACAAAAAATTGCAGTTACACGTGCATTCATGGCAGAAGCCAGGTGCATGGGCGCGGAATCATTTACAAAATTCATCGCTGCTCCTTTCATTAATGCCGCTGACTCAAGAAAACTTAACTGTCCTGCCAGGTTAATAACCCGGTCGCTTTGTGATTCCAGTTTTATAGAATCACATAGCTGTGAGTCGGAGGGAGCTCCTAACAAATAGATCTTATCATATCGGCCTGCTATAGATTGTATAAATGTAATCCATTGCGTTGCCGGAAATTGCTTGGTAAACCACACCGATGTTGGCGCTATACAGAGGTAGTTGCTGGTTTGAAATTTTTTTACCGCCTCATAATCACTGGTAGATGGATACAAGCAGGGAAGTTCCCGGGATTGATCTGTAATGGCGGCAATCAGTTTTTGATTGCGATCGATTTCGTGCAATCCGGCATCCAGCTCATGTGGGATACGATGACTGAAGGCAAACGACCATGGATTTTTATCGAACCCAATTTTGTTGACCGCACCGGAAAACGCAGTTATTAAACCTGAACTGGCAAACCGATGAATGTTAATAACCGTGTCATATTTTTTTGAGCGAACAAGGCTAATCAGTTTGAACAAATTTTTGATTTTATCCTTCTTCTTTTCCCAGATCAAAACCTCGCGGAGATGAGGATGATTTTTTAGTAATGACTCGTTTCCTTTGCGCAAAAGAAAATCAATAGAGGCATCAGGAAACGTTTTGCGCAGTTTTTCAACCACGGCCGTTGCTAAAATAACGTCCCCGATAAAGGCAGTTTGAATTACCAGCAATGATTTTCCGATCTGCGGCACGATGCTAGAACTTAGTCTTGTAATAGGCCAGCGCTCGCGTTACAATTTCCATGGCGATTTTCTTGTCTTGAAAATCAGGAACCGTAACAACTTTATTCTCCAGCTTCTTATAACTTTCAAAAAACTCCTTCAACTCAAGCTTAAAATGCGAGGCCAGCTCACTAATGTCATTCAGATGTTTGGTATTGGCATCATTCTCTGCTACCGCAAGAATCTTATCATCGCCCAGGCCCTGATCAATCATGCGCATAACGCCCACCACACGAGCCGGCACCAGGCATAAAGGCTGCAGAGGTTCGCGGCATAATATCATGATGTCCAGTGGATCATTGTCGTCTCCTAACGATTGTGGAATAAAACCATAATTGGCCGGGTAGATAACGGATGAATATAATACCCGATCTAACTTAAGCAAACCTGTTTCTTTATCCACCTCATACTTGGTTCGCATGCCCGTTGAGATTTCAATAATGCCATTAACAAATTCAGGGGGCTGAATGCCCGCGGATGCTTCGTGCCAGGGATGTTTGATCATACATTTACTATTATTCACGAAGATACCATTTCTCACTCACCGTGGTTGATTTATCCTGCAACAAAAAAAAATGCCCACCCGGAAAATCCGGATGGGCATCCTCATGCTGCTTACCTAATTAATTTTTAGCAGCGTCTTCTTTTTCCTGCTCTTTCTTCTTATCCGCCTCCGTTTTCGCGGTTATCTTATCTCCGTTTTTCAATCGTTTCGAAACCACCAGGAAAGGACCCGTTATTACTTCCACGGTGTCTGCAAGACCAGAAATAATCTCGATATTATCGTAGTCGCTAATACCTGTTTTTACTTCTACCATCTTGGCCGCTCCATTTTCATTTACAAAAACAACAACCTTATCAGCCTTCTTTTCTACTTTCGGTTTACTACCGTCTGTTACCTGTGGCCTGTCGTTGTTGTTGTCTTGATTTTCGGTTGGCATGGCTTTGTCATCAGCAGGACGTGTGGTTACTGCCGCCAAAGGAACAGACAATACATTTTCTTTACGGGTTGTAATGATATCCACACTGGCGGTCATACCCGGACGGAACGGATAACGATTGCCCCCTTTCACCAAATCTTCATAAGAAGATGGAAGGATACTAATTCTAACTTCAAACTCCGTAATGGCATCCGCTGACGCTTTATCGCGTGCCGTATTGGCAATATTAGTAACGAGACCTTTAAATTCTTTGCCTGTATTTCCATAGGCATCTACATCAATAATTACTGAATCGCCATAATGAACACGTACGATATCATTCTCATTTACGTTTACGCGCACTTCCATTTTATTCAAATCTGCAATGCGCATCATTTCTGTACCGGCCATTTGCGCAGTTCCCACAACGCGCTCACCTTGTTTTACATTCAGCTTGGATACAATCCCTGTCATGGGTGCCAGCACCGTAGTTCTACGCACATTTTCCCGCGACTCCCTCACGCTGGCCTCTGAACTGTTAACGATGTATTTAGCTGCTTCCAGGGATTGCTCCGCAGATTTCAAATCGTTAGTCGCAATTTTAAAATTCTGTTGCGCCAATTGCCAATCCGCTTCTGAGATAACCTTTTCATTCCATAATTTTTCCTGGCGCTTATAATCCTGTTCGGAACGCATGTATGTAGCCTGGGCCCGTGCCAGGGAAGCGCGTGCAGATTCCAGATTTGCCAATTGTTGATTGTAGGCAGCTTCGGATCGCTCCAACTGACTCTTCCATACATCAGGCCGGATCTTTACCAATACATCGCCTTGTTTTACTGAGTCACCGTCCTCCACCGTCAGGTCTGTAATTTCACCAGACACCTCAGGGGCAAGTTTAACTTCAATCACCGGTTGCACGGTGCCGGAAGCACTCACCTTTTCAGTAATGGAGACCTTTTTAGCTTTGCTTACATCCACCTCCAGGGTTTTTGCTTTGCCAATCCAGCCTTGCGACTTACCGATGATTAAGAACAGTATTAGGAAACCTACTACACCAATGCCGATGTACAGTAACTTATTTGATTTTTTCTTCGATTGCTTTGCCATGTGCGTTTTATAGAGTGAAAGTTGGAAATTAGAATTCTAGCGGTAAGCCCTGATAAAAGTCGAGCACCTTGGTTCGGAAGATGAAGTCATATTTGGCTCGTAATAAATCAGACTGTGCCTGAAACAAATTGTTTTGGGCAATCTGGTAATCAACAAAATTAACAGCACCCAGATTGTAACGCTGCTGCGTCATTCGAAATGCTTCGTCCCGTGCCTGCACCTGCTTGTTGGTAGATGTATAGGTCTTGATGGCTGCAATAGCATTGTTATAGGCCGTTTCAACAGTCTGGCGCAGTGTATTCTTTGTTTCGATCAGTGTGATGTTGGCTAACTCCCGATTGATGGCAGCCCGTTGCATGTTTGATCGGGTTGAAAATCCATTGAATAAGGGTATTTGAATATTTAATCCCAGGCTGCGGCCGCGGTTGTCATTGTACTGATCCATAATGCCCGGCACCATGAATTGACCCGTGGGTGTAGTAACATCTGTAAACACCGGAGAATTGGAACCTTGTACGTAACCGATCTGACGAGACGTGGTGGTGCTTCCGCCATCCGCAAAAAACTGCTGACGCTGGTCGGAGTACACGGTACTGAGCGAACCATTGATACTGATTCGGGGATATAAATTTCCCCGCGATGAGCGGAACCCATAGTCAGCACTTACCCTCCGTAATTCTGCACCTTTAATCTCAGGCATGGCCGTCATAGCAATGTCAAAAATTTCTTCAGCCGATTTATTTAATAATGAAACATCTTCCACATTGACTTGAGGAATCTCAACATCCATAGGGTTAGAAGCCGGTAATTGTAACGCTTGCTTCAGTTGAAGCAGGGAGATGCTTAATGCATTTTCGCGCTGAATAACATTCAACTCATTCGTGGCTAATTGCGCGTCCAGGTTCAATACATCGCCAATTGGCACCGATCCGGCATCCGACAATTTTTTGGTTCGGTCCAACTGCTCCTGTGTTGATTGTACCTGAAATTGCGCTACCGCCAAAAGTTCTTTATTGAAAACAACATTTAAATAGAGCGTGATCACATTTAAAATAACATCATTCCTTGCTTTCATTAAATCTTCATTCGCAGCATCCAGGTCTATGTTACTTTGCTTTAAGTTATAGAACAATCGAAATCCATTCCAAAGCAATAAGGAACTACTGGTGCTCAGGTTTGAATTCTCGATTTTATTCTCTGTAAAATTATTCGTGGTGGGGTCAATGGTACGTCCCCAATTGAGACCGTAACTCCCATTGGCATTGAGCGTGGGTAGCATGGTCATTTTGGATTGAAGCAAATTGACCTGGCTGGTTTCTACGCCATAGGTGCTACGCTTAACGGTTAGGTTATTGGCAATGGCTTGATCAATCAATTCCCGCAAGGTCCATACCTTGGATGTCGCCTCCTGACCGAAAGATACTTGCGACATAAAGAGTAAACTGATAGCTAAAATTTTCTTCATCATAATTTATAAAACAATATCTGGTATATAGATCACTTCTTTTACCCAACTTAGACTCTTCAGATAGTCAAATGTTACAGGTTTGATCCCCGAATCCATTTCGATTACCTGGCAAGCCAGATCATTTTTTCCTTTGCGCGAAACAGACATGGTGGCAATGTTGCAATCATCATGCGCCAGTACACTGGCAATGAAGGCAATGCTTCCCTTTTTATCTTCAGCCAGTATAATCAATGTATGCAGGTTGGCTGAAAAGTCTGCTTTAAATCCGTTTACTTCGGCAATATTAATTATACCCCCGCCTTTGCTCTCCCCTAACACTTCAACCGTACGCTTTCCTTTTGTAAGACGAAGTCGAATGGAATTAGGATGCAAGGCCGAAGCATTTCCTACTGACTTAAATTGATAGTCCAGATTTTTTTCCTTTGCAATTTCAAGTGATTCGCGAATTCGTTTATCGTCCGTAGTAAAGTCCATCAATCCAGCAATAATCGCCCGGTCGCTTCCATGTCCTTCATACGTGCGGGCGAAGGAGTTATAAAATGTAATTTCAGCACGTTCAGGTTCAGAGCCCAGAATTTTAATTGCAGCCCTGGCAATGCGCACCACTCCGGCCGTATGAGAGCTGGACGGACCGATCATAACAGGACCGATCATATCAAAAATGCTACTCTTTTCAGCCATACGCGGTAAATAACGGAATAGTGGATAAAAGGATTGCTTTTGAGGGTATTTTATCACCCTATACCGGGTATTTTTTAACAAGCGGCAAAATTAACTGATTTACGAGAAAATAAGACCAAAAATGCGATCTTTTATGAATCAGATTCCTGGCTAATTCAGCTAATTGACAGATTCGTTAGAATAATCCTAAACCGCAATCGGGGCTTTAATGGACGGATGATACGTATAGTTTATAATCTCAAAATCTTCGAATTCATAATCAAATAAACTTGCAGGCTTCCGCTTGATCAGCAACTGCGGCAACGCGAACGGTTCACGCGTTAATTGAAGTCGGGCTTGCTCGAGGTGGTTGGTGTATAAGTGAACATCCCCTCCGGTCCAGACAAACTCGCCTGGATTAAGATCGCATTGCTGGGCCACCATGTACGTAAGCAACGCATAGCTGGCGATATTGAAGGGTACACCTAAAAAATAATCTGCACTGCGCTGATACAATTGGCAGGAAAGTTTTCCTTCCGCTACATAAAATTGAAAAAGTGCGTGACAAGGAGGCAACGCCATTTTATCTACTTCGGCCGGGTTCCAGGCGGACACAATGTGCCTGCGCGAATCGGGTTTGGTTTTTATCTGATTGAGTACTTGCGTAATCTGATCTATTCTTCGGCCATCCGGTGCGGGCCAACTGCGCCATTGACTACCGTAAACAGGGCCCAGGTCGCCATTTTCATCAGCCCATTCATCCCAGATGGACACTCCATTGTCTTTCAAATACTTAATGTTGGTGTCGCCTTTTAAAAACCAAAGCAACTCGTATATAATAGAGCGCAAATGAAGTTTTTTGGTGGTTACCAGTGGAAAGCCTTCTGCGAGATCGAACCGGAGTTGCCGGCCAAAGACGGAAAGTGTGCCTGTGCCGGTGCGGTCGGTTTTGCTGGCTCCCTGTTCAAGTATATTGCTTAGAAGATCTAGGTATTGGCGCATTCGATAAATTTAATGCAATTACGGAGTTCCGGAAAAGAAAAAAAAGAGTTAGGGTAACCTCACCCTGTCTGGCATTAACCTCACCCCATCCCCTCTCCAAAAGAGAGGGGAAGAGTTACTTGAACAATAAGGTTCTCTTGCCCGTGTTGGTGCCTGCCTGTCGGCAGACAGGTTCTTCACCAACATGTTTTCTATCATGTTCGTAGGTTAAGAACACATATGAAGGATTATGCAATCCACTAAATTGAAAAAGCAATCCTGAGCGGGCAGTTTGTTAGCATTCTTTTTATGATGCTTAGAATAAACCCCCTTGCCATGGTTCGTGTCCTCACGAACCAAATTCAATGTGATTAACCTCACCCCATATGAAGGATTAGGCAATCCACTATATTGAAAAGCAATCCTGAGCGGGCAGTTTGTTAGCATCTTTTTATGATGCTTAGAATAAACTACAACTCATAGATTGAACGAAGTATGCTTTAGCGAAGGATCCCCTTAATCAGAGGTCCCGTTATATCCCTTTACCTGGTTCGTGTCCTCACGAAACAAATTCACTATGATTAACCTCACCCCTATCCCCTCTCCAAAAGAGAGGGGAAGAGTTAACAATCATCTCAGTATTCGGATTACATATGAGTGGTTGTCTCCCTTTCCCGTGTTGGTGCCTGCCTGTCGGCAGACAGGTTCTTCACCAACACGTTTTCTATCATGTTCGTTGGTTAAGAACACATATGAAGGATTAGGCAATCCACTATATTGAAACGCAATCCTGAGCGTGCAGTGTTCATCATTCCTTTATCATACTTGAAAGAAAACATAACCCAAAGGTTGAACGAAGCATGCTGTAGCGAAGGATCCCCTTAATCAGAGGTCCGTTATCTCCCTTTATCTGGTTCATGTCCTCACGAACCAAATTCAATATGATTAACCTCACCCCATCCCCTCTCCAAAAGAGAGGGGAAGAGTTAACAATCATCTCAGTATTCGGATTACATATGAGTGGTTGTCTCCCTTGCCCGTGTTGGTTTTCGTCACCAACACGTTTTCTATCATGTTCTTTGGTGAAGAACACATATGAAGGATTAGGCAATCCACTAAATTGAAAAGCAATCCTGAGCGGGCAGTTTGTTAGCATTCTTTTTATGATGCTTAGAATAAACTACAACTCATAGATTGAATGAAGTATGCTTTAGCGAAGGATCCCCTTAATCAGAGGTCCGTTATCTCCCTTTATCTGGTTCATGTCCTCACGAAACAAATTCACTATGATTAACCTCACACCCTCTTACCCGTGTTGGTGCCTGCCCTTGCCCGTGTTGGTGTTCTTCACCAACACGTTTCTGGAATGACTCCGTAAATTTGCCTCCTATGTTCTGTGTTTTTACTTGCATACTAACTTCATCGGCAACCAAACTGCATCAAACTTTCTTTCCTTGTTCTTTTTTGTCTTGATACAAAAAAGAACCCCGTCCGACCGGATAGTTTTACTTAAGCATAAAATTCTCTTTGGTCATCCGGGCGGGCAAAAAAAATCAAGACATCCGCCAGCTGGCGGATTGTCTGGCCACCGCTCTCAAGTTTCATTACAAAGATTAGAACCTCTTGCCCGTGTTGGTGTTCTTCACCAACACGTTTTCTATCATGTTCTTTGGTGAAGAACACCAACGAAGGATTAGCGGAGACTTGGATGCGAATTAGGGCAGCCGAGAAACAAGAAGCTGTGCTTTGTTAAATTATTATATTATCTTGAGTAAGCGATTATTTTATTGATGCGAGCGACTCCATGGCATTATTAATAAAATCCCTTAGTCTATTGTCATTGCTTGTTTTGGTTCCTACTCTTGGAAGCTCACAGGTAAATATTGATTCATTATGGTCAACGTGGCAGGACGAGAGTAAATCGGATTCAATACGATTAAGCGCCCTGCACCTATTAATATCAGAAGGCTATATGTATAGCCAAAGTGATAGCGCTTACAAATTATCTCAACTTCAATATGACTACTCAAAAAATGCTGGTAATAAATACTATATGGCTGCTGCTATTAAATCCCAGGCAACATACTTCTTCTTACAAGGTGACTATGCCTTGGCATTAGATGCACTAAATCAAAGTTGGAATTTATATAAGGAGATACAAGATAATTCAGGCATGGGGGCAGTGCTAAACAATATGGGTACTGTGTACTGGGCACAAGGTCTTTTTTCAAAAGCACTTGAATACTACAAGAGAAGTTTAGCATACAAACCAGTAGAGGATAAATATGGAATTGCCACCACGCTCTTGAATATCGGTACCATCTATTCCACGCAGGGTAACTCCATCAAAACAATTGAATATGAAAATCAAGCGTTAAATCTTTTTAAGGAAATTAATTATAAGCCGGGGATAGCCAATTGTCTTCATAATTTGGGCATGACGTATTATGAGCAGAACGATTATGACCGTGCATTAAAACTTGTTCAAGAAAGCCTGAAAATCAATGAAGAAATAAAAGATAAGAGCTTTACTTCATCTAATCTTTCGGGTTTAGGGCTTATCTACAGGTCATTAAAAGACTATCCCAAAGCATTGGAATACTTTGTTAAAAGTTTACAAGGCTTTCGAGAGAATGGCGAAAGGAAAGAAGAGGCTAAGTCGTTAATATTTATTGGTGAATTGTACTTAAGTCAAGGAGTTTATGCGAAAGCTATCACCTACTGCATGGATGGATTAGGGATAGCGAGAGCAATAAATTTATTAAGTGAACAGAAAGATGCTTGTAGTTGTCTTTATTCAGCTAACAAAAAGTTGAAAAATGAATCTAAGGCGTTGTATTACCATGAGCAACAGAAAATTATTTCGGATAGTTTACATTTTGTAGAAACCGAGAAAATGTTGCAACAATTAGAATTTGAGAAGAAAGTTTTAGCAGATAGTTTATCTCGTGCCGAAAAGGAACGCCTGGTTCAAGTTGCACATCAGGAAGAAATGCAACGGAAAAATGAAATCAGTAATATGGCTATTGGAGGGGGGATTTTGCTTTTGATTTTCGCTGCCGGATTGTATAGCAGGTTGAGCTACATTAGAAAATCAAAATCAATAGTAGAAATGGAAAGAGATCGTTCGGACAATCTCCTACTAAATATTTTACCCCAGGAAATAGCACAAGAGCTAAAAGAAAAGGGAACAACGGAAGCTCGTGGGTTCGAACAAGTATCCATATTATTTTCAGACTTCAAAGAATTTACAATCACTGCCGAGAAGTTTAGCCCACAACAATTGGTAACTGAGATAAATACTTGTTTTAAAGAATTCGACTTAATCATGGAGAAGTTTGGTATTGAAAAAATTAAGACAATAGGTGATGCCTATATGGCTGCTGGTGGTCTACCGTTAATCTCAGCGGATAGCGTTAAAAATACAGTGTTGGCGGGACTTGAGAACGATCCGCCAACTGGCGGACGGCCGGGCCAACGCTCTTCAAGTTTCATTCAAAGATTAGAACAATCACCTTGCCCGTGTTTGTGTTCTTCACCAACACGCTTCTGGTATGACACCGTAAATTTGCCTCCTATGTTCTGTGTTATTACTTACATACTAACTTCATCAGCAACCAAACTGCATCAAACTTTCTTTCTTTGTCCTTTTTTGTCTTGATACAAAAAAGTACCCAAAAAAATCAAGAACGAAGGATGCTTCTCCCCGCATGCTTACGCACCCCCGCCCTTCGTTCGGGCCAACGCGCTTTGGGTTTCATTAATAAGTCGATCAAAAAAATCAAAAACGATCCGCCAGCTGGCGGACGGGCCAACGCGCTTCAGGTTTCAATCATAAGATTGTGGCAATTAATGGAAATCGAACGAGCTAACTATCTGCTTACTTACAAACGCATCACATGAATATTCTTTGTACTTTTTTGTCTTGATACAAAAAAGTACCCAAAAAAATCAAGAACGAAGGATGCTTCTCCCCGCATGCTTACACACCCCCGCCCTTCGTTCGGGCCAACGCGCTTTGGGTTTCATTAATAAGTCGATCAAAAAAATCAAGAACGATACGTCAGCTGAACTACCCTTTAAGTCGGGGTCAGATTACCCACCACCAATTTTTGTTGTGTGTAATCCAACTCCACCGTCTTGATGGCTTCGCCTTTGTCGATGGTGATAATGATTTCGCGTTCGAAGCGTGAGTCATAGGCATGATGCACATAGAATAATTTGTTGCCTTGCGGGATCCGGATTTTTCCGGTAAACCACGAAGCTACCACTCCATTACCCTGCACTTTCGGAAATAACATTTTCCATGAGTACGGGATTACTTTTTTCCAGAAGATGAAGTTACTCGTTTGAATGTTGCCTGTTATCTCCCGCAGAATGAGCAGGCGATTGTGCAGTTGCCAGGTTGCAATATAGCCGCGCTTACAACTTTCGGTGGATTGAAAGACCGGTTTCTTTTTAGGATATAAGTCCCAATAGGATTCGAGGGGATTGGAATATAAATCCATTTTGGTTCCATCCAGGATCAGGATATCGGGAAGTTGTGCTGCCATACTGGTATAAAATTGATGATGTAGCCGCACCTTGACGAAGCAAAGGTAAGGCAACCTGAACGGTTGGTAAAATAGTTACTCTATTGATAGCAGGATGGGAAGGTGAATGACAAAGAGAATCGATTGTCTGTGTAAATAATCTACATTATTTTTTCAGGTTGGCATTACAATACACACGAACACCGGGTTTTAGAATCATTCATCCGGAAAATTGTCAACCCACCGAGCTTTCTACACAATGGTATGATTTTGTGTGCTGTTGCAGCGTTTAGAAATCATAACTCAATTCAGTAGCTCATGAAGAACCCCGGAAAGTCATCTACCCTTGCCCTGTTGGTTGTAATGCTTATCCTCAGCGCCTTTGGTTGCCAAAGCAAAAAGAAAGCGATGGAAGCCTCTTACCTGGCCGGTGAAAAAGCCCGCATGGAACAGGAAGCAGCAGCGCAGAAAGAAAGAGATGCCGAATCAGCACGCAAAGAAGCTGAAGCAGAAGCGCAGAGAAAAGCCGAAGCAGCCCGTGCCAACGAACCTGCCGATGTTGCCATCAACACACGTGTGAATAATTATTTTGAAGCCACCGCACAGGCCAGTACAGTAGCCGCGGCCAACGCCACGATTGCGGATGCCCTTACACTCTTCGCCTCTCCGGAAACACCCGTGCTGATCGTAATCAGTGAAGAAGGTGGCCAGAAAGATTATGACCGGCCCACGACCATCAGGGACTATCTCAATTACATTAAAGATCAGAAGAAGAATAGTAACCGGATCTCGAATGTAAAAATGGACAGCGCTGGTAAAATAACCGAAGTAGAAGTAAGGAAACCCCTTTGAAACTGAACCAAGTCTTTACATTCAAAAATTTTTAACCATGAATAAATCTCCTGTTACTTTATCCACGTTACTTCTTTGCATGCTACTGTCGTCCACGCTGATGGCGCAGACGGGTGAGGTGAGCCCGGCACGGAAACTGGCCATCGACTCGCTGGCGCTTGAAAAAGTGCGGGACCTGAGTAAATACATCAGCATCATTGGCAATAAAGAAACAGCATTCTCCGAGGCTACCCGCGTAATGGATCGGGCCGAAGAACTTTTTACACCGGGCAGTGAAATGGGTGTATCCTCACTTTCCAGTCAGGAGGTTACGTATTACAAAGTACGCAAGTACTTTGAACACCTGGTGGCATTGAACTATGATCGTGTAACCATTAAGTGGTATGATATTCATTACATCAGCGACCTGGAACGTCAACCCGATGGACGTTATGTAGGTGTGATTACCATTTATCAACGTTTTGAAGGCGAATCGGATGACGGCATGAAATACAAAGACACCACCAAAAAAGATATTACGATTTATGTGGAGCGCAAGAAAACGCAGATACAAGGAAGGGTGATTGAATTTTGGGATGTACTGCTGGGCGATATCAGGGTAACAGAAACAGGAGCATAGGCATTCAACGATTTTAGGCTACGGGCAACTTGCTGCGAAAAGGGGTTTTGGTAATGTGGGAAGCCTGTAGCCTTTTTAAATCCAACTATTTACTATGAAAGTGAGTTACCTGCTTTCCGTATGGATACTTTTTTCATTTCACCTGCAGGCCCAGTTGGTGGATGATATGACTGATGAAAGTAAACTCTTTGCCGAATCCAAACAGGTGAATCAGTTTTTCAGGCGCTTCAACGGAGAAGAGGACGAAAAGGGAAACCGCTATACATCGCAAGACAAAGCCTATCGTAGTGCTAAACTCCGAAAGAAATATTTCAGCGTGCTGTTTGATGAAAATAACAAGGGAATCAATACATCACTCAAGAGTGAATTCGTAAATCAGGTAGTGGAGCGCGAGGTTCCCTCTTTTCTGAATTTTCACGGACCTCAGTGGTTCTCTGAAGTATCGGCAGTGTTTACAGCTAACGGCAAAGAGCAGCCGGTTACACTATTTATGGAACTGGAAAAAGATCATCTGGGCTACAAATGGGTGATTCGAAAAGTTTATGCCGATATGTACCAACCCTATTTTGATCGTGACACCACCCGGGTGGGGAGTTTTCTGCATCCGTTAAGTCATGAGCTGGATTTCATGAACCTCCACAAGGCATTCAATAAAAGTGATAGCATCAGTCAGTTTACGGTGAAGCGTTTTATACCCGACCATCTCTCTGTATTTCTATACGAATTCAAAAAGGGAAGTTTGAAATTCAAATCCGTTCGCGATGTGAAATTTCATTTCTTTCAGGTAGATGGCTGGTATTTTGAACTGGCCGACTTTAACAGGCCTGGCTACAACACCGGTTGGCTGATTTCTAATCTTGTAAAACTAAATACGGATGCTGAAAAGATTCTCCTGCAAAGATATTTGTTCCATGAGACGAAATAACTGGTTGCTGGTGCTTGTGCTGTTGGTTTGTTCGCTCCCGGTATTGGCACAAAAAAAACCAACTAAGAAACCAGCAAAAGTTGTTGACACAAAACCTGTGGTAACGAAACCTGATCTGGCTGCGGATGAAAAAAAAGTTCGGGATATGGTGGCCTTCCTGGAATTTATGCTCAACACCCTGGGCAATAGCAGCACCCCCATCCGCGACAAAGAAATAGTGATCACAGAAAGTTATGCGAAGATCTTCCGCGATTCAAAAGTGCAGGTGGAAGATGATCTGGATAATGAACGGAAGGTGATTACCAATAAAGACGTAGTGGCATACCTGAAAGATGTTAATTTCTTTTTCCACGATGTAAGGTTTGAATTTACCATTGAGAGTATTACCAGCAGTACCCTACCCGATGGTCAAACGTTTTATAAAGTCACCACTACCCGAAACCTGAAAGGGAACACCGTTGACCTCACACCGGTAAATTCAACGCTTGCCCGCTACATCGAGATCAATTACAATCCTGTTGATCAGGATCTTAAAATCGTAAGCCTTTATACGCACGAGTTTGATGAGAAGGTAGCCTTGCTGAGTTGGTGGAAGGAGATGCCATTGGAATGGAAATCTGTATTCACGGAAAGACTTATCCTCTCGGACAGCGCTACACTGACCGACCTCAAGACGATGGCTTCGCTCACCGAATTAGACATTAGCAACAATAGCAACATTCAGGATCTTACACCGCTTGCTCAATTGATTAACCTTACTTCGCTCAATCTGTCGGGCACAACTGTAAGTGATCTTACGCCCATCCGCAATCTTACGGAGTTGGTTGAGTTAAACATCGCCCATACTTCTATAACCGATTTATCGCCTTTAAAATATTCTAATAAGATAACCCGGTTGATGATGAACAACACGGCCGTGGTTGATATCAGCGTACTGGAAAAAATGCCGGCATTAAAACATCTCGAAATGCGAGGAACCCAGGTTAGCAACTGGATGCCGCTTGCCAAACTGGAGGCATTGCAGGAGGTAGATGTTAGTAATACAAAAATTACCAGCCTCACTCCTTTTGAAAATCTTTTGACGATCACGGAATTAACATTGTCCAATACGCTTGTGGATGATGTTGAACCCTTAAAAAACCTGCGGATGCTTACGAAGCTTATGCTGGACAGTACAAAGATTAGTACGTTGGCAGGATTGGGTTCCATTGAAATGTTGGAGACACTTTCCATTAATCATACGGCTGTCTCCGATCTTGCTCCGTTGCAAAAACTTGAGCATCTGGAAAAAATTTATTGTGACAATACCGGTATCAACCAGGAAGCTGCCAATTCATTTATGGCGTTACATCCTAACGTGCTGGTCATCTTTGATTCGGAAGATTTGAAAGTATGGTGGAATCAACTGTCGCCAGATTGGCAAACTATTTTTTCTAGATCGGCCGGGCTGGACGGGAATCCCACCAAGGAAGAATTGGCCATCATTCCCTTGCTAGATTCGATTAACCTGCATGGCAATCAGAACCTTGATAATCTTGAACCACTCACCCGGTTAACAAAACTTAACCTCCTGCTTGCCAACAAGACATCGATTTCGGATCTGGAACCTCTCCAAGAACTTGCTGAAATCACCCATCTCGATATCAGCGGCACAAATGTAAGTGAGCTTTCTGTGCTGGGTTCACTGAAACACCTGACATCGTTAAAAGCAGATGACAGCAAAATAAAAAATATTGAAAAGTTAACATTCAAAAGCCTGAAGCATTTCTATGCGGATAATTCCGGTATCACCGATGACGCTGCTGCTGCTTTCCTGAAATTAAATCCTGCTTGTTTATTGGTGTACAAGACCGCTACGCTGAAGACATGGTGGAGCAACCTTTCGGAAACCTGGCAGGAGGTATTCACGAAGCAGCTTGGCGCCAACCCCGATGCTTCGCTGGAAAAACTTCATACACTCATTGAACAACCAACACTTGAAATTAACAACACCCCGATCAGCGATCTTGCGGCACTGAGCGAATACATTCGATTACAGGAACTTCACTTTTCGGGAACCTCGATTACTACGATCACCCTGCCCGAAAATATTCATACCCTCAAATCCCTGCATGCAACCAACAGTCCTATTAAAGACATTAAGTCATTAGCAGTGCTAACGGAGTTGGAAGATCTTGATGTTTCCAATACACCTATTGATGATGTGTATGAGTTGTGGAAACTGAAAAAGTTAACCAAACTAAATTGTGCGGGTACACAAATCAAAAGACTGGATGCCCTGGAGAAAATGGAAAACCTTACTTACCTGGATTGTTCGAATACCCATGTTAATAAACTCAGTGCGCTGGACTATCTTCCACTGAAGACCCTGAAGTGTTTTAATACCCGGATTCCCAACCGGGTGATAGAAAACTTTAAGTCCAGTCACCCGGAGTGTGATGTGGTTTATTACCGGTAGGTGTAATAAAAAAAGCTTCTGCCCGAAAGCAGAAGCTTAATCCAATCTGATGTGAAATGTTTAAATATTACCCTTTACTTCTACGGTCCGTGATTGACCATTGATTGTAACGGTCACGATTTTATCGCACTCACCGGTTCCATAATCGATGGTAATCACTTTGTTGTTATCTACTGTTAACACTTTTACTCCTTCCACAGCCATGAATACTTTGTTATTGATCGCGCACTCACGTTTGTACACCAGGGGTGTAGTAATATCCACCTGGTAAACCCCGCCACTTCGGTTAGTACCGGCTGCGGTGCCATCCACTATCCACTCATCTTGTAAGGGGTTGGTTCCTCTAATCCATTCACGGGTGCGGTTTACTTCGCGGGTTGCTGTCGAACCATCCGGCCAGGTTGCTTTACCGCCCTCCAGTACGATAGAGAATTTAGGACTTGCTTCCGTGCTTCCCGTAACATTGGTAACGGTGCGGGTTCCTTCAATCTGAACATCATTAATAGAGTACCCGTCAAAGGTGGTTATGATTTTAGAACCCGATAAGAAACGTTTGCCCATAAATTCAACAACCATGATTCCTTTGCGCACATTTCCTTTGCCATCCGTACAGCCTGTTCCGAAATCGATCGTGATGTAGCCATGCGGAGTAGTTGTACTATTGTCGGCAGCAAATTCAAACGTTACGGTTGCACAATTGAAACGTAAATCACCGTTGGGCTTAACACCACCCCGGCCCGAAGCGGATTGTCTCGAGCCCGATAAAGTTGATCCATCGGCAGCAACGGCCAGGGTTGCTATATCGTCAGCATCTTCAAAATAGCCATCGGTAGCGGCTTCATTTTCTACATTTTCTGAATCATTGACACTCAGGTCAAACTTGTCATCCGTACACGAAGCCAGAAATACCAAAGTAATTAAAGCCAGACCCGAAAGACCCTTTAAGAATGCATTTTTCATTGTTTTCATGGAGTTTATAATTTTTACAGCCCTTAGAGGCCTACCTTGACGAAAGGTTTAATCGACCTTAAAATTTTTTTAATCTTTTTTCCGTTTCACGTCCACTGGCCTGGATACAGTCTCTTTTCATTTGGTAACTTTACAAACATGAAGTTGACAATTGTTGTATTGCTTTTATTAAGTATCGGTGCTGGCGCACAGACTACCTTAAAAATAGCCAAGCTTAAATACGATGGCGGAGGCGACTGGTATGCCAATAAAACTGCACTGCCCAACCTGATAGAGTTTTGTAATAAAGAATTGGGAATGAACCTGAATCCGGAGGAAGAAATTGCTGAAGCCGGCAGTCCGGACTTATTTGATTATCCCTATATCTATATGACTGGCCATGGTAATGTTGTGTTTTCGCAGGAGGAAGCTGCTAACCTAAGAAACTACCTGATCGGTGGCGGTTTTTTGCACATCGATGATAATTATGGTCTCGATAAATTCATTCGCCTCGAATTAAAAAAGATCTTTCCTGAACTTGAATTGATCGAAGTACCCTTTACGCATTCTATCTATCACCAGAAATATAATTTCCCGGGTGGTTTGCCAAAGATTCATGAGCATGATGGAAAACCTGCCCAGGGTCTGGGGCTTTTTTATGAAGGCCGGCTTATTGTTTATTACTCCTTTGAAAGTGACCTGGGCAATGGCTGGGAAGACAGACGCATCCACAACGACCCGGAAGAAAAGCGACAACTTGCCCTGAAAATGGGGGCCAATATCCTCTCCTACTGTTTTACAAATTACTGATTGATAGTATTTTAACAACTTTCTACCGGCTTTGATTTGCTTTGTATAACTAAGTTATTAGTTTTACAACGTAATTGATAGTTATGAAAGAGTTAACGAAAGCCGAAGATCAAATTATGCAGGTTTTATGGAACCTTGAAAAGGGGTTTGTAAAAGATATCATTGATCAGTTGCCCGAACCCAAGCCTGCTTACAATACGGTGTCTACGATTGTAAGAATTCTGGAGAAGAAAGGTTTTGTGGGTTATAAAGCGTTTGGTAAAACGCATGAGTACTTTCCGTTGATCGGCAAAGAAAAATACACGCGCTTTTATCTTAACAATATGGTGAAAGGATATTTCGATGGCTCGTTTCAAAACCTGGTTTCGTTTTTCGCAAAAGAAAATAAAATGGATGTGCAGGATATCGATCAGCTCATGAAAGAACTCGAACATCTTAAAAACAAAAAGCCATGATAACATTCATCAACTACCTGATTGAGGTAAACCTTGGATTGGTTTTCTTTTATGCCCTTTACTGGCTGTTGTTACAAAACGAAAACCAATTTGGATTTAATCGCATTTACCTGATGGGCAGTTTGTGTGCTTCCCTCCTCTTTCCGGCCTTCACCATCGAATCGCAATCGCTGGTACTTATTCCTTCCCTGAGTGAATCGATGCCAGCCCATTGGCTACCGGAAATAACCGTTTATGGAGATGGACAAGCCGCTCCCGAACGGGTGATTGCTCCAGCAAGCAAGTGGATCTGGATTACCTATGCATACTTAACGATAACTGCTATCATCCTGCTCATTTTCATCATTCAGTTGGTTGCCATCGCCCGGCTTTACATAACCGCCAGGCGCTATGCCTGGAAAAATTATATCGTAGCCGAGTCAGCGAACGTAAAAGGTATCTTTTCCTTTTTTCAATTCATCTTCCTGAGCCCGGCTGAGAATTTGGATGAACACGAGAAACTGGAAATTCTCCGGCACGAAGAAGTTCACATTCAAAAACTACATTCATTCGATATTCTCTTGATCCATATTATCGGCATTGTGTGCTGGTTCAATCCGGTGATCAAGCGTTATAAAAAATCCCTGGTTCAGATTCATGAGTTTGAAGCCGATGCGCGCTCGGTGGAAGGTCGGGATGTGAACGAGTATTGCGGCTTGCTGGCGAAAGTTGCTTTACAATCCCATGGGTATGTACTCGCCAATCATTTTACCAATTCCTTCACCTTAAAACGAATTACCATGATGAAAACCGTTAGAAAGAAAATAAAACAATGGAAAGTAGTGACCGTATCGGTTACTGCATTAATGATCTTTTTTGCAGTGGCTTGCCAGGATCAGATTTTGAACGAAATATCAGACAGCACGCTTACACAGGTAGCAGAATTTCCTGATGTTGTGAAAAATGATATTGCTTCCAAGTATCAGGCTAAATACCCGGGGGCCAAGTTTAATTATATCGAAGGCGATGCGGATGAAATCCGTGAGAAGTTTTCAGCAAATACAAGTGCAAAGCAGATTCTATTAAATACATATCCATTTCCTGATCGCAAAATTGTAGGGGTGCTTACCATGGATGTTTCCAATCTTGAATTAAAAAATCAAGACGAAGTTTACGCCATCGTTGAAGAATCTGCCGAACCAAAAGGGGGAATGACAGAATTTTATAACTACGTTGCTGCCAACCTCAAATACCCAGCCGAAGCCAGGGCAAAGGGAATTGAAGGGCGAGTGTTTATTGAATTTGTTGTGAATCAAGATGGTTCTATTTCTGATGTTAAACCCATAAAAGGAATTGGAGCCGGTTGCGATGAGGAAGCTGTAAAGATTGTTGCCTCGGCTGAACCCTGGAATCCTGGCAAACAACATGGCATCGCAGTTAAACAACGAATGGTAATTCCAATAATTTATAGTTTGGACAATTCAAGCAAACCAGTTGGTAAGATTGAAGAAGTCAAACAATCGATGAAAGCAAGTGGCAACTTGGTTCAGGAAAACGGCAAATACTTTATGGTAGGTAAGGTTACCAGTAATGAAGGAAACCCTATTGCCGGTATGAACATCATTTTAGCTGGCAGCACGCGGGGCACAGTAAGTAATTCCAATGGAGATTATAAACTCGAAGTGATGAACGAGCCCGGATCACTTGTTTTTTCATTTATTGGTTTTAAGACAGAAAGCATTGAGTTTTAAAACAAACCGGGATTATCAGGACACGTGTGGTCCAGATAATCCCGGTTTTTCTTTATTGATTTGTTCAAATCCCACCCATCACCTCTTCCAACTTCTTATCTAACGCAGCACCCCGTAAATTCTTTGCGATTATCTTTCCTTCTTTGTCTACTAAAATAGAAAAGGGAATTGCACTGATATTATAATCGGTAGCGGCCTGTGACTCAAAGTATTTTAAGTCAGAAACATGTGTCCAGGTAAGGCCATCTTCGGCAATTGCTTGCAACCAATCTTCTTTGTTTCTATCCAGTGATACGCCAAAAACCTCAAAGCCTTTGTCTTTGAATTTGTTGTAGGCCATTACTACGTTGGGATTCTCTCTGCGGCACGGTCCGCACCACTTCGCCCAGAAATCAATCAACACAAATTTTCCACGCAGGGAAGATAACTTGATCACCTGGCCGTCAGGATTGGGCAACTCAATCTCGGGTGCAACCTGGCCAACAGCCGTTACCTTCATCTTTTCTACATATTGAACAAACTCCTTTCCATATTTATAGTCGGGCCATTCTTTTTTGAATTTGTCGGCTGCCGTTGTATAAACATCAAAATATTTATCCCGATCCAGTAAATTGTTTTGTTGCAGGAGTGTAATCAGGCCTAAAGAAGGCGGCTGATCGTTGATCATTGCCGCCACTTGGTCATATCCCCGATCCAGCATCTGTATGTATTCCGTTTGTATTTCTTTGATCCTCGTTTGATCATTGTTTTGAGATGCTTTGGCAAACTCTGCTTCGAGTTGTGAAATGAATGGCGAACTCTGAACATTATTCATCAAGGTTTGCACCTTAGTCAGCAATTCCTGATCCGGGGATCCTTTTACTTCAAAAAATCCGGAAGGACTGTTGCCATCCACGGTAACCTCTAAGTTGCTATGATCAAGGATAACGGTAAGGAACTGTTTGTCGTAAAAATTCAATTGATAATATCCGGGTTCTGTCAACCGGATTTTCTTGGCGAATGTATAATCCGCTTTTAATTGAATAGTATCCGCTGCTACCTCACCCTCATTCCTCAACTCTTTGATGGAGATTTGTCCTTTTTGCGGAAATCCTACTTTCCCATTAATCGTTATTTCCCAGCCCTTTTCTTCCTTACAACTGAATGTAAAAACTGAAATCATTACAACCATCAACAACGGCACCCACTTTTTCATAACAATCATTTTTATACTAACTTAATTTCTTAACTAATAATTCATTTGTCAGTTTAGGATCGGCCTTCCCCTTGGTGCGCTTCATCACCTCGCCCATAAACATAGTCAGGATGGCGGTCTTTCCCTTTTTATATTCTGCCACCTTCTGCGGAAAATCATGGATCACCTGCTCCACCACCGGTAATAGAGAAGCTTCATTACTATCCTGAATCAGGTTTAATTGCTGCGCCAAGTGAAGCGGTGTTTGTTCAGGGTTATTCATTAACTCCGGAAACAATTTTTGCGAAGCAACAGTAAAATTCAATTTACCGGCTTCAATGAGTGCAATCACTTGTGCCAACACATTTGGCGAAAGGGGTATTTGATTTGCCTGCTGATTGGTCTCATTCAAATAAGATTTGATGGGACCCATGATCCAGTTAGAGGCAGCTTTAAAATTAGTGGTATGCCGGCATACTTCTTCAAAATAGAAAGCCAACTCTTTCGAATCGGTTAGTACCTGCGCATCGTACTCAGGCAACTTATACGTTGTGATTAATTTCTGTTTCAGTTCGCGAGGCAAAGCAGGCATTGACATTTTTATCTCCTCCAGCCACGCTTCAGAAACTATCAATGGACTCAGGTCCGGGTCTGGAAAATAGCGATAATCATTGAGCTCTTCTTTCGTGCGCATGCCATAGGAGTTACCCGTGGCTACATCATAGGTACGCGTTTCGGAGATAACCTGTTCTCCCTTTTCAAGCAAGTTAACTTGCCGCTCCACTTCATGATCAATGGCGCGTTGCACATTGCGCATGGAGTTCATGTTCTTAATCTCCACTTTCTTGCCATATTCCGTAGCATCCTTCAGCATGATCGACACGTTCGCATCGCAACGCAACGAACCTTCTTCCATATTGCCATCGCAGATATCAAGATAGCGGACTAATTTTCTTATTTCAGTCATCAAAGCAGCGGCTTCCTCCGAACTTCTAAGGGCCGGCTCGGTTACAATCTCAATCAAGGGCACACCCGAACGATTAAAATCGAGTAGCGTGTCTGTTTCATTGTCCAAATGAATGGATTTTCCGGCATCTTCTTCTATGTGGATCCGATTCAAAGGAATTTGCTGATCCCCTGCCTGGGTGGTGATGGTGATGTAGCCACCTTTACAAATGGGAGTTCTGTCTTGTGTTAACTGGTAGCCTTTGGGCAGATCCGGATAGAAATAATTCTTGCGGTCAAAAATCTGCCACCGCGATATTTCTGAATGACAGGCTATTCCCATTTTGATGGCATGCTCCACAACTTTCTTATTGAGTTTGGGCAATGTGCCCGGATGCGCGAGGGTAATTGCACTCAGGTGTGTATTGGGCGCACCGCCATACTCCGCTGAATCAGCATTATAGATTTTGCTTTTGGTTAATAGCTGAGCATGGACCTCCAGACCAATGACTACGGTGTACTTGTGAAGTATCTCTTTCATCTATTCTGACGGAGGTCTTTTCTTTTTCAGCTCTTCGATGTCAATCCTATCAACATCACGCGCAAGTGCCGCTTTGTTTTTTAAAAGATCATCATACGATATAATATTAATCGTATTGCCATCTAACTCAATTTGAACCGAAGTTTTATAGCATTCATTAAATGAATCTAAGCCTGCAATGGTTGGCAGGAATTCGACTTTAAAAGTATCGAACGGTATTCTTAAGAAAGTCTTCTTTGAATCAAAAATAAGATTTTTTAACTCTGTGGTGTCAATCTTCAACTCACCTAACGCGTTGACCAATCTCAGATAATTTTCAACGGTAGGTCTATACCAAAAATCAATATCCTGCTTAATTTCTGGTCTACCAGGAAAATAGGCACCCGAAATTCTCTGAAAGCCATAGTACGCTACTGCCACCCCACCAATCAATAGGTATTCCACTTTTTGATTATTAAGAGCCAGGCAAGTCCTTTTAAGCGAGTCGCGAATCTCGTTACCAATCATTTTGCTATCTGCTTCAATTCTATCCATTCAATTGCATCAGAACTTTGACGTTCCGACCTATTGTTCTTATTCAATGTAGCATACAAATCAAGCAAATCAAGGCATTGAATTAAACTCTCAGCAGGTGAGATAGATTTCTCACCGATGGTACTATTCATCTCTTCAACCGAAGAATAAACTTCAACTTTCATAGTGGGAAAATTACTCTAACAATTTACGCGATTTTTCCAAGACTGAATCCAAGCCGCTCAGCTTTTTACCCCCAGCCGTAGCAAAGAACGACTGACCACCGCCACCCCCTTCAATTTCTTTAGCAAGTTCTTTCACCATGTTACCGGCATGATATTTTTTAGTCGCTTCCAGTTTCTCCCCAATCATCACGGTCACTTGTGGTTTGCCCTCCACATCCGCGGCCAGGATCAGCAGCAAGTCGTCAAACTGATTGCGCAATGCATAGGCGATATTCTTCAGTGCATCAGCATTGGGCACACTCACCTTTTCAAGTATTAACGTGTGCCCTTCGGTTCTTTGTGCCTTTGTGGCAAGTAAGTCTTTTATCTGATTAGCGCGCTCCTGATTCACTTCTTCAAGCTTTTTCTCCAGCGCATGTCTTTCTTCCAACAAGCCTTGTAAAGAAGCTGTAATATCCTTCGGATTCTTTAATAAATTTTCCAATCCCTTCAACACGGTAAGAGAGTGATTCAGGTATTCAAATGCACCTTCCCCTGTTACCGCTTCTATCCTTCGAACACCGGCAGCCACTGAACTTTCTGTTACAATTTTTAGTAGTCCAATATTTCCCGTGGCCGTGGTATGTGTTCCTCCACAAAGTTCTACTGAAAATTTCGGATCGAAAGTAATAACACGAACATAATCGCCATACTTCTCACCAAACAATGCCATGGCTCCTAAACTCTTTGCCTGCTCAATAGGCACATTACGTTTTTCATCTAAGCGAATGTTTTCCCGAATTTTTTCATTGACAATCGTTTCAACTTTTGCTATTTCCAAGGGTGTCATCGCAGCAAAATGTGAGAAATCGAAACGCAAAATCTTTTCGTTCACCAGCGAGCCTTTTTGCTCTACGTGTTTGCCTAACACCTGGCGCAATGCTGCATGGAGCAGATGAGTTGCCGAATGATTTCCAGTAGTTCGGGTTCGCTTGTTTTTATCAACCTCTGCATGAAAAAACCCTTGTATACGCTCCGGAAGTTTCTCGGTATAATGGACAATTAACTCGTTTTCCTTTTTTGTATCGATAATGAAAATCTTTTCATTGGCGTTTTCAATAAATCCGGTGTCCCCTACCTGGCCGCCACTTTCGGCATAGAAAGGAGTTTTATTAAATACTAACTGAAAGAGTTCTTTATTCTTCTGCTTGATCTTCCGGTACTTTACCACCGTGAGTTCAGTCTCCAGTTGTTCGTAGCCAATAAACTCAGGCTTAACATCCGCGCCTACTAAAATCCAATCTCCGGTTTCTTTGGTGGCATCAACTTTGGAGCGAGCTTTTTGTTTAGCCATCTCTTCATGAAAGCCCTTCTCATCAACAATAAATCCGCGCTCACGCGCAATTAAAGAAGTAAGATCAAAGGGAAATCCAAACGTATCGAAAAGCTCGAAAGCTTCTGCGCCTGAGATAGTCTTTTCAAAATTTTCAATTCGCTTAAGACCCTTCTCCAACGTCCTTAAAAAAGAAATCTCCTCTTCCTGCACAACACGAGTTACATAATCTTGCTGTTGATTTAATTCCGGGAACACATCTCGCAATTGATTTGCCAACAAGAAAACCAGGCGATGGATAAAAGGCTCTTTAAAATTCAAATAGGAAAATCCATAGCGCACGGCTCTTCTTAAAATTCTTCGAATCACATAACCGGCTCCGGTATTACCCGGCAACTGACCATCCGCAATAGCGAATGCCACAGCTCGAATATGATCGGCCATCACACGAATCGCTACATCGGTTTTTACATCTGCACCATATTTAACATTGGCCTGGATAGCAATAAACTCAATGAGTGGACTAAAAACATCCGTATCATAATTAGAAGTCTTCTTTTGGATGGCCATACACAACCGCTCGAAACCCATGCCGGTGTCAACATGCTTATCCGGTAGGGGCTCCAGCGCTCCGGAAGCAAGTCGATTAAATTGAATGAATACAAGATTCCAGATCTCTACTACCTGCGGATGATCGCTGTTCACCAACTCGCGGCCACTCTTTTGTTTTACTTCTGCATCACTTCGCAGGTCGATATGAATCTCCGAACATGGTCCGCACGGGCCTTGCTCGCCCATCTCCCAAAAATTATCTTTCTTGCTGCCATGCAGGATTCTCTCTTCGCTAACAAATTGTTTCCACAATTCTTTTGCTTCTTCATCAACCGGAAGGTTATCCGTCTTATCACCACCAAAAACAGTAACGTACAATCTGTCTTTCGGAAGCTGATATACTTCCGTCAATAACTCCCAGGCCCAGGCAATGGCGTCTTTCTTAAAGTAATCACCAAAACTCCAGTTGCCGAGCATCTCGAACATAGTATGGTGATAGGTATCTAACCCAACATCTTCCAGGTCATTATGCTTGCCACTTACGCGAAGACATTTTTGTGTATCGGCAATGCGTTTGCTTTTAGGAATAGAGTTGCCCAAAAAGTTATCCTTAAACTGCACCATGCCCGAGTTGGTAAAGAGCAGAGATGGATCATTTTTAAGCACCAAAGGAGCTGAGGGGACTATTTTATGACCCTTATTTTCAAAAAAATCGAGGAATTTACGTCTGATTGTTGCTGAATCCATTAAATCTAAGCCCATATTAACTTTTCACTCTGAGGTTTTTCTTTATATTTATGGGTTCTAAGCCCTGGTAATCAGCAAAATTAAACCCCTTGGGGTCAATATGAAAGGAATCGATGAAAATCGATAAGAGGCGGGTGAAGGTTTTTCGGGTGCTTACAACGTGTAAGTAATTGAAGTGAATGGCCGATACTAAGTTTCATTATAACCCCAAGACACTCCGCTATGAGCGTGTGAAGATTTCTATCTTCAACATGGTAATTGTGGCCGTGAGTTATCTTGCCGTTGGGTGCATCTTTTTTATCGGACTTGTGCTCTTGCAAAATTTAATTATTGAAACCCCTTCTGAAAAAAAATTACGGGCAGAGAACAAAGCCCTTGAGCATCACAAGGTGCTTCTTACTTCTCAATTATGGCAATCCAATCAACAATTGGCTGAGTTGAAGAAACAAGACATTGCACTTTATCAAAAATTATTTGAAACCAAAGCACCTTCAGAATCATCTCCGGTTTATCCTGAACGGGAAGAACTACTCCTGGCGGGTACTTCCGACTTTAATGAATCCATCGAACAGTTGGGTCAGCGCTTTTCAGAACTCATACGTTCTGCCCGAAGGAGCAGTCAGCAGTTTGGGTCTGGTGTGCATGTTGATAAAGAGGACGTACCCCTGTTAACATCCATACCCTCGGTTGCTCCGGTCGAAAATTTTGAAGTAGCCAAATTGGTTTCTGGTTTTGGGGTCCGCATCAACCCTTTTCACAAAGGTCAATATCACCACGATGGCGTTGACATAGCTTCTCCCCGTGGAACGCTTGTTTTAGCTACAGCACCCGGTCGCGTGATTCTTGTGAAGAAAAGTGATCTGGTGGCAGGGTATGGTAACTATGTGGAGGTTGACCATGGAAACGGCTACATAACACGATATAGCCATCTTGAGGCTATTTCAATTCGTGAAGGTCAGGCAGTAAAAAAGGGACAGGCGTTGGGATCGGTTGGTTCGAGTGGAGGTTCCATTGCTCCCCATCTTCATTATGAAGTTATTAACGAAGGAAAAAATGTAGACCCGGTTAAATTTATTGTAACCGGAATCGAAGCGAAACAATACGAGGTATTATTGAGTAACAGTAAAAAGCAAAACCAATCACTCGACTAATGGCCAAAGTTCGATATAGATACAATTCAGAGACATGTAAATACGAACCGGTAATTATTTCGCCTCGCATTGCAGGAAGAAGACTTCTCATTTTCATGAGCATTTCATTTATCATTGGCTTGTGTGGATTACTTTATTTTAACTACAACTTTCCGCTGATTGACGAAACCCTGCAAGCTTCACGAAATCAGAAATTGAAGACGGAGTGGACTGTTTTGTATAAACAACTGGAACGTACGTCACGGCAGTTGAGTACCCTGGAACATAATGATGATAAAAACTACCGGGTAATTCTGGATCTGGAACCCTTGGATCAATCGCAACGGGAAGCCGGTGTGGGTGGTCATGAAAAAGAAAGCAGTTCTATCCCCTACCCATTAATACGCACTGCCTATGAGCAAGCCGATAAAATTAAAAATCGATTAGATATTGAAGCCCAATCCCTTGAGCAATTGTCGAATGAATTAACGCGTAAAGAAAAGATGTGGGCCAGCCGGCCAGCCATACAGCCTGTAAGCAACAAAGACCTTAAGCATCTACACACCATATTTGGTCTTCGCATGCATCCGTTGCTGGGTTATGTAAGGCCCCACAATGGATTGGACTTTACTGCTCCACAGGGTAGCCCTGTATACGCCACCGGAGACGGACGGGTTGGCTTTGCGCAATATTCAACTTCTTACGGCAATGTTGTTTATATCAATCATGGCTATCATTTCGAAACCCGCTATGCACATCTCACTAACTTCATTGTGGGTGCCGGGCAAACTGTTAAACGTGGCCAAATAATTGGGTATGTTGGCAACACAGGACTTTCTGTATCGGCACATCTCCACTACGAAGTACTTTATAAAAACTCACCTATTAACCCCATTAACTTCTTTCAGCGCGACCTTAATAATAAGGAATATGAAAAGCTGATCGAAGTAGGTAGCATGGCAACCAGTTCACTGGATTAAGTGCGGTTTCATTTTCCTGGTAAGAGACTTCTCCTTTTATTTGCATCCTTAATTTTTAGTATGACCCGTATCGCGCTGTTATTCACTTTTTTATTTCTGTATGGGATTGTTGAGGCCCAGAAAAAAGATACCGTCACGGTTATCGGGGTTGGCGATATTATGATGGGTAGTAATTATCCGAATGGTGGGGTGTTGCCGCCCAACGATGGGCTTGAGTTAATGAAGGAAGTAGGACCTTTGCTTTCGAGTGCTGATCTCACGATAGGAAATCTGGAAGGAGTGTTATTGGATGAGGGTGGCACCGCTAAAACCTGTCGCGATCCTAAAGTATGTTATGTTTTTCGCAGCCCGGCCCGGTATGTGCAAAACCTGGTGAATGCAGGCTTTGATGTAATGAGTCTGGCAAACAATCACGCAGGTGACTTTGGCGAATCAGGTAGGCTAAGCAGCATGAAAAGTCTGGAGGATGCTGGTCTGCATCATGCCGGCCAAACCAATCAGCCGTATACAATTATTGAAAGAGATGGAATTCGGTATGGGTTCACAGCTTTTGCTCCTAACAGCAATTGCCAAAATATTAACGACTTACCCGCGGCCCGCAAAATTGTATCGTACCTCGATTCTCTGACGGATATTGTTATTGTATCCTTTCACGGAGGAGCAGAAGGCCCGCAACACCAGCATGTGCCCCGTAAACATGAAATTTTCTATGGTGAAGACCGGGGTGATGTGTATGCATTCGCCCATTCTCTTATTGATGAAGGGGCTGATATTATCTTTGGTCACGGGCCCCATGTAACGAGGGCTATTGAAGTTTATAAAAATAGGTTTATCGCCTATAGCTTAGGAAATTTTTGTACCTATGGGGGCATTAATGTATCGGGTATTAACGGCTTATCACCTATTGTTAAGGTTTACACCAATTCGCAAGGTGATTTCTTTAAAGCTCAGATTACCTCAACCTATCAAACACCTCGGTCGCCTGTAAAGATTGATTCGCAAAAGCAAGTATTAAAACGGATTCAACAGCTAACCAAAGAGGATTTTCCAGAATGTGAGATAGAAATTGATGATTCGGGCTGGGTTTTTAAATCCACAAAATGATGTGAATAGGTTGTCGATAAAAAAAATAGGCAACGTTGCTTGAAGTTTAAAGAATTGTTACTTTGCATGAAGATCGTTGGTAAAAAGCGATCGGTTACCGGCCCCTCAATCCCTCATGGCGTATAAAGAAAAAGAAATTGAGAAGATATATTATTCAATCGGTGAAGTAGCCGAGATGTTTAATGTAGCTCCCTCCCTGATACGCTTCTGGGAATCAGAATTCGACCTCATACAGCCTAAAAAAAATCGCAAAGGCAATCGCCAGTTTACGAAAGACGACATCGATCATGTGCGCACCATCTTTCACCTGGTGAAAGAGAAAGGATTTACCCTTCAGGGAGCCAAAGAGATGTTAAAAAATGATAGCCAATCGGTTCGCGATAAGATGGACCTGATGGAGTCACTTAAGAAGGTGCGTCAGTTTTTGGTGCAGATTCGCGAAAAACTCTAATCAAATTCCCAAGTTTCTCTTACAATCTTTAATTTCAGAATTCGCAAATTGAATTCATGGATCAGGAACGTGTTTCATTGCTTGCCTTACACTTTATTTCCGGTATCGGTGACTTTCTGGTAAAGCAACTGGTCAGTTATTGTGGTTCGGCCGAGCAAGTATTTAATACACCCAAAGGAAAACTACTGAAGATACCTGGTGTTGGCGAGTTCTCTGCGGAGGCTATTAAGAATGGAAAGACATTTCAGGAAGCGGAACGCGAGCTTATAAAAGCTGAAAAGAACGATACAGAAATCCTGTTCTTTACAGATAAAAAATATCCACACCGATTAAAGACGATTGACGATGCACCCGCTGTTCTTTATTATAAAGGCAATCAAAATCTGAATGTTGCAAAGTCGGTTGGCATTGTTGGAACCCGGCAAGCTACCGAGTATGGTAAAGAAGTAGTTGAAAAGATTTGTCGGGAATTAGTGCCACACAAACCGTTAATTGTTAGCGGACTTGCTTATGGTATTGACATTCATGCCCACAAATTTGCACTCAAACACGGGCTTGCTACTATCGGGGTGATGGGAAGTGGTATGGACATTATTTATCCGGCTGTTCACAAAGACACCGCAAAAAAAATGGTGGGTCAGGGTGGATTAATTACTGAAAATCGTTTTGGTACAAAACCGGATGCCCACAATTTTCCGGCCCGTAACCGAATCATTGCCGGTTTATGCGATGCATTAATTGTAGTGGAAGCCGCAGAAAAAGGTGGCGCGCTGATTACTGCGGAGATTGCGAACACCTACAACAAGGATGTATTTGCTGTGCCGGGCAACCTGGGCCAAACCTACTCGGATGGTTGTAATAAGCTAATCAAAATAAACAAAGCGAATGTGTATACTTCCGTGAAAGACCTGGAGTACATCATGAATTGGTCAAGTGAAACAAGCGGAGTACAAACGACTTTAGACCTGCACCAATTTGAACCTGAAGAACAAAAAGTGATTGCGATCCTGAAAGAACGAAAGGCTCCGGTAATGATTGATGAGCTTAGTTTTAAATCCTCTCTGCCACCCAGTCAACTGGCTTCGCTCCTGCTGACGCTCGAATTTAAGAATGCGGTGAAATCACTTCCCGGCAAAATGTTTACGCTTAAATAATCCGCTCACGCATCCGATGTTTGGCGGTTAACCATGATGTGACCTTATACCCTAATGCGGGAAAACCTGATCCGCCATAGCCATTGCAATTTCAAATTCATGGCGATCTAATAGAGGAGCATCTTGTTTTGAATCCAGAAAAGATAAAATGGTTTCAGTAGCCATATTGCCCACCAGATCATCTTTGGCCATGGGGCAACCACCAAAACCTTTCATGGCACCATCAAAGCGCTGGCAACCTGATCGGTAAGCAGCCTCAATTTTTTCTAGACGAGTGGTTGGCGTAGAATGCAGATGTGCGCCAAATTCAATGCCGGTAAATTTCTTCGTCAACGATGTAAATAAATATTCAATCTGGGCTGGTGCTGAAACACCGATGGTATCGGCCAGAGAAACAATCTCAATTTCAAGGGTAGCAAGGATATCTGTAAACTGTTCAACAATGGCTACATCATAGGGATCATTGTAGGGATTTCCAAAACCCATACTTATATAAACTACTTGCTTTTTGTGATGCCGGATACATAATTCCTGAATTTCGTTCACGGTGTTTAATGCCTCTGCAATCGACTTGTTTGTATTTCTCTGCTGAAATGTTTCGGAGATCGATAATGGAAAGCCTATATAACTAATCTGCTCATACTTGCAAGCTTCTTCGGCACCCCGTTGATTAGCAACAATAACCAATAGTTTGGATTTACTGGCGGACATGTTTAATCTGCTTAAAACCCCGGCCGTATCCTGCATTTGGGGAATGGCCTTGTGCGACACAAAACTCCCGCAATCAAGCGTATCGAAACCCACCTTCAGTAACTGATTGAGGTAAGCTACTTTCTGATCGGTAGGAATAAATTTGTCGAGACCCTGCATGGCATCCCGCGGACATTCGATGATCTTCATGTTATCAAAAAGTTAAACAAAAGTAGGGTAACTCAAGGTCAAGGAAAAATACATACAACTGACGCGGATAAATGCCATTTAACTGAAAAATTGGATTTAAATTTAATTGAGATGGATTAACTTGTCGATAGAATAATTTTTACCCATGCCTTTACCATCCTTCGGTGGCTCATTAGGTTATAAAAGAGCCGCACACTTATTGCACCGGGCCTCCTTTGGCCCCACCAAATTGCAGATAGATTCTTTTGCTACACTTACCGCCAATCAGGCCGTTCAATTATTATTTCAACAGCCTCTCCCCGATCCGGCTTTGCCGATTGATCCGGAAACCGGAACGGAATGGGTGCTAACTGGAACCACTGACGCCAATAGTGGCGACAGTGATTTACAGGAATTTTTTAAAGGTTGGTTTATCGGGCAAATGTTGGGCATGGGTGTTCCGGCCGGAAATTCATTAGCCTACGCAACGCGTGAGAAAATTGTTTTCTTTCTACATACTGTCTTTACCACTATTCAATCCAAAGTTGACAATAGTCGATCGCTCTACTTCCAAAATCAGCTTTACAGAAAATTTGCTTTCGACAAGACATTATTATCCGATTACAACATCAAAGAACTTACCAAGAAGATAAGCGTAGACAATGCCATGCTGCGCCTGCTGGATGGCAACCTGAATGTAAACGGCAGTGTCAATGAAAATTATGGTCGTGAACTATTGGAACTCTATTCCATTGGCCGTGGATTGGAAGGAACCTTGCCACCCGCTACGCTTCCTGGCGACTACATCAATTTCAAAGAACAAGATGTGCGGGCTGCTGCCCAGGTTCTTTCCGGTTGGGAACTGGATACAACATTTTCAACCCTTGATGATACAGTTGATTTAGATCTGGCGGGTACGATAAAACTTCCTCGCGGGAAAGTAAGAGGCGGCATTACCAATGCCAGTGCGCATGACAATAGTGTAAAACAATTTAGCGAACGATTTGATAACGCCACTATTCAACCAGATCCGTTGCTTTTAAATGGTACGAATGCCACCGAAGAAAGCGCGCTGGATGAAATTGACCAATTGATTGAACTCATCTATTCGAAACCAGAAACCGCAAAAAACTTTTGCCGCAGGATTTATCGCTTCTTTGTGTATCATGAAATAACGCAGGCTACGGATGATACGATCATCACTGAACTGGCCAATACCTTTGCTTCGAATAACTATAAACTACAACCGGTATTGGAAGATCTTTTTCAAAGTCAGCATTTCTACGATGCGGCTGCCGGTGTAAACGATGATAACTTTGGAGGCATTATAAAATCGCCACTCGATTTAATGATAGGCACCTTTCGGATTTTTGGTATCCAACTCCCCGACCCTGTAACCCAGGCGGAATCCTATTATGAAAAAACAAACCAATTAATCGGCACACTGCAGGATATGGGTATGCATTTTTATGAGCCCTTTGATGTTGCCGGTTATGATGCCTATCATCAATATCCTATTTACCACCGTAGTTGGATCTCCACCAACTACCTGACACGCAGGTACGAATTCATTCGCAACCTGGTATCCAATAATCAAATGATGCCGGGTGAATTAAACATCGATGTGGTGGCGTTTGTCCAGAACAATATAAGTAATGCTGTTGCCTCAGATGCGCGTACTTTAATTATCGAACTGGCGAAGTATTTTCTACCCATGGCCGAGAACCTGACTTTTGATCCGGCACTGGATGATAATGCCGGCCTAACAGCCGAACGATTAAATTATTTCCTAACAGCATTTTTAAAATCGCCTCAAATCGATGGCGACCCGGAAGGCGCCTGGACATTCCGGTGGAATAATCCGGTGGACATGGAAGTAGTCCGCAGGCAACTGGAGAATCTGTTTAATGCCATGTTACAATCACCTGAATATCAACTTTACTAACGCCAAGGATGAAACGTAGAAATTTTGTAAAGAAACTTTCCCTCGCTGCTTTACCTTTTACACTCGGTGGAATACCGCTTCGCTTAATGGCAGAGAATTCTCTTACCCGGATGGCGGGGCAAAGTACCAACGATCGGGTGCTCATCATTCTTCAGCTTCATGGTGGCAATGACGGACTTAACAGCATTATCCCTGTAGAAGCTTACGACCTGTATTATCAGTGGCGGGCCAACATCGCCATCCCGGCCAAAAATAGTTTACGTAAAATGATCGCCCTCGACAGTACACTTCCTGCCGATGCGCAAGTGGGCTTGCATCCGGATATGATTGCGATGAAAGATCTTTACGATCGGGGTAGAATGGCCGTGGTACAAGGTGTATCGTACAAAAATAATAATGGCTCTCATTTTCGGGGAAGAGATATTTCGTTTATGGGTGGTGGCTTTGACGATTATTTCTCATCGGGCTGGGTGGGTCGCTATCTTCAACAAGAGTTTGAACCTAAAATTTATCCGAACGATTTTCCGAATCCTGAAATGCAGGATCCCCTCGCTATTGAGATGGGAAGCGATGTTTCATTAATCTTTCATCAGGCTGGTAACATTCCAACTTCCATTTCATTAAATAACCCGGAAAGCTTTGCACGGTTGGTTGATGAACTGGAAGGATTTACTGATGAAGGCGTGGATCCACGAGGTAAACCACCCACCGCGTTAGACAATTCACCTTATGGAAAAGAACTCAATTGGATTTTAGGTCTTGAAGAAAAATCAGAAGATTACGCCCAACGACTTTATGATGTTTACCGCAATGCACCCATCTCTTCGGTAACCTATCCGGAGCGATATCCCTTCAATGCGCCCCGGGGTAGCATGCGAAATGGATTAACACCCCAGTTGCAGCTCATCGCACGCTTGCTGGATGGTGGTGGTCCTGGTTTGGGTGTTAAAACAAAAGTTTTTCTCGTGAAGATGGGAGGCTTCGATACCCATGCCGAGCAAGTGGAAAGTTATGATCCGACTATGGGCCAGCATGCCGCATTAATGTATCACATCTCTTCGGCTATGAAAGCCTTTCAAGATGATCTCAAAGCCCGGGGTCTTGAAGATCGTGTATTAACAGTTACTACTTCAGAATTTGGCAGACGTGTGCGTGCCAATGGCAGTTATGGTACCGATCATGGTACGGGTGCTCCTGTGATGATTTTTGGTAAAGGGGTTCAACCGGGTGTAGTGGGTAAAGTACCCGATCTGAATTTACAGAATGTGGAGATGCAATATGACTATCGCCAGGTATATGCCAATCTTCTACGCGATTGGATGTTGGTGGATGAAGCTAAAATCAACAACGATATTTTCTTTAAAGATTTTATCAATGGTCCCAAAGAAGATGGCTCTGGCAACTATGAGCCCATGCCATTAGCTACGCAGGTAATATCGGGCGTACAAGAGAATTTTATTGGCAATCGATTTAGCCTGGGCGACTGCTATCCTAATCCAGCCCAAGCATTTACCAATATTGAATTCAAAATCAACAATACCAACCTGGTTGATATTTCACTTAAAAATAGTAAGGGCCAACTGATTAAGAGTTTGTTACATGAAGAGCGAACTGAGGGTACACATGTTATTAAAGCGGATGTGTCGGATTTGCCCGCAGGTATCTATTTTTATCAAATGAAAACAGGATTTTTTAACGAAAGCAAAAAACTTATTGTAATCCGATAATTCATGAAGCAACTTTTTACTATTCTTTTACTCATGGCTATCTGCCTGTCATCGCCAGCTCAATCGAAACGAAAGCAAGGTGGATTGGCAGCCAAACCCAGTCAACAAAATAAATTTTTGGAAAAACAATGGTGGTTGGGCTTCAAAGCCGGCACAAATCTATCCGAAGCCGCCCCCATTAAACGCTATGCGGTAATGACCCCCACGAACTATGCCGTGGCGCTTACCGACAAGTCCTATGATTCCTTCAGTAAAACCGGAAGTCAGGCCACGCTGGAGGCAACGTTTTATATTAAGGGTTTCTCATTCAGCGTACAACCTACCTATCGTCATAGCCGCTTCAGCTATTCCAACCAATTTCAATGGGATAACCCGGAAAACGCTGCCGAAAGACTTGTACTTGAATACAATCAGGAACAGAAAATTGACTATGCGGATTTTCCCCTTATTGTAAAGTATGATATACTTCGAAGTAAACTTAGGCCCTACGTGCAGGCGGGAATCTTTTATTCTTTGCTTATCAATGCAAATAAGTCTGTGCAAGTTACAGGCACCGACTTTGCCTCCGGAGGCACTAACCAATTTACCAATGAACCAATTATTGTAGGCGCCAAAGATTTGTTCGACAACTATTGGGGTCTTATGGCAGGTGCCGGTGTTGATTATAATTTTGGCAATGTCCGCGTTGTATTAGATGCCTCCTATTGGAAAGGCATGAGCAATATTACGAATGTTGATAACCGCTTTGGCAACGATCGGTTGGCAGGCATTGGCGATGCCCAGGATGACCTTGACTTAAATAACATTGTCATTTCAGCCGGAGTCCTGTTCCCCATGCGTTTTCTGAGTAATAGTTTCAAAACATTAGATCGTTAATTTATGCGCTTCTTATTACTACTCTTTACAAGTTTGGTTTTGCTGACCGGTTGCTCCAATGAATCCGATCCGGCATCTGATAAATCGAGTTTTACCCGCATCTATGATAATGATCAGTTTACAGCATCCTTCCATCCCATTGATATAAAACAAACACCGGATGGCGGCTATTTGATTTTGGGTAGACGCAGAATTCAGGATTCGAACTTCAGTGGAGTATACATCATGAAGGTGGATGAATTCGGAGCTTTCATTTCGGAGCAGGAAGTAGATGAGGGTTTTGTTAACCCCATTGGTCCTTTACTTGAAAGCGGTGGTAACTATTTCTTCTTTTGCATGACTCCGGTAGGTTTACAAACCCAATTACTTAGTATGGATGCTGACGGAACCTTAAGCGATCCTATTGGTATTGGGGGTTCTTATCCTGCTGCGGCTGCAGCCGAGGCGGGGAATTTCCTCTTACTTAGTTACGATAACCTTACTAAAGAGAGTGTGGTTTCTATCGTAACTCCTTCCGGTTCCATCAATCAATCCAAAGGTTTTAGTATTGGTGCTGGCGATGCCGTGGAAGAGCCTATCATCAATCATTTTCTTGGCACCGGAAGACAATTGCCTTTTTTAGTTGGAAGAAATACTGCTGGTCAATACTACTTCAATGGTTTTTATAACTACACGTTGTCGCTTGTGTTTACCAATCTTGCAGACGATGATCCACAAGGTGTAATTCAAGGACAACAAGACGATGGTGGTTTGAGTCAGGTAGTGCCCTTGGATGGAGGTAAATTTGCCTTGGCACGATTCAACTTCGGTGACAACTACTTTTTACCCAATGCTACACTTAATACTTCGGGTGTTAGTTCAAGTACAGATCTGGGCGGCTTTCTGTTCCCTGAATTGGTAAGCAATGCACCCGTAAAAATTTTACGCGTAACGGTAGGTACCAAAAAAGTTGCTCTCTATGGAAGTGATACCCGGAGCAGTCAGATCGCATTGTATGGCTATGATGAAAGTAACGGTGAATTTATAGGGAGTAGTTACCTTGGGTTTTCGAATCCGTTTGAGATCGCGGCTGTTGTATCCACGATTGATGGAGGCCTGGCCGTATGTGGAACCACTTATGTAGCGGGTCGTTTTCCTCGTATTTGTTTATTCAAGTTATCAAAAGAAGAAGTAGCCAAGTCATTCCCGTAATCATTTCTTTATTTCATTAGATTTTTCGTCCTTGGTCACCAATATGATCCGGATAGAAGAAAATGTAAGCCTGCGTTCTTACAATACCTTTGGCATAGATGCTAACGCACGTTATTTCTGCCGAATTAGTACCGAAGCCCAGTTTCAGGAACTTATTCATTCAGTTGAATTTAAAAATGAGCGACATCTTATATTAGGCGGTGGAAGCAATTTGCTATTCACCGGAGATTTTGATGGTCTTGTTATTAAAGTAGACCTGAAGGGAATCATGATTGCAGCAGAATATGACGACCATATTCTGCTTGAAATAAATTCCGGAGAAGCATGGCACGAACTGGTGATGTATTGTGTGCAACATGATTGGGGCGGTGTTGAAAATTTATCACTCATACCGGGTTCCGTGGGTGCAGCACCTATTCAAAACATTGGTGCTTACGGTGTAGAGATCCAGGAAGTTGTTCATCTTATTAAAGGAATCGATCTTAAAACCGGAGAGCCCAAGAGTTACACGAAAGATAAATGCGGGTTCGGATACCGTGAAAGTATCTTTAAACACGAGTTGAAAGAAAAATATTTTATTTCAAGTGTTACTTTAAGTCTGACCAAGAAAAATCATCGTATCAATGTGAGCTATGGTGCTATTCAGGATACGTTAAATGTAATGAACGCACTACCGACTATACAATCCATCAGTGAAGCTGTGATACAAATAAGGAGAAGTAAACTACCGGATCCATCATTGATTGGAAATGCTGGAAGCTTCTTTAAAAACCCAACGATCAGTTTATCGCACTATCAAAATTTAAAAAACGTTTATCCCCAAATACCTAGTTATCCAACTGTAAATCAAGAAGTTAAAGTACCTGCTGGTTGGTTGATTGAACAATGTGGATGGAAAGGAAAACGAATAAATAATATTGGTGTGCATGCACATCAAGCGTTGGTGTTGGTGAATTATGGTAATGGAAAAGGTGAAGATATTTATCAACTCGCCATGCAAATTCAATTATCAGTTAAAGAAAAATTCAACATCCTATTAACACCTGAAGTGAATATCATTCGATGAAACTTCATGATCAGTTATGATAAAACTTATAAAAGTGTATACCTGATTTTTTTTTGTCATTGTAAAATTTTTTAAGCAAAATTTTTGTGAATTAATTATTTATTATACCTTTCGTACAGTTTTACTTAAAACATTAAAACGTTATGGCAAAAAAACCCGCTAAGAAAGCAGCCAAGAAAGCAAAGAAGGCTGCTAAGAAGAAGAAGTAATCAAGCTTGTCTTGATTCTTTTACAAAGAGAAGTGATCCAGGATCACTTCTCTTTTTTTTATATCATGCTATAAACTTGCTTCAACCTCTTAGCACAAACTCCACGGATCACAATCGTTCCAACGACTTCTGACCACATTACCTGATGCCCATTTTAGTTTAATACGCGCTGGCATAAAAGCCCATTACCCGGTAGAATTTCCAGTGCAACGCATTGAATTTCATAATCTTAATCACACGATTGCGGAAATATAATTGACTTCATGCTTGTTTGCCGCGATAGAAGGGTCTTAACTTTACGCCATCACATAAAAAATTTTACCCATGGCAAAGACGTCAACTAAAACTGTAATCGATAAAAAGGCTCCAGCAAAAAAAAGTACCGCGAAACCTAAAACCGTATCCATAGAGAAAGTTTCTGAAGATATTCTCGCAAAATTGAAAACGTTGGATACCGAGCACCAACTTCAGGCAGACATAGAATGGTGTTTAGGCAGCTATCGCTATGATAACAATGCTACCGGGCTTTTGGAAACGGCCAGCAAGGCACTTGCCGTATTTAAGCAAGCCCAGGCAAAAAAAACGAAGGGAGTTACCGCCACCTTCATCGCTTCGATAGAGAGTGTTCTGAAATAATCCAGCTTACGCTGAAAGAATCAAGCCGGAGGTATCCGGCTTTTTTTATATCATGTGCGTTACATTGGTTAGTGTGCCCATGTACCGTGAACACTCTACGCCAAACTTGTTCAGAAAATCTACGCCTTCATCAGATGCCAGACCCTTGAATTCTGCATACGAGTTGAGGTAGATTACCCGGGCAATACCCATACTAAAAATTATTCTTGAACACGCCAGACAGGGCGATAAAGTAACATAGAGTGTTGCGCCTTCAACTGAAGTCTTGTTTTTAACAGCGTAAAGAATTGCATTTTGTTCAGCATGAATGGCCAGCGAGCAACCGCCCTTCGAATCACGAGGGCAACCCTCATCCGGCCACTCTTCATCGCAGTTATGCGTGCCGGATGGTGGACCATTGTAGCCAATTGAGATAATACGGGTATCCTTTGTTAGCACAGCGCCTACATGTCGCTTCAGGCAATGTGACCGCTTCGCCAGGTTAACGGCTAGCTCCATATAGATGTCATCGAAGGCTGGTCTGATCATTGCAGTAAAAATAAGGATTCAAAATAGTATATTCGCGATGAAAATAGGATTCATGTTTGGTGACAGAAGATTAATTTTATTAGTCCTTATTTTTTTTCCAATCCTGCTGCATGCACAGGAAACTATAAAACCCAGACCTAGTCCGGTAAGTTTGGTTACGGCCCGGTATAAAGATACCTATCTAAAGATAACCTATAGTCAACCGCATAAACGAGGTCGGGTTATTTATGGAAACCTCGTTCCTTTTGGGCAACTGTGGCGCACAGGTGCTAATGAAGCTACCGAAATCACTATTACAAGAGACATCATCATCAATAATACTGAACTTAAAGCCGGCACCTATTCCATTTTTACCATTCCGGAGAAAGAAAGCTGGACAATCATTATTAATAATGATCTTGGCCTTTGGGGTGCTTACAATTATAATGCTAAACTGGATGTTATGCGGTTTACGGTTCCCGTTCAGATTCTACAAGGCGCTGTTTATGAACCCTTCACGATCCTGGTTGAACAGAAAAACAACAAAGCCGAAATAGTCCTTGTATGGGATTCAGTTCGCGTCTCTATACCTATTCAATTTAACGAACCTAAGTTGCCATGAAGCAGTTTCTTATTCTGATACTACTTATGAGTACGTTTTCCCTCTGGGCGCAGGATGTAAACGAACTGGAACGCAGAAATGGTTTTAAAGAAATCAAGTTGGGTAGCTCCATTGACAGTGTAAAGGGAGCTACGTTCAAAAAAGATATTATTGAGCGGAAGGAGTTTCCGGCAAAAGTATATGAAACGGAACACCCAGACTACATGACTATTGGTGATGTAGAGGTTAAAAAGATTTCAATAAAAACATATAAAGGACTTATCTACGAGATGGACGTAGAAACTGTAAAAGATCCTAAAGTAATGCGAGGTCTGGAAAAATCGTATGGAAAAGCTACCTATAGCATTAGAACTGAAAGTTACTATTGGAAAGGCCAGACACTGAGCTTGACTTATAAAGGACACCGGAAGGAGATTAAATTAACGTATCGGTCCGGCCCGGTTATCAATATGATGTATGAGGATAAAGGAAAAAAGGTTGAAGAAGTAGCCGAGGACTTCTAAAAAATGAGGCCGTCTCAAAAGTCAATTAAAGTGTACTGACATTCAGGCGTACCAGGCAGTCTTGAGCCGAAATCTCATTCTAAATCTATAACCTGAGATCGCGGGTCAAATGCCCGCGATGACTGAAAGATGTTTGAGACCTCCTCATTCTTTTTAAATGCTCTCAATCTTTATAAGTAATCCGATATATTTTCCCGGCATGATCATCCGACACAAGCAGTGAACCATCGGGCATCTGTACCACATCCACCGGTCGTCCTGAAACTTCCTGTGTAGCTTCGTCTAACCAACCACTGGCAAAGGTTTCATAACTTGTTACTTTACCCTCTTGCAGCTTCACCAGACTTAACTTATAGCCGCTTTTCTTTGAGCGATTCCACGAACCATGTTCAGCCAGAATGATTTGATTTTTGTATTCTGCCGGGAACATGGAACCTGTATAAAATTTAAGTCCCAGCGGAGCCACATGGGCACCCAGGTTCTGCATGGGTTTTACAAACTCATCGCATGACCGTTTGCTGCCAAACTCCGGATCTGCGATGGTGCCGCCATGACAATACGGATATCCAAAATGCAGACCCTGCGTTGGGGCAGAATTTAATTCACAGGGAGGGATATCATCGCCTAACATATCGCGACCATTATCTGTAAACCAAAGATCGTTGGTTTCCGGATGCCAGGTAAAGCCCACGGTATTGCGAATACCTTTTGCGTAGGACTCCAAACCAGTTCCATCGGTGTTGATACGATGAATATTTGCATAGACAGATTCATCGGGTTCACAAATATTACAAGGCGCTCCTACCGGAACATATAACTTACCATCAGGCCCGAAAGCAATATACTTCCAGCCATGGTGTGCCTCTGTAGGAAACTTATCATACACTACAGACGGTTCACCCGGATTATCCAGTTTGTCTTCAATACCTGAGAACTTTAAGATGCGGCTTACCTCTGCTACATACAGATCACCATCTTTAAACGCTACACCATTAGGCATATTAAGCCCTGAGTCTAAAACCCATTTTTTATCAGCAACAAAATCTCCATCGGTATCCTTAACTGCATATACTTTGTTACCATCCTTATTTCCAACGTAGAGAGTACCCGATGGTGATAATGCCATGGATCGCGCATCATTTACTTCTGCATAAATATTGATGGAAAAGCCTGGAGGAAGGTTAATTGAACTCATCGTGACTTCCTTTGGTGGCGCACTGCAACTGGCAAGAAGAATCGCCAACAACATGGTAGTTATTATCGTTTGTTTATTCATAAGAGGGTTCATTAAATGAAGCTAATACCAAAGCCAAATATCAGACAGTTATCGACAACTTCATCCGGATTTTACACCAGAATTTTATGATCCTTGAAAATATTGGCCTGAGCATGATTTTAAGGTTACCTTTGCAGGAATTTTTAGTCAGATGATCTCCATTTCCAACATTTCTTACTTCATCGGGGGCCGGGCTCTTTACGAAGATGCCTCCATGTTTATAAAACCGGATGATAAAATCGGGTTAATCGGGCTCAACGGACGTGGAAAATCAACGCTATTGAAGATTATCAATGGCGACCTTAGCGTAAATGGTGGATCCATCAGCAAAAGCAAAGATTGCACCATTGGATTCTTGAACCAGGACCTTCTCTCCTATCAAACCGATGATGCCATTCTTACCGTTGCCATGGAAGCCTTTAAAGAAGCCGTGGATACGCAGCGCCAGATTGAAAAGGTTTTGCATAAACTGGAAGTTGAATATTCAGATGACCTGGTTGATAAATTAACCAAGCTGCAAGAAAAGTTCGAGCACCTGGATGGGTATTCCATGCAGGCAAAAGCTGAAGAAGTATTGGAAGGAATAGGATTTACCACCAAAGATTTACATCGCCCTTTGCGGGAATTCTCCGGTGGCTGGCGCATGCGCGTTATGCTCGCCAAACTTCTCCTGGAGAAACCATCGTGCCTGATGCTCGATGAGCCAACCAACCATTTGGATTTACCTTCCATTGAGTGGGTGGAGAATTACCTCCGCAATTATGAAGGCGCTGTGGTCATTGTTTCTCACGACCGGATATTTCTTGATAATGTGATTTCCAAAACGGTAGAAGTAACCAATGGGCAGTTGATTACCTATGAAGGAAATTATTCTTTCTATCTGAAAGAAAAAGATTTGCGCGAAGAAGTACAGCAAAATGCCTACGATAATCAACAAGCTAAAATTCGCCAGGCCGAACGGTTCATTGAACGCTTCCGGGCGAAGGCATCCAAATCAAAGTTAGTGCAATCCAGAGTGAAAGCCCTGGAACGCATGGATATGGTGGATGAAGTGGTCAATGATGTAGCTGCCGTAAATTTTAAGTTTACGTTTAAACAACCCTCCGGAAGGCATGTAGTTACGCTGAAGGATATTTCCAAGGCGTATGGCGAGCAGGTTATCTTAAAACATACAAGTGCTTCCATAGAGCGTGGCGACAAGATTGCCCTGATTGGTGCCAACGGTAAAGGGAAGTCAACCTTGCTTCGCATACTTGCCAATACAGAGCCCGTTGAAGGCGATCGGATTATAGGCTACAATGTTATCTACGGTTTCTTTGCCCAACACCAATTGGAGTCGTTGCATGTGGAAAGCGAAATTCTGGATGAATTGAAACAAGCCGGCAGCAGCAAGACGGAACAAGAACTCCGAAATGTATTGGGATGTTTTTTGTTTTCGGATGAAGATGTGTTTAAAAAAATCAAAGTGTTGTCTGGTGGAGAAAAGTCACGCGTAGCACTGGCAAAAACACTGATCTCAGAAGCAAATTTTCTGCTGTTGGATGAACCTACCAATCACCTGGATTTTATTTCAGAGAATATTTTAATTCAGGCGCTGCAGCAATACCTGGGAAGTTTTGTGGTGGTATCACACAACCGGCATTTTGTAAGTCAGGTGGCCAATAAGATCTGGTACATTGAAAATAGTCAGATTAAAGAATACCCCGGTACGTATGATGAATATGAGTATTGGAGAAAACAACAAGCACTTTCAGCAACACCATCACCCACACCGCTGCCTGTAAAGAAAGCGGAGGTGAAACCCAAAGAAGAAGCCAAGGCCCCCCATCCAAACGAAAAAAGAATTAAGGAATTAAATAAGGAGTTGAAAAAAGTAGAAGACGGTATTCAAAAGCTGGAGGGTGAAAAAAAACAAGTAGAAGATGAAATGGCGCGACCCGAAGTATATGGGGATTACAATAAACTTGCTGTCTGCCAGCAAAAATTTGATTCGCTACACACCACCCTGCATGCAGAAAATCTGAAATGGGAAAAACTGATGTTAGAGGCTGATGCATTGGAGGCATCGAGTTAAAAACCCTTTATAATCAGATACATATCGTTTAACCCTATCGGAACAATTTTCACTATATTTGGTTGATGAATTTAAACTCCATCATAAAAGAAAAGAATGAAGAATTCATTACTCTCTGCCGCCAACATAGAGTTAGTAAACTGTATGCTTTCGGATCTTCCATAACTGAGCATTTCGACCCAATAAAAAGTGATATTGATGTAATTGTGGAGTTGGATATTAAAGACCCACTTGAATATGGCGAAACCCTTCTTTTATTTTGGGACAACCTTGAAGTTTTCTTCAACAGAAAAGTTGACCTGCTAACTGAGGACTCAATAAACAATCCTTATTTAAGAAAAAGTATTGAGTCAACGAAAAAATTGATTTATGACGGACAAGGAGAGAAAGTATTTGTCTGATGTTCTAAATTCGATAAATCATATTTTGTCATTTACACGTGACGTAAAATCTTTTGATGAATACAAGCGGAATTTTCTAATTAAAGGTGCCGTTGAAAGACATCTGGCAATTATCGGAGAGGCAATTAACCGCTTTTTAAAGGAGTCTGCCAAGAATGATCTACTTAACGCAAAGCAGATAATAAGTTTAAGAAACAGGCTGATTCATTCTTACGATAACATTGATGATAGAATAATCTGGACTATAGTTAGGCGCCATCTTATTCCTTTGAAAGAAGAGATTCAAAAAATGATTGCTTAAAGGTAGGAATAGAAAGCCCTCCACTTACCTCCACCCAATCCCCAAAGAAATCGTAAACCGATTTAATTCTCGACTCATTTCCGTGGTGATGGGGTCACCCACTATCTGGCCGTTTACCGGATCCCAATAGTATGATGGATATTCATAGAACGAAGACATCTTTTGAAATTTATAACCCGCCAGCAAGGAAATACTAAGATCGTGATATCGGATTCTATACCCCACCATAGGATTAACCATTCGTCCACCTTTGGATTCTTTATAACCATACTCATCAAATGGTGAATACTTCCATGAGGTTAATGTGCCTCCATAATTGAGCAAAACAAAAAATGCATTTTTTTGGGCGAACAAATCCCAGCTGATACTTCCAAAAACCGGCAGATTATTCCAATTATAATATGCATCCAAACCCACGCCTGCACCTAGCCTTAGTCGTTTTCCTAGTTTAATACCATGAACCGTAGCACCACTAAACGAGACTTCTTTGCCACGACTACATTCATTACAGCCCAGTAAGGCACCTGATTGAAGATAGAAGAAATATTCTACCGGCTTCGTACTTTTTAACGTATCTATTCGAACGTCCTGACTATAAACTTTGCCTGCAAGAGCAAGCAACAGACATCCTATAACTTGAGGTCTCATTGTTTCACAATTGGCAACTGGCTCAACAGCTTAATGTTCTTAATATCCGAATAGTCATACTGATATAACCCATCCTCGCCAATTACCATGGCTACCTGTTGAAAGGGAATTACATCGAGTGCATGAATGTCTTTGTAGTGAGCCAATTGATTCTGAGCTATGGTATTGATGTTAGTAGCATCATAGGCTTTCAATCCATCCGATCCATCGCAAATAAAGAGGGTGCCATTGTCAATGCCCAGTCCATGGGGATTCGTCATAGGATACATAGCCAGCAAGGATGGCTTGGCAAGATCTTTCAAACTGATTACTTCCAGTTGATTGGTAAAACCCTGGCAAACAGAACCACTCCGCAACGTAACATAAGCGTGTTCTCCCTCCACTACGACCGGATCGCAACTGCGGATATGTTCATATTTACTAAGCAAGGAAGGTTCTTCCGGCACCTTTAAGTCAATGATATACATGCCTGTTTGTGAACCCACAAAAAGTTTATCAGTATACGGGAATAACGTTTCAACATCCCAGGATAACGGAAACTCCTTCTTTGCTACGGGTTGTGATTGAACAGACACATTGACGATATCGAGGTTGGCGCCATCCAGTGCATAAAGATGATCTCCTGAAATTGTAAACCTGGCCATGGAACCTCCTATTCCAGCACTTGAAGGTGTTGGAGCGAATGCAGTACTCTTGTTAAATGAACCAGAAGATTGAGCCGATAGAGCAAAGCCTCTGTCATAAAAGATTCCACCCCAGGGTTGATACATGGCGCGGCAATCTGACTCATACACTTCCACATTCTCCACCTTCTTCCAATCGGTGAGTATACCTAAATCAGAACCCACCATATGCCCCATCGCGGTGTAGTTATTAAACAGGCGCTCAATCCTGTTTACTTCTTTAATCTGCGATAGATTGGAAATATCAAAAGCAACCAAATCCACATAACTATCGGCATACAAGGTATTGCCTCTGATGGCCAGATCGTAGTTGCCGGGTATTTTTAAGAAAGAGCGCTTTTGAGGATTTGCAGGTACCCGGTTATCAATGATGTGAATACCCGCTCCTATTTCGTTGATAAAAAGATAACCGTCCTTAAAATAAATCTTGCCGACTTGCGATAGTTCCTGAGGGGCTTGCAACGCAACTGCAGCTTTTACCTGAGCAGAGGTAGAATAGACTGGCTCGTAATAGATGAATTGTCTTGTCTCTTCACATTTATCTGAACAACCGCTCAGAAAAATGAATGCTATTACCAGGGTTGCAACAAAAAAATAATTTACAGGATGCCGTGTGGATTTCTTCATATTCTTTTTGGTTTGCAGGTATATCGATTTGACCCGCTCCCATACCAAAAAGTTGGAAGTCCCAGAAAATATTTCTGGTGTTAGAAATAAATTTGTCTGCGCACCAGCAGGATACTTAATAACAACAAGGCTGTAACAAACAAAAGCGCATAAAAGCCGGGAATAATTTTCTTTTGAAATACCTCTTTCACAGATTCCATAACAGTAGCTTTATTGGTGGTCGATTCTCCCATTGGACACTCTTTTACGCCTAAACGTTTAATTGCTATTTAAAAATATATCGGAACCGGAATCCAAGATCCCAAACAAGCGGATTGGCGGTGCCCGATTCAGATTTTAATACCGAACTCATGGAGTAACGTAACCCCGGTGCTACCGACAACCGGTATTGTGTGCCTATTTTATAACTTAATTCCGATCCCAGCAGACCTGATAGACTAAATGTATTGTAGGGTGAGTCTGTACCCGCACCTTCAGAATATTTATCGAGTTGACCGCTTTTATCCGTAAGCGTGTTTTGTAAAAAAATATCGGTTGCCAAACCGGAATTAAGCTGTAAACCTACCTTTCGATCAATAAGTAAATAACCAGCTTGCACGGGCACCGAAATAAATTCACTGACGCTATTAATCTCGTAGGGACTGGTTACTAAAACGGAGTTTGTGTTTTGCTCCTGAAGCGCATAATCCGCAACGAAAGCCTTCGCTTGATTATTGGGTTGAAGTGTAGCAATGTTTGAGTTATAACCAATGGCCTGATTTAAATAGTTAATACCACCTTGTAGTATCCACCGATCGGATAATCGTTTGCCTAAATTTACACCTACTGAATAGGCTGACCCGCGTGAATCAGAACTACTGACTGCGGATCGATTAGAAAACGCACCGCCACTCGCTGCTGCATAATTTACAGAACCCGTATTTACCTGCGGTGAATAATTACCGGTAGCAGCCCCGATGGAGGCCCACAAATCTTCATCTGTTCTTTTATTGCGTTTTGATTCGGCCATGAAAGATGCGGGCATGGCCGGCAACTTTCGTATGATAGTTACCTCACGAACTTTACCTTGTAGCGATATTTCCGGGGTAGGAAGATCGGCTAGCGAAATGCGGGCCAGGCCACGATTATAATCCCGACCTGAAAAGCTATCCGCATGCTGCCTTTGATTATACTTTGGGTGCGCGCTATCGGGCAAAACAAATTGTTGACTGGCCATCACAACTGTATTGTCCTGCGGTATAAGAGAATTTGCTATTGAACTGCCTTGCGTATTAGACGAAGACTTTAGTTTTGAATCTATACTCTTTAGTTCTTCAGATGAGTTATCGGCCAGGTTTTTACTTTCATTATTTGCAATAGAATTTTCTGTTTTCTCTGATGAAACTACTTCTTTAGCAACATAATCTGATTGTTCACTCGCGTAATACGTTGTTAAGGCCCCAAAGGCAAGCGCAAAAAGAATGGCCGCAGCCGCAAGCCGCTGATAGAAGATGACTCTTTTTTTCATTATGCCACCTTCTGCTTGCGTCAGGTGGTGATCCAGTGCAGACCAGACTTCCTCAGACGGAGTTTGCTCCGCCTGCTGAAAAGCATTCTGCCAGGCATCGTCAAACTTTTGTCTCTCTATATTTTTCATACACGCTATGTTGATTTAATTTCATCTTAAGCAAGCTTTTCGCCCGGCTGTATTGCGACTTGGAAGTTCCTTCGCTGATGCCCAGCATCCCGGCAATTTCTTTGTGATTGTAACCTTCAATAGCAAACAGATTGAATACCAACCGGCAGCCATCCGGCAGAGATTGAATCATCGCGATCAGTTCTGAAAGATGAAAGGACGCCAGGCTAATTTCGGAGTCCTCCGTCATTTCAATCTCGGTTACATCTACCATCGGCAGCAAATACAATTTTTGCCGCTGTTGATTTAGTGCTGTGTTAATCATGATTCTGGTCATCCACGTGTCCAGCCTGGAATCTTGCCGGAACGATTTCATGGAGGAAAACACTTTCACAAATCCTTCCTGAAGTGCATCTTCTGCTTCCTGTGTAGATTTGGCATAGCGTTGGCATACTACCATCATTTTTCGGCAATAGCGTTCATACAAAGCCTTTTGAGCGGCCCTGTCTTCCTTTACACAGCCCTTAATAAGCTCTATTTCGCTTAGCATGAACTTCTATGCATATAAGACCCGAAATAATAACGATAGGTTGGAATGCAAATTGAATTAATTTATTCGTTTAGTTTTGAGCTATGAGATTCTTTGTTTTCGCTTTTATTATCCTGTTTGGGCCAACTGCCTTGGCTCAAAAGAAATTGGCTTTCGCTGATAAGTCTTACGAAGAAGAAATAAGAACGGTTTTGCTCTATCCCCGGTTAAACGACATTCGCGATCCGTTGCGGCCTGCCGTGGCCGCCATCCAAAATCAAAACCTGTTGCTGGAATTTGACGATCTGCAGGGACAGCGGAGCAATTATTACGTAAAAATAATTCATTGTAATTATGATTGGACAAAGTCCAGCCTGATGGATTTGGATTTCCTGATGGATTACAACGAATTTCCGATCAACGAATACGATGCATCCTCCAGCACCTCGGTGCCCTATATCCATTATTATTTTCAGGTACCTCAAGTAAAACTACCCGGCAATTATCTACTGGTTGCTTACCGCGAAAGCGATGAAAATGATCTGCTCCTTACAAAGCGGTTCATGATCTTTGACAATCAGGTAAACCTGATCACGGACAGTCAAAGTCAGGGACTCGGGAACCTGAGCACCAGCAACCAGCAGCTTAATTTCAAGATCAACTATTCACGCCTCGATGTTATTAACCCGATGGAATCTATTCAGGCTTCGATCCGACAAAACCAACGGTGGGATAATGTTCGCATGAAAGTAGCGCCCAGTTTTATCCGCGAAGATAGACGCGAACTTGAGTATCGCTTCTTTGATCAGGACAACCAATTTAAGGCTGGTAATGAATTCCGGTTTGTGGATTTCCGCTCGCTGAATTATCCCGGCAGAAATACGGGTAAACTTGATCGCAGTAAACGACCCTTTCACCTTTCGGTTTTAACAGACAGGACAAGGGAACATGAGGTTTACTCGCAGTATGCAGATTTTAATGGCAACTACCTCATCGAAAATCTGGATAACCGGGATGGTGCCACTTCGGGCGATTATGTATTTGTAACATTTACTCTCGCTTCCACGCTACCCTTCACCGGCAATGTTCATTTACTGGGAGCCTTGAACAATTGGGATCATTCCAGCGAATCAAAGATGAATTTTGTTTCGAATAAAAATATCTATGAGAAAACGCTTTTCCTGAAACAGGGCTGGTATGATTATCAATATTGGGTGGAAGGAAAAAGTGAAGATAGCTTCGCGCTGGAAGGCAGTCATTTCCAGACGGAGAATTTATATGAGGTATTTATTTACTATCGCCCTTTCCGTCCCAATGCAGACTTGTTGGTTGGATATTTTCAACTACCGGTTAATGCACGCTAAGCGTACGTAGCTTCCTGGTCTACCTCGTTGCGGATAGAACTGGAATTGGCGACATCCAGCATCCCAAAACCCTTGTGCGAGAAGTGGCCCAGTCCATTTTCGTAAACAAATTGCTGAACGGGTTGTGGCGCATAGAGTGTAAACGGAAATGTATAGCCACGCACTTCATACTTAATATCCAGATCATAGAGCGGATAGATGCGTGCAAACTTCTTATGAGACGCTTGAATCCGGTTGATGTAGTCTTTATCGGCCACCAGTTGAAATTTATAAAAATCGGCTAGCTGCTCGGCCGTGTATTTGCCACTGGCTTCCATGCGGGCTATCGTGTTATCATACAGCAAATCAGAGAACTCGTCCAGCTCCGGATTGATAAAGCGCTTGCCGCTTTCATCATTAAAAGAGGCGGGCACCAACACGATGGGCGAGATACAAAGGAATTTAACCGAGTCGGTGATGGAAACCGGCTCTTCATTTTCCACCGATTCGGGCACCAACTGAAGACTGCCGATGAGCAACTCCTTTTGTTCAAAGAGTACTTTAATAAAGTAATCCAGAAAATCCTGGTCCGAGGAAGAGAATACCAACGTTACCTTTGAGGAGAAGAAATGCAGTCCCTTACGGCTGATTTTAATCTGGCCTTTAAGACCAGAAAAATTATACTGCGTGTAAGAGAAGTACTTATTATTCTTGCCCAACATGACCAGGCCTTTGATGGTTTGCGCCAACAAAAACTGATGATGGAAGGGAACATACGCACCTCTGTTCTTAAGAGAAAAAACTATCCGTATTCTCAAGAGACAATCCAGTTTAGGGGTAAAAAATGTTCTAAAAAACCCCGCCTTTAAAAAAATTGCGGAAAGCTAAGGTACTACAAATCAGATTAATAATCAGAAAGTCTTTAGGAAAAGTTTAAGTGCTTCAACTAAAAACATCAAACGTTGAACCTAAAGTGCATAACATCACCGTCTTCTACAACATAATCCTTGCCCTCCACGGCCAGTTTACCGGCTTCGCGACAACCTGCCTCACTCTTATACTTCTGATAATCAGGGATTTTAATTACTTCAGCTCTAATAAAACCTTTCTCAAAATCGGTGTGGATAACCCCGGCTGCAGCGGGTGCCTTCCAGCCCCTGTGGATAGTCCAGGCCCGGACCTCTTTTTCGCCTGCTGTGAAGTAAGTGATCAAATTCAGTAAATTATATGCGGCCCGGATCAGTCGGTTGAGTCCGGATTCCTTGAGGCCATACTCTTCCAGAAAAACTTTTCTATCCTCCTCACTTTCCAGTTCGGCAATCTGGGCTTCGATGGCTGCACAAACAATTACTACTTCCGCTCCTTCCTGTTTAACCAATGCCTTGAGTGCATCCACGTGTTTGTTGCCCGTATGGATGGCGCCTTCATCCACGTTGGCCACATAGATCACGGGCTTATCTGTTAATAACTGCAGGTCTTCAATCGCCTTTTTGTCTTCGGCATCCAGTACCAGGCTGCGTGCATTTTTACCTGACTGCAGCGTTTCTTTGTAGGCCACCAGGGTGGCAAGTTCTTTTTTTGCTTTGGCGTCTCCACTCTTTGCGGTCCGTTCTACTTTGGCAATTTTCTTTTCTACCGAATCCAGATCGCGAAGCTGCAGCTCTATATCAATTACTTCCTTATCCCCGACCGGGTCAACCTTGCCAGCCACGTGAATGATATTATCATTGTCGAAACAGCGGATCACGTGCGCGATCGCATCTACTTCGCGGATGTTGGCCAGAAACTGATTGCCGAGACCCTCGCCTTTGCTGGCGCCTTTTACCAATCCGGCTATGTCAACAAACTCAAATGCTGTGGGTAGCACTTTTTGTGGATTCACCAACTCCTTTAATATAGTGAGGCGTTCATCGGGCACAGAGATTACCCCCACATTGGGTTCGATAGTGCAAAATGGAAAATTGGCAGCCTCGGCTTTATTATTTGAAATCGCATTAAAAAGCGTTGACTTGCCCACGTTGGGCAGACCCACAATACCACACTTTAAGCCCATGAATAGTTACTTAGTTTTAAATCAGGGCGCAAATATAAGCAGAAGTTGGAAAGGTGGGAACCTCACCCTGCCTGGCGGCAGGCAGGCCCATCCCCTCTCCCGCAGTAATCCGATTATATAACTGAGGTTGTGTTTGTGTGGATGCGACCTCACCCCATCCCCTCTCCAAAAGAGAGGGGATGAGTTGATAATCAATGCAGTAATCCAATTATATACCCGAGGTTGTGTTTATGCGGGTGCTTAGTATAAACACTACATACCCGAGGTTGTGTTTACAATGGTGCTTGGTATAAACACTCCATACGCGAGGTTGTGTCTACAATGGTGCTTGGTATAAACGCTCCATACGCGAGGTTGTGTTTACAATGGTGCTTAGTATAAACACTCCATACCCGAGGTTGTGTTTACAAGGGTGCTCAGTATAAACACTCCATACGCGAGGTTGTGTCTACAATGGTGCTTGGTATAAACGCTCCATACGCGAGGTTGTGTTTACAATGGTGCTTAGTATAAACACTCCATACCCGAGGTTGTGTTTACAAGGGTGCTCAGTATAAACACTCCATACGCGAGGTTGTGTTTACCATGGTGCTTAGTATAAACGCTGCATACGGAGTCTGTTCTATAAACTGTGTCAAGGAAAGCTTAAAACACTTAACTTGATATAGCTATGGAAGAAAAACCAACCTTCAACTACAAAGAGTTCGAGGATGAAGCCATCAAGCGCCTACAAGACGGAGCTCCTCTTGAAGGTAAAGATGGCGTTCTTGGACCACTGATTAAGCGTCTGATAGAAGCCGGATTAAATGGAGAGATGGATGCCCATCTTATGCAAAGCCAGTCTTCTAATAGGCGTAATGGCAAAACAGGTAAGCAGGTAAAAACTGCTTTTGGGAAAGTGGATATCAACACGCCACGAGATCGCAACAGTACTTTCGAGCCCCAACTTTTACCGAAGCGTCAAACGACTTTAGGAGAAGCCCTCGATCATAAAGTGATCTCTTTATACGGGAGAGGGATGAGTTACAGTGACATCTGTAAGCATCTGGAAGAACTTTACGGGCTGACTGTATCTCCATCCACTCTTAGTTTGATTACCGATCGGATAATTGAAGAAGTAAAAGCCTGGCAGAATCGACCCCTGGAAAGCGTTTATCCTTTCATGTGGCTAGATGCCATTCATTACAAAGTCAAAGAAGATGGATCCATTAAAACCAAGGCTGTCTATTGCTTGCTTGGTGTGAACAGAGAAGGGATTAAAGATCTACTGGGTTTGTATATCTCAGATAATGAAGGCGCACGCTTTTGGCTGAACGTCCTGGCCGATATTCAAAACCGCGGAGTGAAAGATATTATCATTGCCTGTATTGATAACCTGAAAGGATTTGCCGAAGCCATTGAAACAATTTTTCCGAAGACCGAAGTCCAGTTATGCTTGGTTCACCAAATTCGCAGCAGTACTCGTTTTGTCGCTTCCAAAGATATTAGACCAGTAATCAAAAGTCTCAAAGAAGTTTATCAGGCTTCTTCCAAAGAACAGGCGGAGAAAGGACTGGCTCTATTGCAAGATCAATGGGGCTCCAAATATCCAGCCATGATGCGAAGTTGGTTTGATAATTGGGAGAGGCTCTCCAACTATTTCAAATACCCCAAAGACATCAGACGAATTATCTATACCACCAACATCATTGAGTCATTTCACAGTCAGCTCCGAAAAGTGACCAAGAGCAAACGCGTGTTTTCTTCTGATATGTCTCTATTTAAATTACTTTACCTGGTACAAAGTAATCTTAAACAACAATGGACCGGGCCTATGAATGGTTGGAAGCTAACCCACGCTCAGATGATGATCCTTTTTGAAGAACGTATGAATCAACATTAACATTGGATTTTATGAGGCATAAGTTCTTGGAATGGATTACAAAAAATAAACGTGCTACTTTTGGTAGCACGTTAAGACCATTCCAGTCAGTTGAGTTATCCCTTCATTGGTTGCTTCCCAGCAGAGCCAATGTCCGTTTTGCTCAACACTGTGAATTTAATAAAGAATTAAATGAGAAAACAACTGACACAGTTTATAGAACAGAGCCTGCATACGCGAGGACCTCACCCCATCCCCTCTCCAGAGGAGAGGGGCAGAGTTAATAATCATTGCAGTAATCCGATTATATACCTGAAGTTGTGTTTATGCGGATGCGACCTCATCCCTTCTCCCAACCAACTGAATTACCCCTCTTGCAAGCAAAGGGAAGCGTATCATTTTACCGCTTCGGTGGTTGACGCTTTCGGCTTCAATTTCTTCTTCATCGGAAACTCAAATCCAAACCGGACTGCCAGTCTATCGCCATAGGGACTCATACCATCTTTGTCGTAGAGATTGTAAAGTACTTCGGTATTGCCTTTGATGGTTTTATACACAGTAAAATCTTTCTTGATGCCTACAAACACACTGGGCACCCATTCGCGATAGGCAGGGTCCAACCCCATGCTGCTTGCAATCAGTGGCGGGATGGTTGTGTTCATGAGTTCCGGCAGCAGCCGGAAGTTGATACCCTTGGTCCATTTGAATTCAATCGCTGCACGAGGACCATAAACACGTTCTTCTTTTCTGACCGCCAATTCATCAAACGGCAGGCGCTCGTTCCAGCCGGCTCCGGCAGAAAGGCGCGGACTGATCAGGTACATTACCATCGGGTTTACATCCAGTAAAAAATATTGACTCGTTTGAATCTGAAACGAGAGTGCCGGTACCAATCGTTCGATAAAGGGCTTGCCTTTAAGCGGGTTGGGTAATTTTTTAGGCAGCTCGGCCATGCTTTTTACTTCTGAGTATTTGCTTTTCAGTTTGCTCATCTTATCCATGGCCTGTTGCAACACTTCCTGTTTGCCGGCAAAATGATCTTGAGCAAGGTTCATCACTTGTTCCTGCACCAACTCTTTGACCTTGTCCTTCAGGGCGGCAGAATCAAGTTGTGTGTATTCCGTCATCAGGGCTTTGCCTTCGGCAAGTTGGTCTACCCCTTCCATGCCTTCCAATTTACTTTCAATGGTTTTATCGATGCTCTTTACTTCATCGAGATTTCCTTTCACGAGGTTCTGGGCATCTTGCGCATACTGACCGGCCTGTTCGGTTATACCTGATATTTTATTCAGGTTGCCGGTGAGATCTTTCAGGTTGGGATCAAGAGCGAGCTGGTTGGTGAGTGTAGGCAGCTTCGTAGTGCTCAACGTAGGCATCTCTAATGATGGTATGCCGGGCATATCTGTTTTCAATGCTGGCAGCGAGTAACCTTGTATGGATGATTGCAGCTTTTGCATCGGTTCTTGCAACTGAGGTGGTAGTTGAATTTCCTGTAAGCCTTGGGTAGCTTTTGATTTCAGAGCGTCTACCTTTTGTGTGAGCGATGAGATCTGTGCGTCTTTCATCCGGTTCAGACTATCCAATTGGCGGGTAAGCTTTTCTGTTGGAAGTCTAAGATTGGTGAGGCTGTCAATTTTTGATTGCACTCTATTTCTTACGCTATCAAGTTGGGTTAATGGTTTTTGAAAGACCGAATTGAGGCTATCAGCTTTGGATTGAAATGTGAGCGTGATCGAATCTGCTTTTTGAATTGACTTTTGTAAGAGCGTATCGGTGGGCAGTATAATATTCAGGCTATCCCACTGCTGGGCAAGGGCCAGGTTGGTGAGGAGAAGGAAGAGGAGCAAAAAGAGCCGGGTTTTCACTGATTAAAGATAGGAATTAGAGTGGTTTAAGTAGCGAGAAAATCGATGTTTTTAATGTTGTAAGTGTTTTATTGTTAAGGATTTAGCGTTGTATCTTTTTGGATTCAGCATTGAGCAAGTTTGTGGGTCAGGCGACCCCCCCGTTCTTGTTGGTCGCCTGACCAACAAGCTTACTAAACTACAATTCATCAACATGAGTGATCAATCCAAACTCATCTTCACCTAACTCATAAAATCTTGCAGAACTAAATCTGTAATCAATAGGATGACTGGCCAGGTTCCAATGCGGTTGACAGGGATTATCATGAATATATTTCATTTTCTGCTTAAAGAAGCTTTCAGACCTTAAATCAATACTCATTGAATTGCGTTTCCACACCTGAAATTTCCGATCTTTTAATCCTACATACAACGTCTCCAACTCGCGCTCGCCCGAAGTTGACTTAATCTTTTCGATAATTGCTTTAGCTGTAAACTTCAAAAAATCACGTTGCACATTCTCAAGTTCATACTTGTTTTGCACACGCCAGATCAAATGAATATGATTAGGCATGATAACAAAAGCGCCCACTTTTACTTCACCTTTTGAAATCCTGAATTTTAACGCATCGATAATAAGTTGCTTGCAAGCATCATCATCCAGCAACTTTAGCCAATCATAACAAACCGCAGTGAAAAACTGAACCGGATGTTTTGCAAATTCCATCATCGAAGATAGAAAAGTAATTTATTTAAGAAATGAAAGATTTGCGTTTAAGTTTAGACAAGTTGTTGGTCAGGCGACCAACAACAACAACACAACACTACCAACAATAACTAGGGGGGCTTTCGTTGTAACACTAACACACTACCCTAAAGCAAAATACATCCCTGCGAAACAAATAAAGCCAGATAAAATACTTAGAGCAATACCTTTATACCTTGCAGATTTTAGTTGATCTACATCTACGTTACAAAGCTTATTAATCCTTTCGTTTGTGTAACGAACAATTACAAAGATTATACAAATTCCAATTGCGATAATCATTGATATTAAAGTAAGACTTGTGGAGGCATTTAATAATGATGATAAAACACTTAGAAAGCCAACTATAAGAAAGAGGGAATTTCGTATGAAGTCTAACCGTGAAAGAGAATTCTTTTCAACCGGGTCAAATTTTGCGGATGGTACGCAGTATATCCAAAAAAATAGTTTATCAATTAAAATCATTAAGGGTTTTTGTTTTGGTTGTAAATATCTAAACCGAAATAAATTAAATTCGCAGTGGTTAAAAGACCCCGTTCTTGTTGGTCGCCTGACCAACAAGCTTACTAAACTTACAATTCATCAACATGAGTAATTAATCCAAACTCATCTTCACCTAACTCATAAAATCTTGCAGAACTAAATCTGTAATCAATAGGATGACTGGCCAGGTTCCAATGCGCTTGACCGTTCTTGTTGGTCGCCTGACCAACAAGCTTACTAAACTTACAATTCATCAACATGGGTAATCAATCCAAACTCATCTTCAACTAACTCATAAAATCTTGCAGAACTAAATCTGTAATCAATAGGATGACTGCCCAGGTTCCAATGCGCTTGACAGGGATTATCATGAATATATTTCATTTTCTACTTAAAGAAGTTCTCAGACCTTAAATCAATACTCATTGAATTGCGTTTCCACACTTGAAATTTCCGATCTTTTAATCCAACATACAACGACTCCAACTCGCGCTCGCCCGAAGTTGATTTAATCTTTTCAATAATAGCTTTAGCCGTAAACTTCAAAAAATCACGTTGCACATCTTCAAGTTCATACTTGTTTTGCACACGCCAGATCAAATGAATATGATTAGGCATGATAACAAAAGCGCCCACTTTTACCTCACCTTTTGAAATCCTGAATTTTAACGCATCGATAATAAGTTGCTTGCAAGCATCATCATCCAGCAACTTTAGCCAATCATAAGAAACCGCAGTGAAAAACTGAACCGGATGTCTTGCAAATTCCATTACCGAAGATAGAAAGTATATTCATTCCCGCAGAGTTCTCGAAACGAGTAACTCTGCGAAGAAAAAACAACACTGGGCGACCCGCAACAACTTTTTTGACCAACAACGACACAACACTACCAACAACAACTTAGGGTCAGGCGACCAACAACAACACTGGGCACTATTTTTTATAATAAAAGATTCCATTTTCTCGAGAATAGATCAATCGAATCTCGCGTTCGCTGGTTACATGAACCTTCGAATACCAAACTCCACCTGATTGATTTATCGGGCCCTTTTCATTATAGAAAATGAAATCATAGAATGATATTTCATAATTAATTGAATCAAACCTCCAAGTGCCTTTCGATTCATAAATTTCTGTTTTTGACAAGAAAAATTTATGATAATAAGTACTATTGTCGAATAAGAAAAGTGAATCATTATTATTGCCTTCGTTAAAGCAATACTTACCTGGCAACAAGTCAATTTGAACCTCTAATGATTTCTCTCTACAATTTGTAAGAAGTGAAACTACAAAGAATGGTAAGACAATATAGTTTCTAAATTTCATAAGCATTAATTTTCCCACCATATAAGCCTTTGATAAATTGTTCCGTTTGGAGTTAAATGATTCGAGTCTCTGGGGATAGATTTCGTACCTTTATCAATAGATCCAGAGTTTCTATCTGTTGTATTATCCAACTGATACTTAATTCTACCATCCTTGGTTGGGGTAATTGAAACACGTGCACTACCAATGAACTGTTCTGTCATATTATATCCGGCTCCTGGCACGTCCCACAATTCAAATTCAATATCTACAAAGTCCATTGCTTTTCGCCCGCCTCGTTCAAATTTCTTTTTTGCCTGCCTCACAACGAAGGAGTTTATCATATCTTGAACCACTGGGTGATCCTGATAAAATACACTTCTTTCAGGACCTAGGCCGGTCTTATACTCAAATAGCAAAGTTTTCCATCCAACGCCTTCCCCCCTTTTTCTGTATAACGAAATATCTGCTTTTTCCCCAAAACCCTGCGATTGTTGTTGTCTCTTAAACAAAACAAATGTTGCCAGAACTCCTGCCGCTCCTTCTCCGTGCAAGCCAGTATATTTATAATATCCCGCTTGGCCTATTGAGTTCCTGTCTAAAATCCCAGATGTAAGTAATGCAATAGTAATATTTCTTCCGAAATCACTTGTTCCATACTTACCACCATAATCCTCCAAACTCATTTGGCCACTTTTCACTGCGTCTGCATCCCTTTGAATTTGTGAAAAATTTGGTGCATAACTCCAGTTAATAATACCACTACCGCCCCCACCATAATGAAAACTCTGCGCACTGGTACTACCCCCAGAATAAAACTCGCCCCGGTAATGATCTACCCGGTCATCATAGGTGTAGCGCGTAATTCCATAATCTGGGTCGGCACCACTGGGGTCATTGAACGTTACGGGGTCGTTAAATGAAAAGTTATATGGAGTTAAGGAAGCATACTTAGTGGCCATCGGATCAACACCATTCATTCTGCCCAGTATCGGGTCGTAGTTTCTGTAATCTAAATCGTAGAGATTAGAGGTGGTATTAAGCTCAGTGCCACCATTGCCAAGTAAGTTATTGCCCGTTACATTCTCGCGCGTCCAGCTATTGGCTGTCTGTAAACCAAAAGGGTAGTATTCGTTATACTGAATCAGATTGCCTTTGGTGTGGGTCATCACTACATCATCGAAATATACATCTACTAAGGTAGGGCTTTCGTTGCTTACATACATAAACACATAGCCTTCTTCTTTTGCTGTGTATTCGCGCATCAGATAATCATGCGCTATTACCGGAGTTGCCCCCACCTGGTTGGCACCAGGGTCTACGGCTTCCCATGCAGCATCAAGTAGTTTATAGTTTTTATCAAACACAATAATATTTATAAAGGCTTTGGGCCCGCTGGGGTTGATTCCACCGCTGCCCCGTACTACCAACCCGCCCCAAATGTTTAATGCCGAAGAAATTGTTCCGGTTTCACCACCCGCTGGGGCAGACAGAATTATTTAGGATAGGGATAAATTATAACACTTTTTAGAAGAACAAAAGTGTAAATGCTATCACCTCTAAATATCTTGATGGTGTCATTTCCTAATTCCTTAAATATAAGATCTCCAGAATTTAAGAAATTTGAAATGTCAACTTTGCTGCCATAGGCAAGATTTCTCGCATTTGAAACATACATGATTTCTCCACCAACCAATGTAATTTTGGCTTCAGATGACACCCTGTCGATAGATATAATTGTTGAATTCAATTTTGTTTGAGGTGAAATAAAATGCTTACTGGCAGACAACCGAGAGCTGTTGAAATCTTTAAACACGAAAAAGACGAATACGACTACACCTATAAAGCCTAACACAATTCTAAATTGATATTCGCGCCAAGTGTCAGAATTTTTCATCTTCTAAATCTTGTTGATCCAACATTAAAATTGAATGAGGGGCCCGGGTCTCCAAATCCATAAAAGGTGCTTATACCAATCGAATAACCTCTTAAATTTCGACTACTGTCAATCGATTCAGCATAACTAATACCTTTAGATATATCCAAATTTGTAAAGAATGGAAAACCTCCCCAGCCAACACTCATTGAATATCGTTTTCCACTGAAATCATTTAACACTGGGTTAACTGCCATTTCTGGGACAAAAAACAATTCTGAAAATGAAATCCCTGCACTCATATCCCAACCTATAGCACGAGCATATTCATCAAATTGTGACGCGGAGCCTCGCTCTGAACCAGTAAGCATTTTAATATATCCTGAACCGCCAAAAGTTAGGTCAAATCCAAGACCTGCCAACATGTTAATATTTCCACTCACAGCGATTGCGTCTGGCAAATGAAGAGCAATTCTTAGCGCCAAGAAGTGAACTTTATTTAGAATGCCAAGTACACCATCTGTTGGATCATTTCTGGTTGAAGCAAATAAAATTTCTTGGCTAGAAACAATATTGCTTCTTGTATTCATCCAATAGCTAACCGTCTCTCTAACTGGTAATGAGCCAGTCGCTTTTGCCCATATGTAAGCAAATTCTGTAGCTGCTGCGCTCCCGAAAGAAGTATTAGTCCAGGAGTTATGCCGGTCATTATATGCCATTCCGTAAGCCAGTGATTGTTCTCCACTAGTAAATTTACGATAACCTGTTTGATCATTCCACGTGCCCCCAAATTCGCCAGTTGCATTCCAATTAATGGCCCAAGAGTTACCGATTTGCCTAATTCCTATCCCATAACTCCAATTAATAATACCGCCCCCACCAAAATGAAAACTCATCGCACTGGTACTACCCCCAGAATAAAACTCGCCCCTATAATGATCTACGCGGTCATCATACGTGTAGCGCGTAATTCCATAATCAGGATCAGCCCCACTGGGGTCATTAAACGTTACGGGGTCATTAAATGAAAAGTTATACGGAGTTAAGGAGGCATACTTGGTAGCCATCGGGTCAACACCATTCATTCTGCCCAGTATGGGGTCGTAGTTTCTATAATCTAAGTCGTAAAGATTAGAGGTTGTGTTAAGTTCAGTGCCGCCATTGCCAAGGAAGTTATTGCCGGTAGTGTTTTCGCGAGTCCAGCTATTGGCTGTCTGCATACCAAACGGGTAGTACTCATTATACTGAATAAGATTGCCTTTGGTGTGCGTCATCACTACATCATCGAAGTATACATCCACTAAGGTAGGGCTTTCGTCTGCCTTCGAAGTAGCTTTGGCAGATAAATTGCTTATATACATAATCACATAACCTTCTTCTTTATACACGTTGCGGGTCAGGCGACCCGCAACAACTTTTTTTGACCAACAACAACATTGAGCGATCAACAACAATACAACACTACTAACAACAACTAGGGGGTGTAAATTGACTGTAAAATTACATACCGCAAAAAATACCAGTATTTATTATCATCTGATTTTTGCTCAGCCCGTTCGGAAGTCCAGACAGCGATAGAAGTAATAAAACTTTCCAAAGTATTAATACTCTTGCGGTTCTTGCTTCACATGTCGCACGCGTAAGATTCTGATCTCTTGCTCGGTAAATTTGTATGCAATCCGAAAGGAATATTTTTCGAACGCTCGGTAATTTCCTGGATTTTTCTTCCTGAACTTGTCCGGTGGATGTTTCGCTGGATTATTTGGCAAGCTGTCCACCATTTTCGTGATTCCTTCTTTTACTTTCTCAGCGTTCAAATAAGATTTTTCTTTGATGTGTTCGTATGCCTTCTTAAAATGGATGGAAGCTTTTTTATTCCAGACAACAACTGGCAATACTTTCTTTACCATGCCTTCATTTCCTTTTTAAAATCGTCATGAGTTATAAACTGACCCTTGTCTATTTCCGCTTCCGCTTCTTCCAATTCGCGATTGTACTGTTCCATGCTGATACGTCCTTCATTTTTTAAACCGTAATGAAGCACCGCTTTAATCGCTTGTAATAGGGAGAGGTCTTCTACTTGTTGAAGTTCTTTGATGATCAGTGATCGCTCAGAATCGATGTTCATGACTTAAATTTTTGGTTTACAAAGATAATAATTCCGTTGCCCATTTCATTTCTTTGACATGATGAAGAATAGTATTTTATTCATGTTTTGAAAGAATTTTGGTGAGGAAGAGAAAATAAGCCTGTATTTCACCCAAACTTATTCTTTCATTTACAGATTTTGGTTGTTCAACTCCTTGAGACTATTTAATGTAATGGTACTCTATTAAACTTAGTATATTCTCGTTCTTGTCCCGAATCGTTCTCAACCTCCCAAAATCATCATATTCATAGCGGGTAGTTAAACTATTAAAATCATTTACAACAGTTCGACCTACGTTAGGTTGGTAAGCAAAGCTAGATACTTGTGCAGATGCAGGGTAGAATCGTACCTCGTCTATCTGACCCGAAAGATTTATCGTATAGGTTGATCCGGTAACATTCACCTGGTTGGATACCAGATTCCAATTGCCGGCAACTTTTTGCCAATACTCTAAACTATAATTACCTGCGGTTAGCCCCGTTAAGATTTTGTTAAATCCATTTTTACTTCTTACCCCTGTCTTTGCATCGTTTGTAAAATCATAGGGCCCTTCTTCAAAGCTGGTATAAAATAGCTGGGCAACACCTGCGTTGGTAGCCTGAAGAATGGGTAGAGAATTATTGTAGCCATAAACAATTGTAACGTTCACATCATTCGCTCTGCAAAGTTGAGTAATATTGCCAACTCCGTCATAGGCCACAAATCGAATCCTGTCCTCCAACAAATTGTTACCGGTTGCATATTGTTTCTTGTCGGGCAATAACATGGAGCCCACCCAGCGGTAGATCGTATTTTCTGTTGCCAGCAAGTTAGCGCCATTCTGATTAAATTTTTCTGTACGGATCACTTCACTTAAGCGATGCTGACTAATTAAACTTGTCCATATAGGTTCTGCCGGATTTGCCTGGTTCATCTCATGCGCATAAGAAAGTTTAATCACCACAACATCTCCCCGACTGTCACGCTGCCTTACCCGGGTAATCTGGTAATGATTCATATTGTCATAAAGATTGCGCGTGTAGGATACCATGGAATCCGGACCGTTATATTGAATACTAACCGTGCTGTCGAGGCGAGGCCAGTACCTCGAATATAACGATTGCACCTTTTGGTACTCGGAACCAAAGTGATTACAATAAATTATATTATAACTTTTCTGACAAACAGAAACAATGCCTGATGTGTTCGCATGTGTTATAGTTGGATTAACAGCACCACTGCTTATCAATTGATTGTAACTTATTCGCGCAGGGTGAGAAGGATTGAAAGTATTGGGACAGCTAAAACCAATATGGTTAGTATGTGGACTATGATAATTGGTATCACTAAATTGAAAACAAGTTACGCCATCCGCAGAACAATGTTGTAAAGACCAGGAAGAACCATTAAGTAGGAATCTTCCATATTCCAACGTGTACAATTCTTGCGTAGGTGTTGCGACCCCTGACTTTATCACCAGGTCCTTTTGCGTTGATCTTGTGGATAAAAATGTAAATCCAATCGTGCCCGGTACCACAGTAGTTTGAGAATAGTACTGACGTTGTCGCGTAAGTTTATTGCCATCCCGGCTATACGTGGTAGAACTAATCTGCTTTCCATTATTAGGATATTTGCGCGAAAAACCCGCATTCCAGGATTCGGGGGTATTTTGAAACTCAATAACCTCAAATCCATTTTGATTACCCTGACTATCAAACGAGATTGAAGACACTACCGGATAGGTAATAAAGTAATGAGATTGAGAACTGTTGCTGCCGCTCCTGCGAATCGACCCACACTCCATAAAAGAAGGTTGCGATTCCTCCTGCTTATCAAAGATATTGACTGTTTCAAAGTTAAATGAAGTATGCATTGAACCTGCTGCAGCGTTTGCCAGTGCGGCAATCCAGCTTTCAGTTCTATTTTGACTTGGCACAGCCGAAAGATTTCCATAATAATAACACCGCTTTGAAACAATTGAACCGAATTCATTCTTGTCTTCTGTTTTCTGAATCCTTAATCCCACGCCTTGCACAGTAGCACTGGTAATTGATCTTATCCCATAAACATAAGCCTGTATATTTAAATAAGGATTATTATTAAGAATCATAATGCGGTAATATCCGGGTGTTAAAGTTAAATTCTGACTTACGGAAAATCCCGGAGTTGTATTCTGATAGATGGAGTACAATGTATTTCCACCATTCAAAAGATCACAAAAGGTACGGGGTTGATTTTGTGCACCAGCACTGTACATAGCTATAAAATACATGTGGTTGGCTGGGTTTGCACCGGGATTACTATTTGTTAAATATAGTTGCAACCGATAAGTTCCGCTCTGTGTAACCTGGAATGAGGTTTCAACTCCTTTAGGTGCAACTGCGGTCATGTCGTCACAAATACGATAATTAAATGGATCCAGTGGATCAGGAGCTCCTGTAAGGGCAGTGCTTCCAATGGTATATTCCTCTTCGTAGAAAGTTAAGTCAGATGGCAATTTATGAGGCTGATAGGTGAAGTCGGTGGTGCCCCCGGTAGGGTATTTGATTTTATACATCGTACCGGCAGTCGCAAAGGAAAAGTTGGGTATGCGCTTGGCTCCCTGGAAGCTCTGGTTATCTTTATCAAGACTATAATTATAAGGAATCAATGTGTTGGCGGTATTGGCTCCATTATAATAACCCCAATAATCTTGTGCTTTTGACTCGCGGGAAGGTAGTCCGTCATAATAATAAAACTTATAAACCTGAGGATTTACCAGTGTCTTCCCAAAAAATCTAACACTGTCCAATCGCAGTCGTAACTCCTTTTCATTGGTACCACTTCCAAAATAGGAATGATGAAACTGAACCTGTTGCGTTGTTACTCCATCACTGCCCACAACAGCTATCCGTGTTAATGCATGCTTGCCTACTAAATCAGTGCGCGAGAGGGTAGCATCAATTTGCGCTGCCACCTTGCCATTGATATAAATGGAAGTTAATTCCAGTTGACTGATTTTATAGGTCGGTGCAACGGAGACAATCATCTGATCAAGGCCACAGATGCTGTTTAAATTAAAATCTTCATATACATCACCCCTGCCTGCAAGTTGTTCTTGTTCCCACACCGGCAGTGTAGTATAATTAAAATTAACGGTATCCCGATTGTTTGTAGTGATTACTTTGGTGAGTGCCCATGCTGAATTGTATGTACGATAGCTATCATTCGGATCATTATCATATACATGGGTAGTTTCGGATTGATTAAAGAAGTACTTGTTACCACCAGCATCCATGATCTCCCAACCGGCCAGCTGTTGAATGCCTAATTGCGGAAAGAAGATGGGCGTAATTTTTAATTCGGGCGATTCGATGCAATATGCAGTGGCGTTAGAGTAATTGATAAATATTGTTCCTGAAATTCCGAGTGCATTGAAGGAGTAGGTATCTGGTTGAATGTCATACTTCTCATTGGTGTCCTGGCGGGTAACTTTGCGCATAAAAGCAAAGTATTGTTGAAGCTGACCTTGCGGATAGATTGAGTTTTCTGTGGGCGTAAATCCCTTAGCAAATTCATAATCGGCACTGATAGATGTATGATAAAATGGAAAGTAGCTGGGTAAGGAAGTAAGGTAATCATCCGGCAATCCATTTACCTGCCGTGTCACCATGCCCCCCGCATTAAGGTTCCAGCCCAGGCCTGCCCATGTGGCAAGTTGCTCAACCTTTATTCCTGAGGCATCATAGTTAAGGGAGATTGGCACCTCAATGGTTCTGCCTCTAACACTGGCAATGGGTATAGAGATAGTGGGTGTTCCTGTATACAAATTTACCGGGGTGTTACCGTATTTGGCAAACGCAGCAGCCTCTGGTGAAGGTGGGATTTTTACCAGGTCTTCAATTTTTGGTATGGAGGATGGATCAGCCTGACCCCAGACGTAGTGGCAAAGTATCGACAACATTGCCGATAATACAAATGATACTGCATATGCTCTAAATTTCATATGTGTTGTTTTTATAGAAGTATATCATTTACTCTTTTTAGTATTATTATTATTCTCCGTTTCCAAGCGGAGTCTCTGTCTCAGGACTCCGCGTTAATCATTCAACCACTTTATTTGTACCATACCTTTCAAATTCTTTTCTTTCTCTTTTCATTTTGTTCTCACTTACTCTTTACGCGGAGTCCCTCCTCTCACTCTTTCCTTCTATCCCGGAGACTCCGCTGCGAAGGGAGTATACCATTTACTCTTTTTTGTATTATTACTATTCTTTTTCACTTTGGAGTCTCTGCTTTCACTCATCCTGCAACTCCCTGAGACTCTTCAGGGATGGACTTTCGCAATAAGTACCTGTCTATTTATCTCTTCTTTCTGATTAAATCATATCCAATAGTTGCACGGTAGGCAGGATAATAGAACAACTGTCCGTCCATACTCAATTCGGCAACAAGTGCATGGTTCCCCAGATTTATTAAAAGTCCACCACCTACGGTTACCATAAAAAAAACAGCCACGTCAGATTCGGTAGAGTAACCTGAAACAAGGTTGGCACCCACCATACCCATAGCATATGGCTTTACTTTTCCTACACCAGGACTAAACCGATATCCAAGTGGCAATAACTGGATTGATGATTGGCGAGCCTCTTCGCTCCCAAATGATTCCGTTGGATACGACAATGTGGTAAACCGTACACCATGCAAAATTGATCCTCTGCGATTCACATCCCGGTTTTCCTCCGAAAAGATGTAGGAAGCGGTATAGCCAATTTGATTAGTTATGACAGGCAAGGTATAAATGCCACCCATGATTATATTATGATATAAAATATTGTCGTGGTAAGATATAGCAGACTGTGGGTTTTCACTGCGGTTAAAATCAGAAACGAATTTTCGAATGGATTTATCTTTATAAGAAACCGGATTCTTCAGGGCTCTATCCTGTGGCAATCCAGCAACTGAGTACATTTGATTCAGGTATAAAAAACTGGCAATAACTTTTTTTGATTCACTTAGATCCGAATCCTTTTTTTGGGGTGCCTGTAGAAAAGCGGAATCCTTGCTGTTATTATTTTGAATATAATAATTAGTACTCTTCTTATTTCGAATTCTAAGAAGCGTGAGTACTCCATCATTCACCTGTTTGCCAAATTGATAAGATGTTTCACTAACATGGAACCGCCTGAACACGCGCGTGTCGTCTCCAAACCCTAATATTTCCTGGCCGGTATAGTTTTTAAAAGGCACTGATTTTTCGGTGCTGAAACTTACACCCTGAACATGATTCCGGTCGATTTCATTTTGAATGAATCCCCTAACTGTATCACCGGATAGCGTTACTATGTATCCTGACGTTTTGATAATCTGACCAGTCAATGTATTGGGACATTGAAGAGCTATCCATACTAGAACAATTGCCAATTTATTTTTAGGTAGACAGCCTACAAGTTTTATCAATTCATGTTTGTTAGTGAAGAACACCAACAAAGGAGATTTCACCAGGTGAAACTTTATAAAGTCAACAATCATTCTAAAAATATTATGTATCATATCACTTTTACAGCGGAGTCTTCGTATCGGGCCTGCCTGCGGTAGCCGCCCGTAGCCGCCCTTGTTGGTGTTCTTCACCAACAAGTCCTTTCCCAGCGGAGTCTCCCGCCTCGGTAACTCCGCGTCACTCTTTTCTTTAACGTGACACTTCTACATTCTCTTTCATAACTCACGTTGTTACTTTATTACTATCTTCTTTCACGTTACGCGGAGTCCCTCCTACCACTCATTCCTTCTCTCCCGGAGACTCCGCTGCGAAGGAGTGAGGTTGCGTCCCACATGAGCAAATTGTTGGTCAGGAGACCAAAAACAACTTAGCTATTGTTTAAAAAGATCTATTTAAAATCTTCTATATATCCTTCAGGAACAAACCTATCTAATTCAACTCCATACTCTTCAACTGCTTTATCCAAAGCACTATCAAAATCATCAAAAACCCCCACTATAATTCCATACAGATCATCTGGCTCTACATATGAATAATCATAAATTGTATCTATTCCTTCATCAGCATCATCAAAAACATGATGATAGATCAAGTAATATTTCCCTTTCTCTTCTCTACCTTCTTCAATTGCAATCCATTTTATAGTATCATAATTATTAACAATACTTTTCCCTAACCAGTATTCAACTGTTTTTTTTAAAGATAAGTGACTCCTTAATTGATCCTTTTTCAGATAGTTCATCTCTCTATTCTAAGCGGAGTCTCCCGCCTCGGTGACTCCGCGTCCTTCTTTCATCTTCACTTAAACTCTCATCATTTATTCTGTTCTATCTTTCAAATTACGGAGTCCCTCCTACCACTCATTCCTTCTCTCCCGGAGACTCCGCTGCGAAGAGAATTTTCTTTCTATCTATTTATCACTCTCTCTTCTTCCCCATTCATCATGTTTGTTGGTGAAGAACACCAACAAGGGCGAGGGGGTGTAGGTAATAAGGGCTCCACTTGGGAAAGGGATAAAACTTTTATTTCGGAACAGGAACAGCTTTCCTAGCATAGGATTTTGTTTTATAAAAAACAAAGGACTTCAATTTAACCGACCAATATGGACCGTAAAAATTCTCATATTGATCAGAATTTTCAAGAGGAATAAATTCCTTATCATCCACAACATAAATTCCTCCTCTGTATCCACCTTCAATAACCTTATCACAATAGATAAATTTACAAGAAGGCTCGATCACAATGTTTTCTTCAGATATATTTTCAAGTATAAGCAAAGGAAGGTTGTTCAAACTTTTTAATTCAACAGAATATAAATTCACGTTAGATGATACTTCAGAAGAATCAGACAAGACTGAAAAATATAGAGTATTATCAATTAATGCATTGATAATTCCTCGAACCGGAAGATCTCGAATGCTTTCCTCTTTTAAATCAAAGACTTTGATGTAATCAGAGTAACCAGTTGAATAGAACACTGACTTATTATCACCACTAAGGAGTGCCCTCAAGGGCTTTTTTCTCAAGCTAAGTTGGTGATTGTATTGTTTCCCTTCAATAACAATACTATAACCATCGGGATTTTTTTGTCTGTATAACGTTTGACTTGAATTGATAAATAGAGGGTAATAGTTGGTATCGTATTCTCTCAAGTGAGAATACGTAGTAGAAGAGAATACCAATAGGGTACTAATTTTAGGGGAATAAAAAACTTCCATATCATCAAAATAACCGAGAAAATATTTTTCTGTTTCTTCAAAATTTCTTGTCTTATGATCTTGACTTTGGCCGCATCTTACTAAGGAGGCGGTCATGCAACCAACTAAAATTGCACTCATGATTTTTGTTCTAATATTCCAGCTACTTATCACCATTGCCTAATAATTGATTTAGAATCCATTGCACGAAGTTAGTACTTTCAGTTTGGTTAGAAGCTTTAGTAGAATTGTCTTTAACTGAACTGCCTACATAAATATAAAATACAATATCACCTTGTTTATCCGATCCATAAGCATTACTCAATTTTTGCTTATTCCTAGGTGTACCATCTGATGGCCATCTCTTATTAACCCCAGTATCAAAAACAGTTGGTAAATCGCGCTTTTCTCCATCCCATTCACCTGCAAACTTCTCTCCAGGTAATAAAACATTCATATGACCAGAGTTTCCAAGATCTCCTTTCCCCCCCCATTTTGGGTTTTTGTAAGTCGAGAAAACTAAACTACCAGCATCAACTGCACTGATCGCTCCATCAATATCAGTAACTTCAAAATTTTCACTATTTTCTATATACTCGATTTGGTTATTCGCCTGCGATCCATCTACATTTCCTTGTGGATCTGTAAATGCATCTGCAGACTTAGATTCAGGCGAAGCATATAACTCCTTACTTCCCGTTAACTCATACATTAACCTTCTAATTCCATCGCTACATTGAGCATTAGTACCGGATATCTCACTTGCCATCTTTTTAGCGACAGCCATAAATTTCTTGGGATCAATTGGTTCCTCCCCATTAGGATCAATAAACCTTGCTGGGTTATTCAAAGCATAAACATAGGGGCTTATATCAAAAAATTTTTCCGTCTTAGGATCTATTATTCCCCATCTTCCAATCTCCGGCAAATACATCCGCGCCCCATAATCCATCCAACCAAGATCTAGCTCATCCTGCTTCTCTTTGCCATTATACAAATTTTGGTTGCTAACACTATTCTCTCTATGGTAAGAATTATACGTCAACCCAAAGGGATAATAATCATCCGTCTGGATCACCGGAGATTTGGTGTGGGTTACTTTAAAGTCATCGAAGTAGACTTCCACCGGGGTTGGGTTTTCGTTGCTTAAGTAAATATACACATAGCCGGGTTGGGTAATGGTTATTGTGGGTGAGGCTATCAACTCGTGGGGCACATCGGTGCCTGCTTCTTTGGCCACTGTGCCAATCTGTTTAAAGCCTCCGGTAATAAATACAAAGTTTCTGTCAAAGATCAACCAGTTAAGGTAAGCGCGTGGAGCTCCGGTGTTGCTGGTGTTCTGCAACCCAATAAACCCGGAGGGAAACGAGGCCGTGCTCATGCCATAGGAAGCACCATCTACTACTACGCCTGCGGTGTTGGCGGCAATCTGGCCCATCAAGGTATTGAGGGCCGCTGTCCAGTTTGATGTCACCGGGTCTACATACTTGGCATACACTTCGGTGTTGATTACATCGCCCGGCATTACGCTAATGGATTTCGCCAACCCATATTTTTCATTGGCCGAGCCATTCAAGCGCTCGGAATAACCTGTGGTGGTTGTGGGTGCGCTGCCATTCGTGCGATCGAAGATACTGGCGTTGATACGCTTTGCATTATCGTACCGTAAAAACTGGCTCTGCTCCACATTCATGTTCGCATTTTCGAGGGTAGCGGTGGTCGCTTCCACGTCAACTTTGCTGGTGAAGCTAAGCCGTACATTGCCCAAATGATCCTTGAGGTTGTATTGGTATTCGGGGGTAGTGTTGGTGGTGAGTTTTGTGATCTCAAAGTCGTTGAGAAAAAATTGTTCTCCGGCTGCCACCGTGCTCCATACTACTCCGGCTTGCAAGGTGGTGTGCCCTGCGGGGATGGTGATCACTTGTTCTACATATGATTCGTTAGTAGCATTGACATCACTCTTGGGCAACTGCGCACCCGGCCAGTTGAGGTCGGTGCTGTTGGTGCGGATGTAAAGATGAACCTGGTTTAAATTGTTTGCGGTGCGATAACCTTTCGCACGAATCCGATATCGCTCACCGGCCTGCACGGCAAGCGTACCGCCTATCGGGAACATACCTTGTTTTGTAGTGGAGCCCACCGCTGTAGCACGGATGTAAGTCTGCCCGCTATTTTGTGTTACGGGTGCCAGCGTAGAGGTGGCTGCAGTAATACCAGCAACCGCATCGCCACTGTGCATAACGATCGTTTTATTATTTGCAATCGCAATGCGGCCTTCTTCGTGACTGATAAATTGCAGCGCATCATTTTCATATTGAAACTCACCGGCATAATCAACTTGCTTCTGCTGACCGCTAAACGATGTTACCTGCGCGAGTTTGCGGCCCCCAGCATCGTAGATGTAACGAATACTGTTGCCACCTTTGGTAACTACTTCGGGCAGGTTAAGGTAATTGTATGTGATGGCGGTTGAGATGCCTTTGTTGAGATCGGTGATCATGTTGCCGTTGGCATCGTAGGTATAATCGTCACCAGTATTAGTACCATCTACAAAACCCAGGTGATCATCACCTGCATCCGTTACGCGGAGTAGTTTGTTACCCGTGTAGGTATAGGCCAGGTTATCCATCCAGCCGGAGGAACGTCTGTCATTGCGTTGCAGCGAGGAGATATTCCCGTTGAGGTCGTAATTGAAACCAGTCTCTTGCAATGCATAGTTGGCCGGGGTTGACCAGGCAGTATTCTTCTCTTTGAATACGGAAGTCTTTATGCGGTTAAGTTTGTCGTAGCTATAGGTGTATCCATTTTGTTTGGTGGTGCCAAGGCCAAGGTTATTGCTCCATGCCATGGCGGAAATATTTCCATTGAACAGTGGCGTATTACCCAAACCGAGATCTGTTTTGTTATATTCAAGATTCATCCCAAATAAATCTCCGGTGTCGTCATTGGTGGTAACAGTGTTAGCGAGGGAAGCATCATTCATTGAAGTAAGCCAGCCGCGGATGTTATAGCGGTAGTCCACACTTTGTTTGGCGTTGGCACCGGTGCTTACGGTGCTGTGAAGTTTTTTGTCTACAAGTTGGCCGAGTTCGTTGTATTCGTTGAGGGCAAGGAGAATTTCGGGTTGGGTATCCAGTTTGTGCCAGGTTTTTAGCAACCGCCCGGCATGGTCGTATTCGAATCTGCGGGTGGTGGTGCGGGTGGTGGTGGCAAAGGAAGCGCGGACACCTGCTATTGATGATGTTGTAATACTTGCATCGACCATCAATAAAGTTGTTGATGGAACAGTGGAGGTGTACATTAATGAGCCGTTCAATTTGTACCTAATACTTGTTCCTAATCTCTCAATACCAACTACATCTCCGGGTTTCAAAGTTGTATATACCGTACCCCTATACACACCATTTTCATAGACTACAAGGTTCGTACTCGCTAAGTGATAGGCATAATCTATTGAAGTTGTTAATGTATTGGGATTTGAGTCGGATAATCCAATATATCTTGAAGCAGTTCCTGAATTATCTGTCACCAACGCTTCGATCCATCCATTTTGACCAGCTGCCAATTGTTGAAGGGATGCGGCCCCAGCCCCGGGATTGACAAGTGGAGTCAATTTATTGCCTTCTATTTTTAAACTCACCACATCTCTCCAACTCACATCTTCCTCTATATGTGTTGATTTTGATTTCAACACTTTACCTACAAAGTCTATCACGTTTGTTACCCGGTCCGTTCCACCTTTATAGTTATCGCTTAGGGTTTGTACAACCCGGTATTTATCGTCATAGTAACTGACTGACTTGAGCCAGGTAAAGCCACCTGTTACTCCACCATCCAGTACTTTTGTTTTGCTCCCCGTTACCTGCCCGATCACTCGTAAATTTTCTGTTGCAGGTTGTTGATAGGTAATGCCATTTGCAATTTCACTCAGACTTTCATTCAGGTAGGTGTATGTGCCATACCAAAGACTGCGGAAGGAATAGTTATCGTAATAAGTAACAGATAAATATTTATTCGGATCAATTTCAGTAGTCGTTGATCCGGTGCGCACCGGATACGCTTTGTTTGTATACCCATGTACATTGCCGGCCACATTGCCCACATAGGTTTCGCCCCAGCGGGAAGCAGCTTTCGCGAAGTGGAGATTTACTACTGCCTGCATTTGTGTTTGAGTAAGAACTACACTCGTATCCTTAATACCTGTCATGATGGGCCGATTCAGCTCATCGTATTTAGTAAAACTCCAATACTTAGTTGCCAATGCCCGTTGATTAGCGTCTTGTGTAAGCACCAACCGGTCCCTATTATCATACACCATATAAACAGCGCCTGCTCCCGGCACTTGTTTTTCAATCATACGCTTGCGGCCGTCATACTTATACTGAAAGGCCCAGTTATTTAAATCAGTAGCAGTAACTACATAGGTATCTGCATTGGTATGGATGAGTTTACTTAGTTCTGGTGGCAACACTAACCGCAGGTTTCCTAAATCATCGTATACATAATAGGTAAGCGCCCATTGGGTTACATTATTCAAATCGTTGGAGACTGCAGCCTGCACTTTCTTTAATATTACCCGGCCAAGCTTATCAGTGTATTCGCGTACTTCATTGCCTTCTTCGTCTTTAGTACTCTTAATTTGTAATTGACCACTTGCATAATAACCACCAGTTACAACATAATCGGTTACGGGTGTTGCCCGTACGGGAAGGTTTGCTACGCTTACATTCCAGGCGATTACTTTTTCCTGAGTGGCACTACTTGCGGTACTGTGTGAATTAATCAAATAGGCATGTTGAATAAATTTGTTTGCTCCTCCGGCTGTCGGACCCCAGGAAAGTCCAGCGCCATACTCTTTGTCGGGGCGATTCAAAGGTGAAGCTTCAAACATGGTTTCGCTGAAGGGCCGGGTATCATCGGCAATTTTATCAGCCGGATTGTTGTAGGTATTCACTAAATAATTTCCAGCGGCATCCAATAATCCGTCTTTGTACCGGCCTGTGTGGCCGGTAACTACAGGCAGGTATTTCTTTGTTTCGCGACCAAAGTCATCGTACACCACCGGTGCTACCAGGTCCGTCTTACTTACAGATCCCTGTGTGGATATCGTTTGTGTCGGGCGGCCCAAACCATCAAAGTAGGCAACCTGTTGTGATACTTTTTCGGCTGACAGATTTTGCAATGTATTGGCATCAGTGAGTCCACCAATTTGAGTTGTATTCGTTACGATGTAATTTTTATTCATGCCGCTAAACTGAGAAGCCGATAACACAAATGGATTGGAGACTCCGATCGCACCCGTTTTAGTTACCGTTACGGTATAGGTGCTGGGTACATTTGTTGTGAAGGACTGTGTTGTTGCCACAACAGTATTCGCTGCATTCTTCCACGAATACGTTTCATATCCAGCACCTGCGGTCATTGTTACATTTGATTCTTTTACTACATAGGATTGTGGTGCCGATACAACAGGTTGTGAATAAACCAGGATATTAATAGCCGTGGATGTACTCTCGCACCCACTAGAACTCGCGGCCTTCATATACATATAATTATTCGTGTTGGCACTCACCGATCCGGTTGTGTAACTGGTACCCGTACTTTGATAAACATTCGCGCTGTTATACCATTTGTAAGTTCCACCCGCTGGAGTACCGGTTCCTGTCAAGGTTAAAGGGCCGGTACCAAACCGTGCATGACCAGTATATCCTGGTGCCATTGGGATGGAATTAACTGTTGCTGTTACAGCTACGCGTGCTGTTGTGCTTTCGCATAATGTTATAGAGTTATAACTAGAAATATAATAGATGGTCGTGGCACTAAGGCTTGGCGTTGTATAGCTGGTGGCAGTCGTAAGTGGTGACCCTCCGGTTGCGGCTGAATACCACCGTACTGTATTTCCATTAGCTCCGGAGGTAGCCGTCAAAGTAAGAGTACCCGGACCACAACGGCTTGCTCCACTGGCAGTGGGCGATGTGGGCATCGGATTAACGGTTGCAATTATTGCAACCCTGGCTGTGGTACTTTCGCAAAGGGTTGTCGAATTATAACTTGAAATATAATAGGTAGTGGTGGCGCTCAAGCTGGGAGTTGTATAACTAGTAGTGGTTGCAAGGGGTGAGCCTCCAGCAGCAGCAGCATACCACCGTACTGTATTTCCGTTAGCCCCGGTAGTTGCTGTAAGTGTAAGAGTCCCTACACCGCATCGACTCGAACTAGTACCTGATGGTGAGCCTGGAACAGAATTAACCGAAGCTGTTATCGCGATCCGGGCGGCAGTGCTTTCGCAAAGTGTTGTTGAGTTATAACTTGAAATATAATAGGTAGTGGTGGCACTCAAACTTGGTGTTGTATAACTAGTAGCTGTGGCAAGTGGCGAACCACCGGTAGATGCTGCATACCAACGAACCGTATTTCCATTGGCTCCAGGAGTAGCGGTAAGAGTAATAGTCCCTGTTCCGCACCGACTTGCAGGAGTGCCTGATGGCGAAGCAGGCACGGGATTAACTGTGGCTGTTATGGCTACCCGGGCTGCGGTGCTTTCGCAAAGAGTTGTTGAGTTATAGCTTGAAATATAATAGGTAGTCGTAGCGCTCAGGCTGGGAGTTGTATAACTTGTAGAGGTGGCAAGAGGTGATCCTCCGATAGCTGCGGCATACCAACGGAGCGTGTTACTATTAGGCCCCGGAACTCCTGAGAGATTTATAGCACCAGAACCACAGACACTTCCACTTCCACCTGTTGGGGAGGACGGTATGGGGTTTACCGTAACGACAATTCCCACGCGAGAGATACTCTCACAAAGAGTGGAGGTGTTATAGCTTGAAATGTAGTAGGTCGTTGTGGCACTTAAATTCGGAGTGGTATAACTTGAGCTTGTTGCCAGAAGCGAACCCCCAGTCGAAGCGGAGTACCACCTGACAGCATTCCCATTTGAACCAGATGTTGCTGTTAAGGTAACGGTGCCCGATCCGCAAATACTTTGGCTAACTCCTGCTGGTAAACCAGGTTCAGAATTTATTGTCGCAACAACAGGAACTCTAGGCGCATTACTTTCGCAGCCCGTTGAGGTTTGATATCCAACAATGTAATAGGTAGTTGTCGTACTAAGGGTAGTACCATATGTTAATCCCAAATTCACTAAGCTTCCACCGGTAGCTGCGGTGTACCACCTTAAATTGTTGGCATCAGCACCAGGCGTGCCACTTAAAGTTATTGTTCCAGTTCCACAGCGACTATTATTTGTAGCTGATGCCGAGCTGGTGGGTACTGAAATTACGTTGGCCGTAGCGGCTACCCGTGAACTGAACTGGGCTGTGTTTGGATTATAGGAAGCTGCATAGTACGTAGTTGTTACAGAGATAAAAGGCGTTGTAAATGTATTTCCTTCACCAAGATAGGTTCCGCGCGTTGGCGCGTTAAACCACCTAAGTGTGCAACCTGAAGTAGGTGTACCCGACAATGTTACTGTGCCCGGTCCGCAGGTAGATCCATTATTTACGGAGGGCGGGGCGGGTGCCCCCGGAGCAACTGTAACGGGCAGACTTCCCAGCTGATTAAATCCATCTTGAAACGCTACTGAGCCAGATCCGCTTACATTCCATGTGATACTTACATAATAGGTAATTCCACTATGCCAGGTATTAATCACTGACCCGAGCGAAGTTGTCCAGATCGGTTGGGCATAGATAACATCATCCATATAAGAGTAGGTGTGCGTTTGCCCGGCTGTGACATTGGCGGGGCCGGAAACCTGGCTAAAACCAACGATGGTAGGCAGGGTAAATAGTATTAAATAAAATACTACTTTTAATTTCATCATAACATTGAGATTGAGTCAATCGTAAAAACAAAAGGCAACGTATTCTTACCTTCAATCGGAATATTTGTCTCAATCTTAACCTGTCCCTGCCTCCGTGAAAATTTTATCTTACCAGCATGTCCCCGAAACATAACTGCAAATAACAACTCACCATCTTTCTTACTATCCTTCCAGTTTCCAGACTTTTGAGTAACATCGAAATTATATACAATGGCACCACCCTTTTGAAGCCATTGAATCGTATTTGTGCCTTGGGTCACAAACTCGCTGTTCGAAGTATATTGATCTGTTGAATTATCAGTATTTGAAACACCACTTACTTTCCATACAAGCCGTTTTGTAAAATCATCTGATTGAGCGTGTAGCTGAATAGAAATTGCAAAGAGTAAAAAAAGCAATACCTTTCTCATGATGGAAACTTAATTTAAAATCCCCTACCATTGTTGAATCTCCGTTTGAGGAATGAGATTCGACTTCTTTACTAAAGTATAGCTTTTGTGTTTTCTGAATATTGTAACTTTCTGCTAAATAATACATAACCAAAACATTGTATTTGTACGGGGACGGATTTCTAAATTCTTTGAAATCGCAGACTGCGAAAACTAAATTTGAACATTCTGATTCCAAATATTACATTAAGCATCAGTTGACCTTGAAAATAATTTCTCATAACCTAAGATTGCTAATTGTGAGATCCTTCGCTTAGTTTTGGTGTACTAATTAAGTTCTGTTCCACACGGTTAGCTTTGATTGATTTAATTTAATAGCGCTTCGAAGCGCTCAGGATTGCCTACTTAATTTATGATTTACCAACCCAACAGGCTTTCATCCAGAGCGATTCAGGATGACGAGCATTATTTCTATTGAAAAAATAATTAATAAGGACACGACTCACCACGAGTCCACTCCAAGTGAAGAATCCCCTCTAACAGGGAGATCCTTCGCTTAGGTTTGGTGTACTAATTAAGTTCCATTCCACACGCTTAGCTTTGATTGATTTAATTTAATAGCGCTTCGAAGCGCTCAGGATTGCTTACTAATTTAGGATTGTCCCAACCATCAGGCTTTCATCCAGAGCGATTCAGGATGACGTGCATTATTTCTATTGAAAAATAATTAATACGCACTCGACTCACCACGAGTCCACTCCACGTGAAGAATACCCTCTAACAGGGAGGTCCTTCGCTTAGTGTTAGTGCATTAATTGAGGGCACTTCAAATTTAGTTTTAGATTGACATAATTGAATAGTGCTTCGAATCGCTCAGAATTACTTGTTTAATTCCTAAAAAAAGAAAAGCCCCGACTTTCGTCAGGGCCCTCCGGTTTAGGTAAAGGTATTTTTTAGTCCCACTTCAATTCTGAATCGACAGTCGGAGTTTTGGATTCGCTCTCTTCGCGCTCACGATGCTGATCGAAGGAGTTAAAATCAACATCTGGCAGGAGTTCTGTCTTTACATGATTAACCGTATTGTTGAGCGCCTCCATGAATTTGTTAAAATCTTCCTTGTAGAGGAAGATTTTATGTTTTTCGTAGGTAAACCCCTCATCATCTTTGTTATATCTCTTCTTGCTTTCGGTAATGGTGAGATAATAATCATTCGAGCGGGTTGACTTAACATCAAAGAAGTAGGTCCGCTTGCCCGCCTTCACTTTCTCAGAGAAAATCTCTTCTCGTCCGTTGGTCTTGTTCTCTTCCACTGATTGTCAGGTTTTAGTTAGGTTTTTGGGTAAAAATGGTTAAATCGAAGGTAGTATTTAAAATTTTCAATGCAAGCGGTATCACCCAATTTGAGGAAGATTTTCTACACCCACAGGAAGGAAGTAAGTTGTTTTTGGTGAATTTTAAACGTTAAAGATGCGGATTGAAGAGATCAGGCTGTCAGGCAGCCTCGAATTATTAGCCAAACAACTCGTGGAAGGCTTTATCACAGGCCTTCATAAGTCGCCCTATCATGGCTTTTCTGTTGAGTTTGCGGAACATAGACTATACAACGAAGGGCAAAGCACGCGGCATATCGATTGGAAAGTATTTGCCCGCACCGATCGGCTCTTTACCAAACAATACGAAGAGGAGACTAACCTGCGATGTGTAATCGCACTGGACTGCTCCTCCTCGATGCACTACCCTAAAGATACCCGCCAAAAATTGCGATTCAGTGTTTATTCTGCATCGGCATTGGCCTATATGCTCAGCAAACAACGCGATGCGGTGGGGCTCTGCTTATTTTCCGATAAGATTGAGGAAATGACTCCGATCCGGTCTACCCCTACCCATCTGGATAAACTCTTTACCTTGCTGGACAAGCGTTTGAAGAATACAGACGATGTGAAAAAGTCGACCCGGGTGGCGGAGGTACTGCACGAGATTGCTGAAAAAACACACCGGAGATCGCTCGTAGTTATTTTCAGCGATATGTTTGAAGGTGGCGAAGACGATGAAGAAATCTTTAAGGCCTTGCAGCACCTAAAACATAATAAACATGAAGTGATCTTATTTCATGTTACCGATCACAACACCGAGCTGGCCTTTAACTTCGATGAAAAGCCCTATGAATTTATTGACCTGGAAAGTGGCGAAAAACTAACCCTGAACCCACATGAAATAAAAGATCAGTTTGAGAAGCAACTGAAAGAATATCATATCAAGTTAAAAATGAAATGCAATCAGCTAAAGATTGATTTCATCTCTGCCAATATTCAAGATGGTTATTTTGAGGTGCTGCAAGCGTATATGATCAAGAGATCGAAGATGAAGTGACCTCATCCCCGGCCCTTCTCCAAAGGAGAAGGGAGAAGATTGTACAATGTTAAAAGACTTAGCTGAAGGATTAAATAGTAGATAAGAACAAGTCTTAGGCTTGAAGCTCTTCGTTATGGAGCCAGGATTTTTTGGCCATTAACTCTTCCTTGGATTCTACCATGTCCGGATCGGGCACACAACAATCTACGGGACAAACGGCTGCACATTGCGGCTCTTCATGAAAGCCGGTACATTCGGTGCATTTACCGGATACTATATAATAGAATTCATCCGAAACCGGTGCCTGCGAAGATTTAGCATCGATCTTCGATCCATCTTCCATTTCAACGTGCGTAAGTGCAGTGCCTCCGGCCCAGTTCCATTCCCGCCCACCTTCATAAATGGCAGTATTCGGGCACTCGGGTTCGCAGGCTCCACAGTTTATACACTCATCGGTTATCTTTATTGCCATGCCGCGCTAATTTTCAAGTTACTGGTGTAGTTTTGCCACAAAAATACGTCTACAAAGTCATCTGTCAAAACAGCACACCTACCCTAAAAGTTTGAGCCCCGAATGAATTTAATTGCCCGTATTGAAGCTTTTGCAGCGTTAGGAAGAAAAATCGGCCAGTTAAGTGACGCTGAGAAGCAGACAATCTATGACCAGGCGGCACAACAAAATGCATGGTTTACGGCCAATTCAGTTGAACTGGCATTAGCGGGCATTGAACATTTTCTGAACAAACAAACCTTAACCGAGTGGACATCGCGCTATTCTCTGGCCGATGTGAAGTCAAAAACGGTTGGGGTGGCCATGGCGGGCAATATTCCTTTGGTCGGATTTCATGATCTGCTGTGTATTCTCATCAGTGGACATGAGCTGGTAGCAAAAAAGAGTTCGCAGGATTCTTATCTCATCAACCTGTTAAGTGATTGGCTCATTGAAATTGAACCTGAATTTAAAAAGCAGATCCGGTTTGAAGAACGTTTGAATGGCGTGCAGGCTGTGATCGCCACGGGCAGCGACAACACGGCCCGCTATTTTGAATATTACTTTCGGAAAATTCCGCACATCATCCGAAAGAACAGAACTTCCTGTGCCGTGCTGATGGGTGAAGAAGATGAATCACTATTGGTGGACCTTGGTAAAGATGTTTTCACCTATTTTGGTTTGGGATGTCGCAACGTTTCGAAGTTGTATGTACCCGAAGGCTACAGCTTTCCGGGATTATTAAACTGCTGGGAAATTTATCAGCCCATTATTCATCATCATAAATATGTGAACAACTACGACTACCAGAAATCCATTATGCTGGTGAATGGGATCCATCATTATGACAATGGTTTTATCATGCTCACAGCCAATGAAAATCTGGTCTCTCCTATTTCCGTTTTGTATTATGAAACCTATCAGGATCTTGCTGACCTGAATAAGAAGATTGACGGTCAGAAAGAAAAAATTCAATGTGTGGTGTCGGCCAACGGTTGGTTTAAGGAAAGCATTCCGTTTGGAAAAGCACAAACTCCGGAAGTCTGGGATTATGCTGATCGACTGGACACCATGAAGTTTTTAACTTCTCTAGGCGATTAATTACCGCGCATAATTTCTATCCAGCCCGTTAACGATTCTCCGTCTACAGAAAGGCGGTAGTAATACACGCCATCCGAGATGTCGGCTCCGTTCCAGTCGTTTTTATAATCCGGAGAGGAGTACACTTCCTTGCCCCATCTATTGGTGATTATCAATTGAGAATTTGCTGGCAGGTTGCGGATAACTAGCAAATCATTGGCTCCATCGCCATTAGGCGTGAAGATATTAGGTATAAATAATCCGCAGCCAAAGGTGGGTTCTTCAACGAAAAGATCCTTAAACGGTGAAGTGGCTAAACCTAAACACCCATTTACCGCTGACTGATCCTGAGAAATCTGAACCTGGTACTCGCCCAGTGCAAGTCCTGTGATCGCAAACGCACCCGATGCCGCCTGGTCTTTCGTAATGGTTCCGCTTTGAATGACATTACCATTCGCATAAACTTCAAAACCATAGTCTGTGTTTGAGGTACCATTAAAATCGGTTAGGGTAACCGATCCGGAACTTATAAGACAATTATAACTTTGTGCAATCAGATTGAAATCAACACGATCAGCCACGCCTGTGGGGTCAATGGTAAAGAAACCCGTTTTGATACAAGCAGGATTGCTTTCATCACCATAGGTGACAATATAATTATAAGTGCCTACACTCAACCCTGTAAAGACGAAATTATTAAACTGTGTTGCTTGTATAGGGCCATCAATTTCTATTTTAACTCCATCAATGTTAACCGCAGGCACAGCCGGATCAATATCGAATGTTACTTTCCCGTCAGGCGTTGCAGCGCCACACGTAGCCAGTGTGGTTACAGGTGTAATGATTACCGTTGCGCAATTATTGGGTGGAATACAAAGCGGATCTCCATTGGGTAACACATTCACAGAAACGACTGCCGTTAATTGTGTTGAGCAGGGTCCGATTGCTGCAAACACATTGAACGTAGTATTAACCGTTAACACTCCGGTTGGTAAACTAAGTAAAGATCCTGTGCCCACCACAGCACTTCCAATAGGGTTATTGGTGACATTATCCCGCAATTGATAACTCACTCCAATTTCTGAGTTGCCAACCTGAATGGCCGTGGTTGTTCCAAAACAAATCGTGTTGCTTTGTGCCGAGACAGGAAGGGCTGGTGAAGGTGCAGGATCTACCGTAACCGTTGGTTTTTGTGTTAAGGTAGCCGAACAGGTAACGGTGCTGGCAATCACATTAAAGGTAGTGGTTTCGGTAAGGATTCCAGTTGGAAAGACAAGGGTTGTACCGTTTCCGGTTACAATACCCGATACAGCACTGTTGTCCAGATCATTTCTTAATTGATAATCCACCCCTGCTTCGGAATCGACAAGTAGTATGTTTGTTCCAAAGCCGGCACAAAAATTTGCTGCCAGAGCGCTTACTTCTAATCCCAGATCGATAGCGCCTGCAACGTTAATATTCACAGTTGTAATCAACTCAACAGGGGCGCAAACACCACCGGTTGCCAGAACATTGAATGTGGTTGTTGCTGTGAGCGCTCCGGTGGGTAGTGATATAGTGGCCCCGGTTCCGGCTACAGCCGAACCAATCAAACTATCATCGGCATCATTGCGCAATTGGTAATCCACACCAACTTCTGAATTAGCTATATCGATGGTTGCACTGCCCCCAACACATAATGTGCCCGCGGGGCCGCTGACAGATAAACCGATAGTTGGATTAACATCAACCTCAACAGCGGGTAGTGTAGTTAACTCTATAGAGCAAGTTCCGTTGGAAGCCAGAATGTTAAATGTTGTAGCTGTGGTAAGATTACCGGTTGGAAGATTGATCGTGCCACCGGTTCCGGCAACAGGTGCTCCGATTACACTATCATCGGAGTCATCTCTTAGTTGATAATCAACACCAACTTCCGATAAGGCAACTTGAATGGTAGTAGCCGAACCAGAACAGATTGTACTTTCCTGTGCAGTCACGGCTACAGCTGCATCGATAGAACCAACCACGGTCACTGTTACCGTTGAAGTCAACTGGGCAGGTGGACAAACTCCACGGGTTGCTAATACATTAAATGTTGTTGTTGCTGCAAGTGCACCGGTAGGTAAAGAAATGGCAGCCCCGGTTCCGGCAACAGGTGTCCCCACCAGGCTATTGTCTGCATTATTTCTTACCTGATAGCTTACGCCCAGTTCAGAACCGGCAACTTCAACAGAGCTTGTTCCCCCGGCACAAACCGGACTAAGACCAGCCGAAACGACAAGGGCCAGGTTCGGTGCCTGATCAACTGCAATGGTTGCTGCAGTACCAATAACAGTTCCTGCGCAATTGGCATCGGTAACACTCACGAGCGTATAGGTGGTTGCCACCGTTGGCGATACTGAAATTATGATGGAGCTTGTAGGTGAAACACCGGGTGTTGTCACGATACCATCTGAATATTGAAAATTCCAGGGGCCGGTTCCCGTAAAGTTAAAGGTAAGATCAGTGCTCTGCCCAATACAAATCGAAGTACTTCCCGTAACAGCAGCAGTAGGCAATGCATTTACGGTGAGTGTAACTGTAGTAGCCGGACTTGCACATCCGCCATTCGTCTCCGTGACAAATACCGTAGTAGTGTTTGCCGATGCAGAACTAAAACCAAGCTGAAGATTTGTTGGCGTTGTTCCGGTTGTTAATACGGTTGTCAGGCCTGCATCACTATACCAGGTATACGTGCTTCCCCCATTGGGTGTAGTAATCAGAGGTGATGTAATTCCATCTCCTACACAGAAAGTGCTGGGCGTAAACGTAACAGCCGGTGCCACGGGAACAGCATTTACCGTAAGGGTAATGGAAGTTGCCGGGCCGGTACAATTGCTGCGGGTTTCCGTTACGAAGATTGTTGTTGTATTTGCGGCAGCACTACTAAATCCTAGTTGTGCATTGGTTGGATTAGTGCCGGTAGTTAAAACCGTAGTTAAGCCTGCATCGCTATACCAGGTATAAACACTACCTCCTGCCGGAGTAGTGATCACCGGAGCATTGATGGTTGAACCTACACAATAAGTAGTTGGATTAAAGGTAACGGCTGGCGCAACTGGAACCGTATTGACCGTTAGCGTCATACTGGTTGCCGCACCCGTGCAATTGCTGCTGTTCGTTTCGGTAACAAAAACGGTTGTAACATTGGCAGCAACACTGCTGAACCCCAATTGAGCGTTTGTGGGAGTGGTTCCTGTAGTTAAAATTGTTGACAAACTTACATCGCTGTACCAGGTGTAGGTACTTCCTCCTACTGGCGCGGTAATCACCGGGGGTATAATAGCCTGACCCACGCAATACGTGTTTGGACTAAAGGTAATTGCCGGAGCTAATGGAATCGCGTTAACCGTGAGTGTAACAGTGGTCGCAGGACCTACACACGTGCTGCTATTGGTTTCTGTTACAAAGACAGTGGTTGTGTTGGCGGCAGCACTGCTAAAGCCAAGTTGCGCATTGGTTGGATTGGTACCGGTAGTCAATACGGTGGTTAAGCCAGCATCGCTGAACCAGGTATACGTACTTCCGCCTGTGGGTGTGCTAATAACCGGAGGGGCGATAGCAGCCCCAACGCAATAAGTTGTTGGTGTAAAGGTAACTACGGGAGCAACCGGTATAGCTGCAACCGTTAAGGTGATCGATGCAGCCGCTCCTTCACAATTACTACTGTTTGTTTCGGTAACAAAAACTGTGGTCACATTCGCGGCAGCACTGCTGAAACCCAATTGCGCGTTGGTAGGAGTTGTGCCAGTAGTGAGTATGGTTGATAAACTTACATCGCTGTACCAGGTGTAGGTACTTCCTCCAACAGGTGTAGTTATGACTGGCGGTATGATTGCCTGACCCACACAATAGGTACTCGGACTAAAAGAAACGCCCGGTGCCACTGGAATTGCATTCACGGTGAGAGTAACCTGAGTAGCCGGACCTACGCAGGAACCGCTATTGGTTTCCGTTACGAAAACCGTAGTCGTATTAACGGCCGCACTGCTAAAACCTAATTGCGCATTTGTTGGATTTATTCCGGTGATCAAAACTGTTGTTAAAGCAACATCACTATACCAGGTGTAGGTGCTACCACCTACCGGGGCTGCTATAAGCGGAGGTGTAATTGCTTCCCCCACACAATATGTGGCTGGATTAAATGTAACTACGGGTGCAACGGGTACAGCACCTACCGTTAAGGTGACGGGTGTTGCCGGACCGGGACAATTATTACTATTCGTTTCTGTGACAAATACGGTAGTAGTGTTAACCGCTGCGCTGCTAAAACCAAGTTGTGCATTGGTGGGTGCGGTGCCGGTGGTCAGTACGGTTGATAAACTAACATCGCTATACCAGGTATAGGTACTTCCGCCAACCGGGGTGGTTATTGCCGGAGCTGTTATAGGCTGGCCAACGCAATACGCACTTGGACTAAACGTAACTGCTGGTGCTGCCGGAACTGGGTTGACAGTAAGTGTAACCGGAGTAGCCACTCCCTCGCAGCTAAAATTATTGGTCTCGGTTACAAAAACTACAGTTGTTGCAGCCGCTGCGCTACTAAATCCTAATTGTGCGTTTGTGGGTGTTGGCCCGGTGATCAATACTGTAGTTAAGCCGGCATCGCTATACCAGGTGTACGTGCTGCCTCCATTGGGCGTGGTAACGATTGGTGCCACGATGGCGTCTCCCACACAATACGTAGTAGGTAAAAATGTTATTGTTGGAGCCAGGGGAACTGGATTTACATTAACTGTTGCTGAACCACTAACTGCTACGGAAGGACATCCGTTTACATCGGCTACATTGGTTAATATATACGTAGTATTGGCAATCGGGGAAACCGGAATATCATCGCCTGATGTGTAATTGTTAACAGTACCCAGCCCTGTGATAGTGAGCGTAAAAGGTCCGGCTCCACCCGTAACATCAACCTTAATAGTCGAGGTCTCGCCTGCGCATATCGGTGTAGGACCTGTTAAACTCAAGACGGCATTGGTTGGAGCTGGCGGCTCCAATACCGTGATGGGACCAATCGTTTGAGTACAGTTGGTGCCATTGTCACTTACAACCACCGTATAATCGCCTGCGGTAAGACCTGTAATATCCTGGGTAGTTGCTGTAAATCCATTGGTCGCAGTCCATGCGTACGAATAATTACCGGTTCCTCCGGATACATCAATAGCGATTTGACCATTGGGTGTGCCACAACTGGTGCTATTAATCGGAAAGCCGGGAGTTATTCCTGCAACGATATCGGTTGTACCATTAATCGTAAACGAGCCAGCAAAATCTGAAGGGTTTCCATCCTGAACTATTACATTGTAGATACCAGGCTTTAAGTTATCCGCCAGGTAAGGAACTCCTAATGTCATCGGGATATTGAGCTTGTTTACAGGACCTAAAACAAACAATGTTATAGGCGGAATACCCGAAGTAACTGTGATATTGATGGAGCCGTTATCCAGCACTCCATCTGTACCCGGATTGCCACCCGCATCTTGCAAATCGCGGCAGGCGTCTTTGGAATTGGTAATACTAACGACCGGTGTCTGAGCCCACGAAACAGTCGAAAAAAAAGTAAGTCCGATGAAGACCCAAAAAAATAAGTTTTTCGATTTCACACCCGTTGTCAGTTAATCTTGAATTTTAAATGTTTTGTACATCCTTCCTGATTTTGGACATAGAGATTGTACTCTCCTTTTCCGAGATCAGTGACTTTGTTATCTTTTACATCAAGGCGATTATCACCATCGGCACCGGAAAAAATAAAGCATGTATAGGATTCGGATGATTTTTTAAATTCCAGTAAAATCTCACCATTACGTTGGTTTGCTGAGGTGTGTGTGATTTCCAGCTTCACTTCAATTTCATCACACTTAGCAGCAGCAGCCTGCCCTTCAGGGAGGTTGTAAACGGGTAGTACAGCATGGGAAGTAGTCGCGCCACAAACAAGTATACCAGTAATCAAAAGTCTGATCTTAACGTGTTTGAGCAGGCTCATAGAAAGGTTTAAGTTAAGGCAAGATAAAGTTTTAATATGGGTCTTGCAAAAAATGGATGTTGGCCATTGAATCATGTAAAGATGCCAATAAACTATGGACGACTAAGTTAAAAAATACACTACCTAATATATGAGTAATGTTTTACTAAAAAAATCATGTTTTTAAAACCGCTTACTTAATATCTCACTTAGTATGAAGGCTCTTTTGAAACTGGTTGGATTTCGTAACTCCCGCACATATTCATTGACAACCGGCTCACGGTCATCGATCTCATAACCTTTCATCGGTGCAAACTTCACTTGTGTCTGCTCGAGTTTCAAGGTCTCTTCCAACGAGGGTCTGTTAAAAGCTTCTTGCTTAGCCTTTTCGTAGGTAGAATAAATTGAATCTTCACTCTTATAATCGGTCTGCTCGACTACTTCTATTTCGTCTTTCAGATCATCGTCATAATCTTCAAAGTCATATTGCTTTACAGGAGGAGCTACCTGCTTTATGGGTTTGGGTGCCTTGGCAGCCTGAATCTCACGTAACAAATCCTCAAAAGAAACGGGCTTGCTTTGTTGATCCGAATCTGTTCGGTCATAATCCCGTTGGTTAGGCTCAAAGGGTTGCTGTGGCTTTTTCTTATTTGCCCGGGCAATCAGTGTGATTACTATCACAATCAACCAAATCCAAAATTGTATATCCATGCGTTAGCCAAAGGTATTGAAATAAATCAAAAAACAGCCTTTTTTAGCACAATTTGGGTTGGATAAATTGTGGATGAATTGGGTATGTCTGCCTTTCCAAATGCCGATCCTACGGTTATCTTTGCGATCTTATTTTTTCAACCACTAAATTCTCAAGGGATTCATGCAGTTATCGAAGTTGGAGATCAAGGGCTTTAAGAGTTTTGCCGATAAAATAGTAATCAATTTTGACGAAGGAATTACCGGTATTGTAGGACCTAACGGGTGCGGGAAATCAAACGTGGTGGATTCTATTCGTTGGGTATTAGGCGAACAGAAGACCAGTGCCTTACGCTCCGAAAAAATGGAGAATGTAATCTTCAATGGCACCAGTCAGCGCTCGCCACAACAGATGGCCGAAGTATCGCTTACCATCAATAACACAAAAAATATTCTACCTACGGAGTATTCGCAGGTAACCATAACCAGACGACTCTACCGCTCTGGCGAGAGTGAATACCTATTGAACGGTGTAGCCTGTCGATTGAAAGATATTACAAACTTATTTCTGGATACCGGGATTGCCTCCAACAGCTACGCCATCATTGAGTTGGGCATGGTGGATGATATTCTGAACGACCGCGATAATTCGCGCAGGCTGCTTTTCGAAGAAGCCGCAGGTATCTCCAAATTCAAAAAGCGCAAGAAAGAAACGCTGAAAAAACTGGAAGACACGGATGCCGATCTGGAGCGTGTGGAAGATCTGCTTTTCGAAATTGAAAAGAACATGAAGAGCCTGGAAAAACAGGCCAAACAAACGGAGCAATATTATAAGATCAAAGAAGATTATAAGGAGAAAAGCATTCAGCTTGCCAAAGTAGTAGTAAACAAACAGAAGGACACCTTCGCTACCGTGCAAAAGCAACTGGAGCAAGAAAGTGACCGAAAAACAAAACTGGCGACTGATGTAGCCGATAAAGAAGCTTTGATCGAAAAGTCGAAGGCAGAATTGTTGTTAAAAGAACGCACGCTTTCTTCCCGTCAGAAGACCATCAACGATTTTGTTTCAACCATTCGTCAATACGAAAGTGATAAACAAATCAAGAATGAGCGACTGCGTTTTTTAAATGATCGGGTGAACAACCTGAAGGAGCAAATCGATCAGGACAAAAAAAGTAATGAACGTGCTCGTTTTAGTATTCAGAGTTTAGAAACTGAACGCGAAGCTGCCCGCCAGGCATTGAATGAAATTACCGAAAAGGTAGAATCGCTTAAGGCTGAGTATGAAACGCAAAAGGCAGCCACCTATACGCTGCAGGGAGAATCGGATGCGCTCCGGCAGGTGTATCGTACCCGCCAGGAAGATTCCTTCCAACTCAATAAATCCTTAGAGATTCGCGAAATTCAGATTTCTTCTTTCAAACAGGAACTGGAGCGCACCACCTCAGATACCAGTCATCAAAGTGCAAGCATTGCTGAGTTTGAAAAGAAAACCGTTATCCTCAATCAGGAGATTGGTGAAAAGAATGCGTACCTCGACAAGTTAAAGAAAGAAGAAGAAGACGTATTGCAGCGTATTACCTCACTCGAGAAAACAATCGAAATGATTCGTGAGGAGATGACGGAATCCGGGCGCAAGCTGGATGCACGTCAGAATGAGTTTCAACTCACGAAGTCACTGGTTGAAAACCTGGAAGGATTTCCGGAAGCCATTAAGTTTTTAAAGAAAAATGTAGGCTGGACAAAAAATGCTCCGCTCCTCTCCGATATTCTTTCTACCAGCGAGGAATACCGGGTTGCGATAGAAAATTATCTGGAACCTTATCTCAACTACTATATAGTTGAGCACGAAGCGGAAGCCTATGAAGCCATCAACATTCTGAGTGATGCCAGCAAGGGTAAAGCCAACTTCTTCATTCTGGATTCCTTTGAAAAATTCTCTGCGTCTGATATTCAAATGTATCCCAATGCCTTTCCGGCAACGCAGATTATTGAATTTGATCCGAAGTATAACAAACTCATGACGTTTATCCTGGATAAGGTTTATGTCTATGAAGGGGATATCAAAACCATTCCTGCCGATGACAATACGTTTATCACCAAGAGTGGAAAGGTTACCAGACGCAAGTTCAGCTTGTCGGGTGGATCCGTGGGATTGTTTGAAGGCAAGAAAATTGGCCGTGCTAAAAACCTGGAGAAGCTAGATAAAGAAATCAAAGAACTTACGAAAAAGGTTGAAGACATTCGTCATTCGCTGGTGGACCGCCAGCGCGAATTGGAACGCCTGCGCAACAACACCTTGAAGCAACAAATTGAAGAAGCTCAAAGTGCAATCAAACTAGTAAGTGATGAGTTCATTTCTGTTCGCACCAAACAGGAGCAGTTCTCCAGCATGTTGAGCAGTGCCGACTTGCGCAAGGAAGACATTATCGAGAAAATTGAAACGCTGAATAGCGAACTGGAAGAATTAAAACCGAAGGCAGCCCTGGCACTTCAGGAATTAGCGCAGCAGGATGAAAAGCTGAAAGCTATCACGCTGGATTTAAACGTTCAGAATGATTTGCTCAGTCAGAAGTCATCCACGTTTAACGAGCAAAATATATTTTTCCACCAGCAGGAGAACCGTGTAAAAAGTATTGAACAAGAGATCCGGTTCAAACAGGAATCGATGGAGCAAAGCAGTTTGCGCATTGAAACCAACACGGAAGAACTAAAGAAGAACGAGGATGAAACCCGCACCATCATTGAAACTACCCAAAGCAATGATGAAGAGTTGATCGGCATGTATGCCCAGAAGGAAGAGATGGAGAAAGGGTTGAGCGAAGCAGAGAAAGAATATTATTCCGGTCGTGGTGAAATAGACCAGTTTGAAAAAGACTTACGTGAAATTCAGCACCAACGTCAGAACATCGACACGTTGCTGATGGAGTTACAATCACAACTGAATGAAAGTAAACTTCAACTCAACTCAGTAAAAGAACGGCTCTCGGTTGAATTCAATATTGATCTGGATGCCATCTTAGGCCAGGCTACACCGGAAGAAGCAGAACAACTTGCGTTGTTTGATGAAGAAAAACTCCGCACCGATGTAACTAAAATTCGTGAGAAGCTGGACAACATGGGGCCGATCAACCCGATGGCGATGGAAGCCTATACAGAGATCAAACAACGCAACGATTTTATCATTGCCCAGAAAGATGACCTCTTGAAAGCGAAGGAATCTCTCTTTAGCACGATCAGCGAAATTGAAGGCGTTGCCAGCGAAACATTCATGCAGGCCTTCACACATATCAAAGAACACTTTGTGCGTGTATTCCGCTCATTGTTTAATGAAGGTGATGATTGTGATTTGAAATTAGCGGATCCTACCAAACCGTTGGAATCTGAAATTGATATTATCGCCAAGCCCAAAGGCAAGCGGCCCTTAACCATCAATCAATTGTCAGGTGGAGAGAAAACGCTTACGGCTACGGCCCTGCTATTCTCGATGTACTTACTGAAGCCTGCACCCTTCTGTATTTTTGATGAGGTGGATGCTCCGCTGGATGATGCCAACATTGATAAGTTCAATAACATCATTCGCACGTTTAGCAAGGACTCGCAGTTTGTGATTGTAACCCACAACAAACGCACGATGACCACTACGGATGTGATCTATGGGATCACGATGGTGGAAAAAGGTATCTCGCGCGTGGTGCCAGTGGATTTAAGAGAGCTAGCTTAAAAAGTCTTCAACCGCAAAGACGCTAAGGCGCAAAGACATGCTTACAAGGTAATTCCTACCTATTGGGTTTATTGTGTTAATTTCTAGGCAGCTTCCTCATGAATGGCGATACCGACAGCTGCCAACCATATAATACCCAATACAGCCAGTATAACTCCAACTATCCCGTGAACAGATCTCCTATGCTGATAGCTAAATAAATTCCAGCTCCTAAAAGTACTGGCCCACTAAAGAAAACCCTTGCCAATACATACCTATCACTCCATTCTTGAAAAACAAATATTTTATAAACTAAATAGATATCTGATTATGGGTATTAACGCCAGCACTGATAATCCATACCCAATTATAGTGCTGATATACCTTGCTAAATTATCTTTTGAATTCATTATTATCTTAGCGCCTTTGCGTCTTAGCGGTAAAACGAACCTTTGCTACTGAAACACCCTTACATAATCCACCACCATTCGTTGAGGAAAAACTGTAGTAGCATCCGGGCTGCCGGCCCACTCGCCTCCTACCGCCACATTGAAAATAAAAAAGAATTCTTTGGTAAAAGGAACCAGGTCAGCGGGCGTAATATCTATCGTGTGATATTTTATATCATCAATATACCATTTGATTTCCGTGGCCGTCCACACAATGGAATAAACGTGAAACTCATCTCCTAAAACCTGACCATTCTGCAACCCTTTTTTTCCACCATACGAAACATGTTGGCCGTTAAACTCCCAATGTGCTGTTCCATACGCCACGCTGTCGCGGCCGCCCCCACCAATCGTTTCCATGATATCAATTTCTCCGCACTTGGGCCAGCCCAGCGTGGAGAACGTAGAACCCAGCATCCACAATGCAGGAAAGAGACCTTTACCTTTCGGCATCATCGCGCGGATATCAATACGACCATACTTAAAAGTTTTTTTGTTTTGTGTGGTTAGTCGTGAAGACGTGTAGATTTTATTTTCGACCTTTTCAATCTTGGCTTTAATGATCAGGTAGCCATTGTGCACGGAGGTATTTTGTTGCTTATAATATTGAAGTTCGTTGTTGAAAGGACCCGTCTCATAATTCCAAAAAGTTGTGTTGAGCTGATCGCCCGTAAACTCATCCTGCCAGACCAGGTTCATACCCGCATACGTGGTGGGTGTGGTATATCCTACCGGTGATATAGGAAGTTCATTGACCACCACGGAAATACTTTGGCTCTTGTCGGCTGAAAAATTGTCAGCGGAAATAGCCTGCACTTTAACCGTGTAGGTGCCTGAAGTAAGATAGGTATGTGTTGTCGTTCCGCTGGTGGAATTGAATGGTTCATCAAGACCTTCGCCATAATTGAAAACAAACTTAACCGCATTATCGGCTGTTGCTTTAATGGTGACCAATCCCGAGCCATTCGTGCTGATGGTTGTTTCTACCGCCAGATTGTCTATGGTAAGTTTTTTAGGTGGTTCATCTTCTTTACAGCCATCTAACATAACTGCCAGGGCGATGATGGAAAGGAAGGTGAAGAAGATTTTCATGAATGTCTTAATTAACCAAAGAATACTTAGTGAAGGTAAGTATTTATTGTTAATCATGTAATAAATGAACCGCAAAGACGCAGAGGCGCAAGGAAATAGCACTAAACTGCAATACTTCATTAACGGGATCGCGGGTCGCGTTTTAAAAGAAAAGTAATCGGTATAAAATCCGGTTAACTTGCCCGCGATGACAGTTTAATTTCTATATCCTCAATAAAAAATTCTCTTTATTAAAAGGTGGTTCGTGATAAACGTGGGCCGACATCACTGCTTTTTCCAATACCTGCTTCAGGATATGAAAATCGTTGGGCTTACTGATATACACATTGGCCCCGGCTATGAAGGTAGCTTCAATGTCGCGCTCGGCAGCCGAGGTAGAATAAATGGCGATAGAGATCTCGTTAAAAACCTTGTTCCCGCGAATTTCTTTTAAACACTCTAACCCATTTTTGCGAGGCATGTTAAGATCGAGAAAAAGAATATCCGGAAGGACTACGCCCCTGCGGGTAAGGTATTCAATCAACTGTTCACCATTATTCACAGTTTGCACTTTCGTATTTATTTTCATTTCCTCAAAAGCTTCCTTAAAGAGAAGCCGGTCAGCTTCATCATCATCGGCAAGAAGGATGCGGAAAGGTTGGTTATTCATTAGGTAGTCGGTATAAAAATATCAAATGAGGTTCCCTTCGTGGGTTCACTTTTGGCCGTAATAAAGCCATTGTGATTGTCCACAATCTTTTTAACTATCGCCAACCCGATGCCCGTGCCGGCAAATTCATCTTTACTATGTAATTTTTCGAAAACCTTAAAAATTCTATCCGTGTATTCGGCTTCAAAGCCGATACCGTTATCACTAATGCTGATCTGGTTATACTCCTTTTTGGGCATGAGTTTAACAAAATCAACTTTATCGGATTTTACCGTGCGGCATTCGATGATGACATGTGGAGGAACACCAGGTTTGGCAAACTTTAATGCATTGCTGATCAGGTTTTGTAATACTTGCCGGAACTGGAAAGCGATAACATTTACTTTACAAGATCCATGCATTTCAATAACAGCCTGGGTCTCTTCGAGGCGTTCCTTAAACTCCTCTTTTACTTCTTCAATAAGCTTATCGATATCAATAGTTTCAAATTTCCTGTCGGACACATTGATGCGGGAAAAGGCCAGCAAATCCTGGATAAGGGCCTGCATGCGTTCGGCTGAGTTCTGCATCAAACGGAAATAGTTTTTCCCACTCTCGGAAAGATTAGGATTTTCCTTTTCAAGGATGCGGCCTGCAAAGGTGCGTATTTTGCGTAGTGGCTCTTGTAAATCATGACTGGAGATATAGGCGAAGGCTTCCAACTCCTTCACCATTTTCTCTAATTCATTATTCTTTTCTGCCAGCGAATTATTGATTCTATCCAATTCGGCTGTCCGTTGCTTAACGGCCCCTTCCAACTTCAGATTATAGGATTTGGTAATCATAATATCCCGGGTAAGTTCTTCTTTTTCTTTCTGCTGCAGGCGTACGGCTGCTGTAATATCATTGACTGAAAGTAGAATCAATTGTTCGCCATGACTTTTCTGCTCAATACGTCTTGCATTCAGCATCAGTACTTTTTCACCAATGTCCGGAAACGTATGGGTGACTTCAAAATCGCGGAAGTAGGAATTTTTTGGAATAATATCTTCCAGTAGTTCCCGCAAGCGCGGTATGTTCCATTGCTTATTTCCCAACTCATACAATAAAACGCCTTCTGTTTCTTCCTGGTTTACATCAAACTTTTTGTAGAATGATTCGTTCGCAGTTTTCACCCGCAGGTTATTGTCCAGGATAAGCATGGGTTCATGCAAGGTGGAGATAATAGCGGTTGAATAATCGTACGATTCATTCAGTAAATCATTCCGGGTTTGCAATTCTTCATTGCTGGTGATCAACTCTTCATTGGTGGATTCCATTTCCTCCTTGGAAGTTTCCAGTTCCTCATTCACGGTTTGTAACTCCTCATTACTGGAAACCACTTCCTCGTTGGCACTCTGCAGCTCTTCGATAAATGAGTCTTGCTCCTGCGAAAACGCCAGGGATTCTGCATGTGCCACCACCAGTTCTTCCTGCAACTGTTTTATCCTTCGGTCCTTTACATCCGATTTAGGTTTACTTTTCTTTCCATTCGCAAAATTTTCTACTACCGACTGCTCTGTAAAAAGAATCAGCAACAAGGGTTCCTCTGACTTAATCTTAAGCGGAACAACTTCAATACTCACCAGGCGCAGAGTGGCCTTTACTTTCATTTCTATGCCGCTTTTCACACACTTATGCCTGGTTTTAATCACTTTCGTAATCATATTACGCAAGGCAAAAGCAATTTCGGGGCGGGCCATTTTTAAGATATTAAACGTGGCTTTGCCTGCTGCGTGCGTAAGAAATATATCGGTAGACCCGCGGAACTGAACAATTTCCAACTGGTGATTAATGACAACACAAGCAGGCATAAATTCCGAAACAAGCAGGGCATCGATGGCACTGTCAAGCTCCCGATTATCGCGGGGTGCTTTAGTTCTGGTTTGGGTAGCTGGCTTGTTGTTTATGGTCTCATCCTGAGGCATTTCATGGTATAAAGAAGGGGGTGACAACGGTGGCAAGACTCGCGTGTTGGAATTGGATTTACGGGAAAAGATTTTAAACTTTTTATTTATCTCTTTATACAAGTGAGCCGATGAACTGATCGTTTCTGATTTGCCCAACATCAAATAGCCATTATCACGCAAAGCATAATGAAACGTAGCCAGGGCTCGTTTTTGCGCGGGTGTATCCAGGTAGATAAAGAGGTTGCGACAACTGATAAAATCGAGGCGTGAAAAAGGAGGGTCCAGTAAAATATTATGAGGTGCAAATACACACAAATTCCGCACGGCTTTATCAATCCGATATCCACCATCCGCCTTAGAAAAAAAACGTTGAACGCGTCTGGGCGACACCGCTTCCAGTTCATGTTTGGAATAAACACCGATGCGGGCTTTGCGGATTGCCTTTGCGCTAAGGTCCGAGGCAAAAATCTGAATATGAACATTGCTGTATTTGCTGTCTTGTATTTCCAGCAACATCATGGCAATTGAAAAAGCTTCTTCCCCGGTAGAACACGCGGGCACCCAGATGCGTAAGGTTTCGCCATTCTTTTTCTCTTTGAGTAGTTTTGGAAGTAAGGTTGTTTTAAGATACTTATAGGTGTTGGTGTCCCTAAAAAAACTCGTTACGTTAATGAGCAAATCCTGGAAGAGAATATCCAGCTCTTCTTTCTTCTCACTCACCAGTTTAGCATATTCTTTCAATCCTTTCAGTTTATGGAGCAACATCCTCCGCATAATGCGCCTTTTAATGGTTTTCAATTTATAGGCACTGAAATCAACGCGGGTGGATTTGTATAAATGATTAAGAATAACTTTTAAATCAGGATCATTATTCTCAATTAAATCTTCGCCTCCATTCTTCAATAGCTTGGCTTTAATAAAAGGATGTCTGCTAATACGCGCCAGTTCGAGGGCAATTTCTTTTGGAGATAAAATATAATCGACCACACCAGCCGCAATGGCGGATTTAGGCATGCTATTGAATTTCGCTGATTCATCTTGGGCAAACGTTAATCCACCCGCATGTTTGATGGATTTCATACCCTGGGTTCCATCACTTGCACTGCCACTCAGAATGATGCCGATCACATTTTCCTTGTGGGTTTCGGCCAGGGAGGTAAATAATAAATCAATCGGTAAATTAATCTTAGGAGCATCAGGGCGTGGAGTTAATTTAAGATGGCCGTTCGTTGCCATGATTTCTTTATCCGGTGGAATGACATACACGTTATTGGGCATCATCAGCACTTTGTCTTTCACATCCTGCACTTTCATAACAGTTACTTTTGCCAGCAATGCAGTCAGTAAACTTTTGTGATCGGGACTCAGGTGTTGCACATAAATAAAAGCCATGCCCGTAACCGGTGATAAATGGCGTAGCAATTCTGTGATTGCCTCGAGTCCGCCAGCCGAACCTCCAATAGCCACTATAGGAAAAGGATTGCTTTGAGACTTTGTTAGTTTTTTAGCCGGAGCTTTTTTTACCTTCTTTCCTTTGGTGGGGGTTTTCATTTTTAGGAGCTGCCGGTTTATGGTTTCTCCATCTAGGATTGCGATACGAGCAAAGTTTATAGGAGTACGGAAAGTTACTAAATCAACAGCGAAGTAGCTACACAAATTGTCTTGATTGTAAACAGGAAATTTGTATTGTAGGTATCACACAACAGATCGTTAATATTTGGGGAAATATTTCCACATCTGTTTGTTATATCGAAGTATTTTCCCTTGCTGAAAGAGTGCATAATTTTCCTTCCATCTAAATCATGATATAAACTTCAAACAAACCGGCTGTGAAATGGTAATCTCGTTGCCTGTAAATGTGAGTGCTCCGGTTTCGCGATTTCGTTTAAACACAACGATGTTATCCGAGTCTTGATTAGCCACCAGCAAGAAATTGCCCGATGGATCAATAGCAAAATAGCGGGGTGTTTTTCCGTGCACGTGTTGTCGATCCACCAGGGTTAAGGTTCCATCCTCCGTATGTATTTTATAGATCACCAAACTCTCATGTGCACGATTAGAGGCATAAAGAAATTTTCCATCAGGAGAAATATGAATGTCCGCAGCCCATTTACGACCCGTATAGTCATCGGGTAAACTTTTTATGGTTTGAAAAGATTGAAGTGTACCTTCCTGATAATTAAAAGCCGTTATGGTGGCGCTCATTTCATTGATCACGTAAGCAAATTTTCCGTTGGGATGAAAAGTAAAATGCCGGGGCCCGGAACCGGGTGTTACGGTAATAAACGGAATGGGTGAGCTGATCAGTTGACCCGCGTTGTGATCGAGTGTATAGCTCATAATTTTATCTGTGCCCAGGTCGGGCACAAACACATCGCGGTTATTGGGCGCTATGTTAATAGAATGAACAAATGGTTTTTGTTGCCGTTCGGGGTCAATACTTTTTCCTTCATGCTGAATGGTTTGACACACCGGGCCGAGCATTCCATTGGAGTGAATAGGAAGCACGGTAATGCTTCCGCTCCCATAATTTCCTGCCATCAACCAACTACCTGTTTGATCAGCCTCCAGGTAACAGGCACCGAAACCTCCGCCTAAGGATTGTGAACTAAGCAACGTAAGATGCCGGGTCGATTTATCAATGGCGAATGCATTTACAGCATCGACTTTGTTTCCGCCAAGCGCAAATAAAAAACGCTGGTCTGCAGAGATAGCCAGGAAGGAAGGATTAACTATATCCTTAGCAATACTAATCAGTTTTAAATCGCCCGTAGTGGCATTAAACTGATATACATAAATACCTTCACTGGTTTTGCGGGTGTACGTACCTATGTAGAGAAAATAGAAGTCCTGTTCGTTGACTAATGAAGTGGCCATGCCGGGAAAATAGTTTAACTAGTACCTGAATTCGTTTGTGGAAGGTAGTCATTTGTTTTATGGCAATGGAGGTTGATGTTGGGGTCTACAGCAACTTTTTCTTTGGGTCTTGCCTAACGTCAAAGAATGAAAGAACAATAATCTTGTTGTCTCTTATTCTATAAAGTATGCGAGTCTGAGGTGATAATTGAAAACCTCTAATGTCGTTGTTTTCAATCTGTCCCATTAAAGGGAAGTTTTTAAGGAGTTTAAAAATTTCATCTACCTTTTGTATAAACTCTTTAGTTGTATTTACTCCCCATTTTTGTTCTATGTAATTTACAATGGAGTCGAAGTTCCGTTCGGCTCGTGGAGTAATATAAACTTGCATTAATACTTTTTCTTAACTACTTCCCAATCAATTAGATTCTTGTCATTTTGCGATTCTTCATAAGATAAATAAACTTCTTGCTTTTGTTCATCAGTCAGAGTTTGCCAAATCTGTCCCTCTTGTGCATCTTCTCTTTGTTTTAGGAAATCATAGATTGTCCGCAACAACTGCTCGTTTTCAATTCTATCCAGGATTTTGTGTAGATCTGATTTTAGCTCAATTGTCCCCATAGTAGTATCGTTTGTAAGCCAAATTTAAGATTTTATACTGATTTAATTTCGTTAACACAGTGTCCAACAACCTGTCTCCGCAACACAGAGTGTTCCAGATCTACATATTCACCTAATCTCATTAACAAACGCTTCAATCATAATCTCATAACAAGGTTTCAAATCTCCACCCGCTTCATCTTAGGTGCTAACCAGTGCATCAGCAGCCAGGCCCACAGATAGGCAATACCACAAATAAGAAAAAGAATGTTGTAGCCCACCGTGATGTTGCCTAATAGTTTGTAATGATTTAACAGGTTGCCTACAATCAGAGGAAAAATAATCCCGCCCACGGAACCTGCCATACCGCCAATGCCTACTACCGAGCTCACTGCTTTTTTTGGAAACATATCCGATACAGTAGTGAAGATGTTGGCACTCCACGCCTGATGCGCAGCGGCTGCCAGACTCATCAGCGCCACGGCCACCCAAACGTGATCGACAAAGCGGGCTGTCATAATAGGTACAACACAAATCGCAAATAGAAACATGGAAGTTTTTCGGGCTTTAAATACGGGCCATCCTATTTTTATTAAATACGATGACAGATATCCACCACCAATGCTTCCCAATGTGGTGATGGTATAAATCACCGCCAATTGCATATTGGGTTTTCTGAAATCAACTCCATACACTTCGGTGAAATAGGAAGGCAACCAAAAAAGAAGAAACCACCAGATAGGATCGGTAAAAAACTTACCTAAGATAAACGCCCACGTTTGCCGGATGCCCAACAACTTTATCCATGGAACGGCTTCCAGATTTTTCTCAGACTGCTCATCGGCATCACTGTGAATGTATTCATACTCTGCTTTCGACAATCTTTTTTGTCGTGAGGGAATCTCATAAAAAAGCCACCAGGCTATGAGCCAGATAAATCCCAACGCACCCGTAAAAATGAAAGCTTGTTGCCAGCCATACACGCCTAAAATCCACGGCACAGCAATAGGCGCTACTACGGCACCAATGTTTGTTCCCGAATTAAAGATACCTGCTGCCAGGGCACGCTCCTTTTTTGGAAACCATTCAGCTGTTGCTTTAATCGCTGTTGGAAAATTTCCCGCCTCACTCACACCCAGGAAGGCTCGCATAAAACCAAAACCCAATGTAGTTCGCACCAGTGCATGCCCCATCGCGGCAATACTCCAAAAGAAAACAGAAATGGCATAGCCGACTTTTGTACCCACCAAATCAACCACGCGACCGAAAATCAAATACCCAACCGCATAGGCAGCACTAAAAGCCATTACAATATTGCCGTAATCAATTTCACTCCAATTGAATTCTTTCTCAAGCGCAGGCTTCAATAAGCTCAGCACTTGCCGATCTACATAGTTGATCGTGGTGGCAAGAAAAATCAATCCACAGATTACCCAGCGATAGTTACTCCATGTTTTTGTTTGGTTTTGCATTGGGTATCAGTTGTTAGTTTTATTCTAATCATTAACTGTCAACAGACCACTGTCGACTGTGATCTGTAGACCGTTGACTGATTACACCCCTGCATACGCACTAAAGGCACCATCCACCGGCACTACAATTCCTGAAACAAACTTCGAGGCATCTGAACACAGCCAGAGTAACGTGCCACACAATTCATCCGGTTCGCCAAAGCGCCCAAACGGAGTACCTTTTATAATCGATTGTCCTCGATCTGTCAAACTGCCATCCGGATTCGTCAACAGGTTTCTGTTTTGCTCGGTAAGAAAAAAACCCGGAGCAATTGCGTTAACACGAATTCCTTCACCAAATTTTTTCGCCATCTCTACAGCAAGCCATTGGGTGAAATTACTGATGGCCGCTTTGGCTGCCCCATACCCCACTACTCTCGTCAGCGGACGAATAGCTGTCATGGAGGAGATATTGATAATGACTCCTTGCTTGTTATTCACCAGCACTTCTCCAAAAATCTGAGCGGGCAACACTGTACCCGTAAGATTAAGATCAACCACTTTCTGAAAGTCATCAATCTTTAAATCGAGAAATGTTTTGTCGGGCATAATTACGGCACCCGGCATATTGCCCCCTGCACAGTTTACGAGAATGTCAATCGTGCCAAATTTATCGAGCACTAATTTTTTTGCATCCTCGAGTTGCTGTTTATTTAATACATCGGCAGAAACTCCGATTGCATTTCCACCTGAACGAATAATTTCCTTGGCGAGATTATCCGCAGCTTCCTTTCGTCTGCCCAAAATCACTACGGCTGCACCTGCTTTCGCCATCGCCTTACACATAGCACTACCCAACACACCGGTGCCGCCCGTAACGATTGCTACCTTTGTTTTTAATCCGAATAATTCCTCTAAATAGGACATAGGTATTAGGTATTAGGTATTAGGTATTAGGTATTAGGTATTAGGTATTAGGTATTAGACATAAGATATTTTATACAATACTTTTGATCTTTCAACTTTGAAGCTTTTAGCTTTCAACTCTTACTGCTTTTCTTGTTTTATTACTTTCATAGGCTGCTTCAATCAATTTAATTACATCGCGCGATTGCTCTGGCATGACAGCCAATGCTTTGCCTTCGCGAATTGCTTCAAATAAATCCTGATAGAACCCAAGATAATTACCCGGAATTGTTTCAATGATAGATTCTACATGCAATCCATTGATGGTCGTATTAAGTCGGCTCCAGTTTTCTTTTGGTAAAGTCCCCCACCCTGCACTTCCGGGAATTTTCTTTTCTTTCAAGGCCTGCTCTTGCGGATCGACATTGCTGCTTGTGATGAACGAACCCTCGGTGCCATGCAACTGGTAGCGTGGACCTTGCTCGCGCACGAGGTAGCTCGATTTAACAATCACATTCAATCTTTCATACGATAACCGAATGTCATAAAAGTCATCCACCCGGCCACCAGTGCGTTGTGTGCCAATGCGCGCATCCACCTCGATGGGCATTCCAAACAACACCACCACCTGATCGAGCATATGCGAACCGAGGTTGTAAAGAATTCCTTTGCCCACGCCCGTTTCTTCCTTCCATGAATTAGGTTCGATGTAATTACGAAAGCGATCATAATGAGCTTCGAACTCTACGATGCGACCCACCCATTTATTCTCGATTACTTTTTTTAACGTAAGAAAATCACCATCCCAACGCCTGCTTTGAAAGACCGTTAATGTTTTGTTTAATTTTTTCGCTAAACCAATTAAATCATCGGCCTCTTTGACCGTAACAGTAAATGGTTTCTCTACCACTACATGCTTGCCGGCCTGCAAAGCCTGAACGGTTTGAGGAAAATGTAATTCGTTGGGAGTATTTACGATAACCAACTCAATGGCTGGATCAGCCATAGCTTCATCTACGGATCTTACAATTTTGCACGAAGGATAATGCTCTTTGGCCGTATTCCTACTTCGCTGAACTACGGTCGATAACTCAAACCCGGGATGAGTATGAATCAGTGGCGCATGAAATACTTCGCCAGACATGCCATACGAAAGTATTGCGGTTTTAATGGGCTGCATGTTCTTTTTCTCCGATGACATTATTTCAACTCACTGATTTTAATACTGCGGAATGAAACAGCATCGCCATGATCTTGTAACAGAATATGACCTTTGTCCACCATACCAAACCCTTCCCATATATTGTACTTGCTGCGCGCCACGAGTGCATAATATATCGGTGTTCCGCGTTGATACTCCACAATCTTACGGCCGTTCAACCAATGTTCAATCCGGTTGTCGGGATAAACAACGATGCGACCTTCGTTCCATACCCGTGGAATATCAGAAATTTTAAGGGCCGGAATCAAATCATACAAGGAGCCCAAGGTGCGATTGCCTACCACGCCTTCTTTGGCATCGGGATGGCGTTCGTTGTCAAGAATCTGATACTCTAACCCAATGGCTGAACCTGTGGAAAGATATTTTTCATCTACAAAATATTTAACTCCACTGTTGGCACCTTCTGCAAATTTAAAATCAAAGGTCAACTCAAATGCACCAAACTTTTCATCCGAAATAATATCTCCGCCATGAGCAGATTCTGCTCCGCCTGAGGGCAACACCGAAAGCACCCCCTCTTTAATCTCCCAACCCTTTTCAGGAAACTTATCTTTAAATGCTCCGCGCCATCCTTTCGTACTTACCCCATCCCACAACAATCGAAATCCCTGTTCCTTTTCCAGTGGCGATAACGTATTGGGCACGAGATTTACCACGCTGATATTGTCAAGTGGTGCAGGCTGTAGATTTTCAGTTTGAATGCGAATATTTTTCCAATAGGTTTTTTTTCCGACACCCTCCGGGCTATACACCGAATGAACTTGTAAACCAATCAACCCACTGAGAGAGGCGTCATCTACCAGGTAAACCGCGGGCACATTATTCACCCATGTGCGGATGGTGGATCCAATACATTCAATACGATACGTATTCCAGTCGCCCCACTTATAGGCTTGTCGTGCTTGCGGATTTAGTTCAAGGGCATAAATCCAGCCACGTCTTGCTTCATCATAAATACCACCCGACCAGGCACGTTCCTTGCGATGATCTACTTCCATCTGGTAGCCAAAGACGCGACCATCTTCGGGTCGTTGATGACTGCGAAATTGTATGCCTGAGTTAATGCCGGCATCGATTTTGACCTGGACTTCGAAGATAAAATCCCCATATTCTTTGGCAGTAGTCAGAAATGAATTGGGAGAATCACTGACACACGAGCCCACAATCATTCCGTCAACTACTTCATAAATGGCTTTCCCATTCACTTGCTTCCAGCCCGTTAAATCTTTTCCATTAAAAAGATTTGTCCATTTCACTTTGCCTTGAGATGGACGGGCCGTGGCTGGTTGTATCAACACCAGGCCTATAAGTAATCCAAGTAGTTTCATCATTTCAACTTGTTAGAGTTTCATTTCCCATCCCTTTTCATATTCGCGACTCCATAAAGCTATAGCTGCTTTATTGTCTTTGATTTTTCCGCTAGCATCTAAATGAATTGTATTTCCGGCCCGGAAGGCAATGTTACCGAGCTGAGGTAATAAAGTTGATTTATGGCCATCGATGATTGGTGAGTTTTGTTTCACTTTGCCACGAATAGCATCTACAAAATTCTGCAAGTGCAAACTATCAAGTTTTTCGCCCATACCCATGGTGTTGGTGGCATCGGCTTGCTGAATGGTTGTCTTTACTTCTTTTATTAGTTTACTACCCAACTCATAAACTTTATAATCATCGCCACCGGGAATAACCATGGTTCCTTTCTCACCATAAAAAATTACTCCGCGGCCACTTCTTACTTCATCATAATCGTTGCAACTCCTTCCCTCCCAGGTCATGGCAGTATTGTTGGCAAACTCGTAGGTGATCGTCTGTGTATCGGGAGTCTCCCAATCATCTTTAAAAGCAAACCGGCCACCGGCAGAAACTACTTTGGTCGGATAGTCAACGCCCAGGCCCCATCGCATCATATCAATTTCATGTGTTCCATTATTCAAAGCTTCGCCTGTGCCCCAGTTCCAGAACCAGTGCCAGTTGTAATGAATCAGATTATCTTTAAAGGGTTTGCGGGGTGCCGGTCCTTGCCAGAGTTCATAGTCAAGATGGGAAGGTACATTTGCCACGTTACCAATGCCAATCGGCTTGCGCGCATTGGCATACCATCCTTTTGCAAAATACACCCGACCGATGATTCCCTGATGTAATTCCTGCATGGCTTCAATCATGCGTGGAAACGATCTGCGCTGATTACCCATCTGCACCACCTTTTTATATTTTTCTGCTGCAGCAACCAACATCTCTCCTTCGGCAGGATTATGCGAGCAAGGTTTTTCTACATACACATGTTTGCCTGCTTTCAGCGCCATTAACGTTGCCGGAGCATGCCAATGATCGGGCGCAGCAATGACAATCGCATCCAGGTCTTTTGCCTCCACCAACTTGCGTACATCTTTTTCACCTTTCGGTTTTTTACCCGTTAGTTTTTCAATTTCTGAAATGGTTTTATCAAGTACCTTTTGATCTACATCACAGATATAACCCACCTCCACATTGGGTAATTGTGCAAACATGCGCGCGAGGTAATGACCTCGACTATTGGTGCCTACTACACCCACCACAACTTTTTCAATTTGGGATTTGCCAAGACTAAAAACAGAAGGGGCTAACAAAACACCTGCACCGGCAAGGGCTGATTGCCTGATAAAATCTCTGCGGTTATACATAGTCAGCTTATAGATTATTGAGGGATTAAATTGCTCACAATAATCGAATTATCATAGCTGAAGGCTGGTAATTAACCAGAAAACTATGTTAGTGGCGAATTCAACTAAGTAAATTACTGGCGCTTGATAAGCTTTCCCGATTGTAATGCGGTACCGGTACTTGCTTTAAAATAGTAGACACCATCTGGCAGATCCTGATTTTGCAATTTCAAATGATACATGCCGGGTTGCTCGCGGCTTTCACTTTCAGAAATTACTTGTCTGCCGAGCACGTCAAAGATTTGAATTGAAAAAGTACCGGAGTGAAGCATGGTATACTTTACCTCCACTTCCTGTTGAAACGGATTAGGATAAACAGATAATTCAAAATCAGAGACATCCTTTACATCAGTAATTACTTTAGGCATGTTTGTATCCAACCAATTCATACGGTTCACCACCCAATTTTTTAACCAATCTACTTCCGCCTGAAACGAAGCGCCAACATAATAATTCGGCCATATATATTGACCCAATACCGGCCAACGGGTAAAATTGCGTTGTTGCGATTCTGCATTTAAAACTGTTGCTACCGAATCGATGTAAGTCAGTATTTTGTCGGTTTGAAACTGATTGTCGCGCAATGATTTCCACCGAGCCGCTAACTTACTGCGGTAAGCTCCATCCTGTTGCAGACGATTCCACCAAAATGGAATCAACCAAAAATCCTGTGGGCATACACTATTAAAATTTGTTACCCATCCTTCCGGGTTTCCTTGTGTGCAATAATTTGCGTTGCCAAAACCCAGGTTAAAATCCCAGATCGGACCCATTTTCAATTTGCCGCCATTAGAATCTTTGTCCTTGTGCAAATAGGTACTTAATCTATAGCCATCCACATTTTTACTTACCTCGTTCGCAATAAAAAAATCAATAAATGAATCCGTATCTACAAAGCTGGTATAACCATTGACAGGGTTGGTAAAATTGGTACCCGAGAGAGTTCCTTCAAAGTTTGCCATAAACTGTTGAATGTAATTTCGTTGCTGGGTTGTTATAGCTGCTGCTTTGGGATAATCATATTGAAAAAATATTGTTTGAGAACCATTGCGACCGGGTGGCGTGAATGAAGACGTCCACCCGCCATTACCACTACCGGTTTGTTTATCTATTTTGATTATATAACCACCGGTAAGATTGTCGCCACTATTTTCATCGGGATTGAGGGAATTGATATCGACCCGATTATTATCGCGCTTGATTTTTTCAATCAAGACATAAATTCCCTGATACTGACCATTCAATACTACTTCACAAAATCGCGTGCGGGGCGCATATTGTCCCAGGTCGCGACCCAACTTATAGGCCAGCACATCGCGCATCAGACTTTTATCATTGTAGGGAGCAAAGAGAACCCAATCTTCTTCGGCAGGCATGCCGAGCAAGGGAGCATTGATGCCTTCCCCCAGATCATTGACTAACTCGATACCATATTGCTTTTTAGGAAACATCTGAGAGGATGAGCCACGAATTTCAATAGCAATTTTTCCATTGTAATTATTGAAATCATCGGTCAGGTTGTTTCGCATGCCCGGGCCATTATCGATGATGCCCATGGTAGCCCCAATCTTTGGTTCATCGGGGATGGTTTGTCCGTTGGTGGTGTTAATAACAACAATGGGCAGATTGGAAGAGGTGAATGTTTGAGCCGCTGCCGCGGTAACGATTCCTACTCCAAGAAGGATAAGACCATACTTCCGTAATCGCACCAGAAATGTAAAATTCATGAATGCGAAGATACACTTTTTGAAGCTTCAATTAGTTTCGATTTTGAATAAAGGTCTTTGCAATTCCCAGCGGGCGCATGATGTACCGCTTTTTGTTAATATGACCCAACTGCCGGATAAGAATGTCATCCAATGTTTTAATGGTTTTAACAATATACTTACCCTTGTTGAGCATGACGCATTCTGATTTGACACCCATAGCTGCATCTGTAATTTCTGAACGAGTGGCATAGCCGGTTTTGTTTAGCGTTTCCAACACCTGCGTAGCCCAGATCACGGGCACATGAGCGGCTTCACAAAGCCATAAAATCTCTTCCTGAATTTCACTGAGTCGTTCAAATCCGATTTCCACGGCCAGATCTCCGCGGGCTATCATCACGCCAAACGCTTCATCTTTCATTCCATTCATGATGAGCGAAGGAAGATTCTGTACTGCGGCCAGTCGTTCGATCTTTAAAATTATTGCCGGCTTGTGATGTGTTGCATACTTATTAATTTCTGCTCTCAATGATTCCACATCTTCGGGATGGCTGACAAAGGAATACCCCACTAAATCGGCATACTGACAGATAAAAGGAATATTGCTTTTATCTTCGTCCGTAAGTGCCGGGATTGACAAATCAGAATCCGGAAGATTGATTCCTTTCTGCGGTTTCAAGAAAGGTTTCTTTGTTGAGATGCGCACAATTTTTACGACAACGTGGTCCTTCGCTTTTTCCACTACTTTCGCCTCAAATTTTCCATCATCAAAATAGATATGTTCTCCGGGTGTAACCATTGAAATAATCTCATCGGGTTCAACATATAAAACATCCCGATCGCGGGTCTTTCTTCGCTTGCCTTCCGCTACCGGTTTGGGTACCGCGAACAACATCAACTCCTTCCCTTCCGCTACCGGAAGCTCAAGACTTTCCTTTTTTCTTTTAGCCTCAATGGATCGGATTCTGATTTTAGGTCCACCCAGGTCCATATACACTTTACAATTCTTACCTGTTTTTGCAATTGCTTTCTTCAGCACCTGAATCATGTTCAGCCACACCTCCGGATTATCATGGGCACAATTAATGCGTGCCACCGACATACCTTCATTGAGCATTTCTTCCACCAACATACGATCTTGCATGAGCTCTGAAGAAAACGTGACCATAATATGCGGGCGGTCCTGGATCGGAAAAACACCCAGCAACTGCTCCGCATGAATCAATCTCAACTTGGAAGCCGTTTCAAAATCACAACCCGGGTTGTTACCCGGATGAGTTTTATTTAGCCATCCCAGCACATTGACCACCTGACTTAAAGTATGACTTTCTGAATTGGTTAATGACGATAAGCCGATGTGGTGCAAATATTCCTGGGCATCACGGATTTCATTGCTCCGCAAAACCAGGTAATGAATAAAATTTGAGCCACTTAGTTTATAGTTGTCGTGAAGTTGCGAAAGTTGAGCTGAAAATTGTTTCTCCGCATCTACCATTTCACTTACAATTTCAGATAACTGATGGGATACTTTTTCTTGTGTTAATTCTTCTAAAGAATAAAGGCTGGCTGTTTTCATAGGATTCTCACCTTGAGAGATCGCAAATTCTGCCAACAACTCAGTATTTAAAATGATATAAATCATGTTATTGAGTGAACTTTGCGGCAACTTACTATCTGTTGAATTCCTACCTTGGTAGTCTATACGATAATTGCTGCAGGATGAATGGCCTAATTACATCTTACACCAAGAGAAGATTTAAAAAACTTAAGAAACTCCTTCACTCTTATTCCAGTTTGGAGAGACCTGAAGTATTACACCAGATTCGTATTGAAATAAAAAAAATAAAAGCTGTGCTCCGGTTACTTCATTATAACAAAAAAAGCTTCCGCAATCACCAAGCTTATCTACCTTTTCGTTCGGTCTTCAGAGTTTGTGGTGAAATCCGGGAGGCATTCGTCATTCAGGATCATATCAATAAATTCAAAGGCACCACACCCACCCTCGATGGTAATTTACATCCTGCCTGGAGCTACCGCAACGACCTCTCAACCCACATGCGGCAGATTAAAAAATGTGAACCTAAAATTTTACACCATACAGAAAAAATAAAGGTCAACACCTATAAAGAATATTTAAAGAAGAAGAAATTTGAGTTAAAAAATCTTCTGTACCCGACCTTCAAGCTTCGTGATCTCCATAAAATAAGGAAATTGATTAAAGAAATTTACTACCTCACATCCATCCGATCGAAACGAAAAAATATAAACCCATTCCTGGTTGAGAGTTCGGATTTAATTGGCAACTGGCATGACAAACAAATAGTGATTCAGAAACTGAGGAAAGAGACTCCACCTGAAACTGAATTAATTCAAAAATTAAAGGCAGAAAGTCGATCGGACATCAGTACTTTAAAGAAGTTGGTACATAAGTTCTATAAATAATTGCGTTCACTTTGTGGCATTGATAAATCATGCACTATTTTTTTATCTTTCCGCAAAATTTGAATCTTCCTATGAAACTCATTCCGCTTTTGTTGCTCCTAACCCCGCTCGTGGCCCTTACCCAGGATTATTCTGTTGATCGGAAAATGGGTGCAGAAGGCAAGGCCTATGTGGAAGCTTCTATGGGTATCTATCAGGATACCACCAAAACAAAAATACTTTCTAAAATCGGAAACCAGTTAGTCAGTCATTTGCCTACGCAACCTTTTCCCTATGAGTTTTATGTTGTGGATAGTGGGGAACCGAATGCGTTTGCCTTGCCGGGTGGCTATATCTTTTTTACACGCGGCATACTGGCGCTTGCCAACAGCGAAGATGAACTGGCTGGAGTAATGGGGCATGAAATAATTCACTCCTATAACCGGCATTCCATCAAACAAAAAAAGAAAGGCATCCTTCCGGGTATTCTTCAGGTACCTGAAGTATTGGCAGGTGCTGTAATGGGAGACGGTGTTTCAAAAATTTTTTCACCCCTTAGTAAAGGTGGTGAAGCCCTGATGGCATCGCACAGTCGCAAAGATGAATACGAAGCCGATGAGCAAGGTGTTGCTCTATCTGCCAAAAGCGGGTATCAACCCGCAGCATTAGGCGACATGTTAACAACACTTGAAAAATCTATTGAAGTTTTTACGGGTGAGAAAGAAAAGCCAAGTTATTTTAGTGATCATCCCTACACGCCTAATCGTGTAGAGCGCATCACCAAAGAATCCGCTAAGGTACAGCCTACAGTTTCCAATAAAGTATTCAAAGACAATAAAGAGTTTCTGCTTGCCATGGATGGTGTGTTGGTTGGCCCGAATCCTAATCAGGGAGTTTTTAAAGGTGATTGGTTTATCCACCCGGATCTTAAATTCAAGATTCAGTTTCCGTCCGTTTGGATTCGACAGAATAGTCCTAGCAATATTATGGGTGTTGACACCACACAATCTGCCATCTTAATGTTGGATGTGGAGGCGAAAGCCAAGACTGCCCAAGAGGCAGCCACCGTATTTGCGGAAGCCTTTAAAAAGAAAACCGGGGTTACTGTCAATGTTAAATCGAATAAAATCAATGGCCTGACTTCGAACCAGGTGTCCTTTGTTCAACATAACAACAATACCAAAACAACCTTCTCTGCAGTATGGATTGAATACGGAGGATTAATCTACCGGGTTATCGGCAGTTACGTTCCTGGCTTTGAAGATCAGGTAACTAAATTACAAGAGAGCTTTACTTCACTTTCTGAAAATGAAAGAAGAGGAATTACAAAGAGAGTTATCAGGGTAGTAGAAACAAAGCAAGGCGAAACCATAAAAACAATCAGTGAACGCACAAAAAATACAATTCCTGTGGCCTTGACTGCCGCCATCAATGGTATGGAAGAAGGCAAGGTGTTTAATCAGGGGGATTTATTAAAAATAGTAGTTGAAGTTTCGTATTAAGTATACGATAGTTTTTAAGAATGCGACTCCACCAACTTTTTTATTTCCTTTAATATAGGATTCCATCCTTCACCTCCGTTGTACGATTCCTGATATCGCCTATCTCCTTCGGCCACGAGGGAATAATCACCCTGTGTAACGGTCAATGTTGTTTGTCCGGAGTTTGTTTTCAATTCATAGGTAACGGTAAGATAGTTTTCAGCTTTATCATCAATGGTTGATTGGGGATCGATGGTTGTATAGGCCAAAAATTTTTCAGGCTCGATCTTCAGAATCGTGCCTTTTACAAAAATCATTTCTTTGCCTTCATATTCACCCTTCCATAAAAGCTCACTCCCAACTTTCCAGTCCGACACGGTTTCGCATCCAAACATGTACTTTTTGGTTTGGTTAGGGTTTATCAAGGCATCCCAGACACTTTGAGCCGGAGCCTGTATGACGATTGTATTGGTAATGAAGAGAGATTGTTTCATACTTTCTGTTTTGTTGCAGCAAATAAACCTACCCCCTTTGACAACTGTATGTCAGCAGACATTATTTTAAAAATATTTCTTCTACCGTTCGGGTTGGGTTCAAAGTCTGTTTAAAAACTCATCAATTCTTTTCTTCTGCCGCAGATGATGCCGGAAATGCATATCTGCGAATTGAAGCCATTCCTCCGCACTAAAATAGTTTAGTCCGGGGTGTTTCGTTTTCCCGTGAAATGAGGTCTCCCGAATCATGACAGCCACCTGGTTCATTTGCTCTTTTACCAAGGCTAAATCATGTAATAGCTTTTCTTTACTTTCAGGCTGTGGAATAAAGGCATTGGCAGGATCACCTTCAATGATTTCATTCGGAAACTCATTATTGGCAAGCATTGCTCTCCCGGCAGCGGAAGCTTCTTCCTTCGTATGATCGTTTGATCTGACACAGATTTCTATTTGTTCTCTATAAAAATTGGCTTCCTGAATCAGGTGCCTATACAATTGTCCAAGCGACCAGGCACCAGCTGAAGGCTTTAAACATAGTTCAGTAAAACTGTAACGTTCTAATTCTGAAAGCCAGTGATTGATGGTATGGTTGAAGTTTTCAATCATCGTTCAGATTATCCTCAAAGGTAATTGTTTCAATAAAAAGTATTACCGTTGAAAATATATAATTACCTATAGCAGAATGATTGTTTCAGCTATGGCATGCAATAAGATTCAGGGAATTTGTTCTAACCCGATCTCCCAGTAACATGCAGCGAGAAACCAAAAACCAGTTTCAGCATCCATCTTTACTCATACTTCAGGGTCTCAGCCGGGTTAATCAGCGCAGCTTTAATGGCATGATAGCTAACGGTTAATAAAGCAATTAATAAACCTGCTCCCAGACTCATTGCAAAGAGTTGCCACGTTACGGGCACTTTAAAGGTAAAGTCCTTCAAGTACCACGTAGTAATGAACCACCACGAAAGCGGAGCCGCGAGACTAAACGCCACTGCCGCCAGTAATATAAATTGACGGTTCAACAAAATAAAAATTGCAGGTAAGTCGGCCCCCATAACTTTCCGGATTCCAATTTCTTTGGTGCGATTGAGCGCATTAATTCCAGCGAGGCCAAATAACCCTAAACAGGAAATAAGAATGGCAAACCCGGTCGCCAGTCCCATGATGCTCATCCACCGCTGATAACTCTGGTATTGTTTCGCTACATCGTCATCCAGAAAGCTATAGTCAAAAGGCTTGTCAGGATAAAGATCTTTCCACATACTCTTTACTTTCTCCAGACCACCCGTTATATCTTTTGATGAAAGACGCACCAGCATGGTGGTGAGGTATCCTACATTTTTTTTATCCATGCTCAGGAACATAGGCTCGAAGTTTTGCTCCAGCGAAAGAAAGTGATAGTCCTTCACCACGGCAATCACACGTGCGCCCTGTCCTACGGTATCTTCGCGCCAATTATAATATTCATTAAGGGGGTCAGTCCATTTCATATCGCGCACGAGCGATTCGTTAACAATAACTGTATTCGAATCGGCAGCGATAGCCGCATCAAAATTGCGCCCTTGTAAAATTTCCAGGTCGAGTGTGGGGATATAGTAGGGATCGGCAGCATACACATAGGCAGACTTCTGTTCATCCTTAATTTTAAAGCCATACCTCGAATAGCCTTGATTAAAGGAAGAACTCACTCCGGCTACAGAAAGAATGGTGGGATCGGCAAGTGACCGTGTACGAAATTGTTCAACCACTTTATTAGCTGCTTCATTCCACCCTGTTTGAGTTGGTATTACCAGTACCTGATCTTTCGTATAGCCCAGGTCTTTCGTAGTAATGAAACGCATCTGCCGATACATCATGACGGAACTGATAATAAGAAATGCGGAAAGTGCGAATTGCAATACGACCAGCGGCTTTGTAAAACCAGACTGCAAGCGTGAGGTAAAGCCACCTTTCAGCACCTGAGCTGGCATAAAGCGCGAAAGAAATACCGAAGGGTAACTTCCGGCCAGCAAACCCACGATAGTTGTTAGCAGAAAACCAATAGAAACTAACTGCAAAGCTTTACTGGCCGAAAGCACAATCCCTTTACTGGTGTATTCATTGAAGGTTGGTAAAAATAAAACCACCAATCCAAAACCAATGACCATGGATACAAACGCAAGGATGAGGGATTCAAAACTAAACTGATAGACGAGTTGATTACGCTGTGCCCCTACAACTTTACGCACACCCACTTCAATTCTGCGCGATGCCGAAGTAGTAAGGGATAGTGAAATGTAGTTGATGCAGGCAATGAGCATAATCAGCACGGCAATGCCACCCAATATCCAGGAGTACTGGGGATCACTTACTTTCTCCCAACTGATTTCTTTCTTCAGATGTACTTCAGGCAATTGCGTAAAGGTATACTCCAGCATTTTAGCTTCAGCCGGAATAGGAACTGTTGCCTCCTTGCGCCATTCTTCCAACCGCTTGCTCATGTGTTTGTCTACTACTTTATCAAGATTTGTTTTGAATGTGGTTAGGTCCGCATTAGGAACAAGCTGGACAAACGTAGGCGTATTGAAATTGCCCCAATTCGTTAAATTTCGCTCGTAGTAATTCCTATTTTCCTGGGGTAGCAGAATTTCAAATCGAATACTGGAGTTGGCCGGAGCTGACTCAATTACACCGGTTACGGTATAAGACTTTTCACCTTCGTTATCAATGCGAATCGTCTTTCCGATTGGATCATCGTTACCAAAATATTTTTTAACTATGGCCGGGGTAAGAACAATTTCTGATTTGTCCATAAAAATCCGGTCCGGATTACCTTGCACCAGGTTGAACGAAAACATCTTAAAGAAATCAGCATCTACATACGTTAACTCTTCCGTAAACACTTTTTCTTCATACCTGAAAATTCCACGATTACCACGGTTATACCGGGTAGCATATTGAACTTCCGGTAGCTCTTCTTTAAGTGTAGGGGCAAGACCTGTTTGTATCCATGCCGACTTTCGATACGGATCGGGAGAATCGTGCTTCCAGGTGTCAAAACTTTTTTCTTCAATCCGGTAGATTTCATTTTTGTTGGTATGAAACTGATCAAACTCCTTTTCATCCTGAATGTAAAGGGAAATGAGCATACAAAACGCTAGGCCAATGCTTAGACCAAAGGCGTTGATGAATGAATAGAATTTTCGCTTTTGGATATTGCGGGTGGCAACTTTAAAATAATTTCCGATCATAAGGGTGTTCATTAAATTTATGGTAACACGATTTCTTAAAAGGATGCCCGGTCGTAAAAACTTAACTACATGCCAGATGAATCTTCGTTTGGCTTTTATTAATCCTACCTCTTGGACATCCAACTCAAACTGCTCGCGCAAATCACCTTCAATACCTTCGTATAAATCCGAAGGGCAGAATCTCTCCAGAAATCGAAGCCAGCCGTCTAAACTATGATTCATATGATTATGAGATGGACTATGATTAGATTGTTCCATACTTATGAAATAATCGATCCCGGCTTCATGACACGTTTAAATTCAAGACTGCGACTACCAAAATTGATCAGTAGACCCACCTCCATTTTGTACGTTGCGCATCCAATAATTTTTCCGGTTAGCTCAGAAAATTTGTAACGTTCATCTATCATACTGATCCATAATCATAGTATTCATTTAATCACAACAAATCATAGTTAAGACGAGGTATAAGTTTCCATAAATCGACCCGGGCCTCTTTCATTGACCTCAGCATGGCTAGTCCGGCATTGGTAATGGTAAAGATCCGCTTCCGTCTACCCCCGCGAGCATTGGTGGCACCGCCCATACTCGACTTCACATACCCCTTGTCTTCGAGCCTGTAAAGGGTAACATGCACTGCACTTAAATTTGACTCACGACCCAGTCGCTCTTTGATTTCATTTACAATGGCGTTTCCATAGGCATCTTCCTGCAGTATGCCCACCATGGTAAGCACCAGTTCTTCAAATTCACCGAGATATTCTTTTTTCATGTTTCGAGTCTATATCTATATACTTTGTAAAACTAATATACTCGAAAGATTAATATTTGTTACACTTTTGTCAAAGAAATCTCACGTTTTTTATTGCTACTCGTATTTGAGAGTTTCAGCTGGGCGAGTCCAGGCTGTTTTTATGGCCTGATAACTGATGGTGACCAACGCTACGATCAATGACAAGCCTCCGGCCAGAGCAAATACTTTCCAACTCACATCGATCCGATATTGAAAAGATTGCAACCAGGCAGTCATCATATACCATGTAACGGGTACTGACAACAATAACGACAAACCGATTAGCAGCACATAGTCTTTAGAAAGTAATACCAGCAAAGACTGTTCAGTGGCTCCCATCACTTTACGGATGGAGATTTCTTTTGTACGATTTTGCATGGCCAATGAAGCGAGAGCATAAAGTCCTAAACTTCCAATCGCCATCGCCAACAACGTGGCGATGCTAACTATTTTGCCAAGGTTCTGATCGCTCGCATAAACTGCATTCAACGTCTGGTCGACAAAACTGAAAGCAAACTCCTCTCCGCCCGTTAACCGATTCCAGGCAGACTTGATTTCGTCAATGGTTGTAGCCATGTTATCGGCCCGTAACCGAACAAGGAGCTTCGGCACGGGTGAATTATCGATACTGATATTCTCTACTCCACTCAATATAATAATGGGGTCCTGTACAATTACAAGAGGCTGCACGGCAGTATAAAGCGAAGCATAATTAAAATCTTTTACTATTCCGATCACCTCATGATCTGCAAAGTTTTTTCCGGGTATGCGTTTACCGACAGGATCGGTCCAACCATATTCTTTGGCAAAAGCTTCATTCACCACTACCGCTCTTCTCGCATCCGAAGGATTTTCGTCTGAGAAATTGCGGCCCCACTTCATCTCCATCTTCAGTACGGGGATATAATCATCGTCTACAATATTGAGATTGAAATTGCGATAGGTACCTAAATCATCCGTGTAGCCCACGCCTATCCAGGCGCCATTACCAAAATCATGAGAGGTAGCACACATGGCAGCAATTCCCGGAATTTTACTCAGCTCAATTTTAAATTGCTCAGCTTGTTCAAAACCTTTTTTCACCCGTTCTGTCAATCTGCCCGTGCGGGGTACATTGAGTTGAATCACGGCCAGTTGTTCTTTGTTGAAGCCCAGATTTTTGTTCTGAAGGAATCTTAGTTGCTGTTGCATGATCAATGTGCTAGAAACAAGTATGATCGAAAGCACTAATTGTATACCCACCAATACTTTGCGCATGGTTTGTTTCGTATTACCCACGTGAATCGAGCCTTTTAAAATTGAAATGGGCTTGAAAGCTGACAGTACAAATGCCGGATAACTGCCAGCCATAATTCCAATGATGGTAATCAACGAAACAACTAGCAAGACAAAGAATCCATTCCACAAAAAGATCAATTGCTTCCCGGCAAGCTCATTAAATACAGGCAAGCCAAGCACAGAAAGAACAACGCCAATCAACAGAGCAATCAGGGTAACGATTACAGCCTCGCCAATAAATTGAAAGATTAATTGTTTGCGTTCTGCCCCTACTACTTTACGAATGCCAACTTCGCGGGCACGCTTCATCGACCGGCCAATGGATAACGTAACAAAGTTTATACAAGCCACAAAAAGAATCAACAATGCAATGGCAGCCAGAATGTAACTGTACTTGGGATCGCTGACAGGCGCAATGCCTACCGGGTAACTGTTGTCGAGATGAATGGAGGTTAGAGGCTGTAAGCCGGGGCCATACTTACTTGACTTATAATCTTCCTCCCCTACCAGCGTTTTAAATAAGGCGGGAAACTTACTTTCAACTTCCGATGCCTGTACCCCTTCCCGAAGCATCACATAGGTTTCGGGGTTAACATTAAACCAGCCCGATGTTAAGACTTGCTCACTATAAATCTTATTCAGGTTATGATCAGGCACTAATAAATAAAATTGAATACTCGAATTGGTAGGGACTTGAGAAACACCAGTTACCGTAAAGTCCTCAAAGTTTTCACCTATCTGAATGGATATTACTTTGTTGATTGGATCTGATTGTCCAAAATATTTCGTTGCCAGCCAATCGCTGATCACCACATTATTCTTATCACTCAATACCCGCTCGCGATCACCGTGAAGCAATTCAAAATCAAACATGGTAAAAAGGTTCCTTTCGGCCATAGTAAGTGTTTCGCTGAATTGATTATCGCCAACCTTCACCTGTGTTCCCATTTTTACAAGGCGTAGATAACTTTCTACATCCGGAAGGTTGTCGACCAGTGCCGGCCCCATGGGCAAAGGTGTTACCGTATTAAAAAACTGCTGATTTTCGCCATAATCTTCACGCACATATACGCGGTAAATGCGATCGGCCTTACTATGGAAGGTATCAAACGTCCACTCATCTTTTACAAACAGGGCAATGAGTATACAGCAAACAATACCCAGACTTAACCCCAACACATTTATCAATGAGTGTGCCTTACTTCTCCACAAAGAGCGAAAGGCGATTTTAAGGTAATTGCGTAGCATATGGGTGGATTACAAATTAAAAGTGGTTAAAAGACCTCGGTTTCAAAAGTGTTCGGGCCTCAGCTGGAGGTACGATGTATTGAATCGCAGAAAAGTTGTAGTGAGCCCTTTTGACCACTTTTATCCTGTCAAAGTTCCGTTCACAATAATCCTTTGGAAGAAATCAGGAAATAATCCTAAATTCATTGTTGAATTCATAACCAATCATGAAAAATAAGTTTGAAGCCGTGCCCCTGAAGAGTTTAGATGAATGGGAGGATGATCTGCTGCGCAGATATCCCGATCCGGAAAACATTGCGACTTCGAAATCAACGGAGGAATATCGCAATTACGATGACCCCCAACGCGACACTGTTCGTGAATTCTATCGGCTCAATCATACCTATCAGACGTACGATTTTGTGATGCAGAAGCGGGCCGAGTTTCTTGCATTCAACAAAAAAGAAATGCCCGTGTGGAGTGCGTTTGATTTTTTAAATCAACTGGTAGACGATTCCGACCCAGACACCGACCTTGATCAGTTTCAACATTTGCTTCAAACCTCCGAAGCCATCCGCAGAGATGGTCACCCCGATTGGATGGTGATGGTAGGACTGTTGCATGATATGGGTAAAGTACTTTGCCTTTTCGGTGAACCGCAATGGGCCGTTGTGGGCGATACCTTCCCGGTAGGTTGTGCCTATTCCGATAAAATTGTCTATCCTGAATTTTTTGTGAATAACCCTGATTACACGAATCCAAAATACAATACCAAATATGGTGTGTATGCACCTAACTGTGGTTTGCGAAATGTGCATATGTCGTGGGGGCACGATGAATATGTGTATAGTATGGTGAAAGATCGGTTACCGGAACCAGGTTTATACATGTTGCGGTATCATTCTTTCTATTCGCAACATCGCGAAAATGCCTATGATCATTTGATGGATGACCACGATCGCGAGATGTTTAAGTGGGTAAAGTTGTTTAATCCCTACGATCTGTATTCCAAGAATCCAACTCCTCCAGACTGGACGGAGTTAAAACCCTATTATGAAGAGCTGGTGGCAAAATACCTTCCACCTACATTGAAGTTTTAATAATTCCATTCATAGATGCACCAACCCCGAGTCGGCTGAGATGAATACCCTTCACACAGCCGACTATGTTGTTTTCTTCGGCTATTTCATCGTGATCTTTGGCTACGGATATTATGTCTATCATAAGAAACGTTCTGTCTCCATTTCGGCCCGCGAGTTTTTTCTTGCCGAAGGTTCCTTAACCTGGTGGGCCATTGGGGCCTCCCTCATTGCGTCCAATATTTCTGCCGAGCATTTTATAGGCATGTCAGGTTCGGGATTTGCCATCGGCTTGGCAATCTCCACCTATGAATGGATGGCCGCGGCCACATTGATTATCGTTGCTGTATTTTTTATTCCTCTTTATCTGAAGAATAAGATTTATACGATGCCTCAATTTCTGGCCGAACGTTATAACGACAAGGTGAGCACGGTGATGGCCATCTTCTGGTTACTCGTCTATGTCTTTGTTAATCTTACTTCCATCATTTACCTCGGAGCGATTGCCATTAATTCGATTTCCAATTTATCTTTTGAACTGTGCATTGCTGGATTGTGTGTATTTGCCATTGTGGTAACACTCGGAGGCATGAAAGTAATTGGCTACACCGATGTAATTCAGGTGGCGGTGTTGGTGATTGGTGGATTGATTACGTCCTATCTCGCGTTAACACTGCTCTCTGAAAAATTCGGTTTTGGCAGCAATGCCTGGAAAGGGCTCGTTTTATTAAAAGAAAATGCAGAAAGTCATTTTCATATGATCCTCGATAAGGATCACAACTATTATAAAGACTTGCCTGGTCTATCTGTGTTGATCGGTGGTATGTGGATCAACAACCTCAACTATTTTGCCTGTAACCAATACATTACCCAACGTGCCCTGGGTGCCGATTTAAAAACGGCACGACAAGGGTTATTGTTTGCTGCATTTTTAAAACTGATGATTCCCTTGATTGCCGTGTTGCCCGGTATTGCCATGTATGTGTTGTATCAGCAGGGAATGTTTCAAACAGAAATGGTGGATGAGATGGGAGTATTAAAGCCGGATCATGCTTACCCAACGTTAATGAATTTGTTACCAGCAGGACTAAAGGGTGTTGCCTTTGCTGCACTCACGGCAGCAGTCGTGGCCTCGTTGGCAGGAAAGGCTAATAGTATCTCCACTATATTTTCGCTGGATATTTATAGAAAATATTTTGACAAGGATGCTGATGAAAAGAAACTGGTGCGGATCGGTCGCTGGGCAGTAATCATTTCCATTGGGATTGCAGGTTTTGTTGCCCCGGCATTAAAAACGTTGGATCAAGCTTATCAGTTTATTCAGGAATATGTAGGATTCATTTCACCTGGTGTGCTGGCAATTTTTCTGATGGGCTTTTTCTGGAAACGAACCACGGCAGCCGCAGCTATGACAGGCGCTTTACTTACAATTCCAATCTCCGCTATTCTTAAATTCCTTCCGGTGTGGACCCACGGTTGGTTTCCGGATTATCCATTCCTCGACCGGATGTCCATCACGTTTGGGTTGATTATTTTTATCATGGTGATCATGAGTTGGATAAACCCCGAAACGAATCCTAAGAAGCAGATGGAAGTAGACGTTAAACTCTTCAAGGTAAATCCAGGATTTATTTTTGGATCCGTGATCATCATCGGAATTCTGATTGCCTTGTATACTGTATTTTGGTAGGGAGTACTTTATTGTTCCGCTAATAAAATCTCTGTTAATACAGCATCAACTTCATTCCTGTTTAATCCAACAGTCATTTGAGGATGATATAAAAGACGGATCACATCTTTGTCAATTTGCGCGTACTCCGTTGTTTTTGTTGAAAAAGCCTGCTGGAAAATACTTTCAGGATACAAGGACGAATCTTTTGCTAAACCGAGAGATTGGGTAAGTTCTTCCCGGAGGAGATGCCGTTGTTCAGTTTGATTGGTGCGGAATATATCGATATACATATGACCTCTGATGAGTTCATTGGCACCATTCCAGTAAATAGTAAATAATCCCAAGTTGGAAGCCGTAAGACTCGCCTGAGACGGAAATATGGTTGCATAGGAATTGTCCGAACCAAAATAAATATAAAAATTAGACTGAAGCGTATCACTAACAGATTCAATCTTGAATAATGGAGTTGTTGACAAATCATTAAGCTCCGTTATTATCTTATCCAACTCCGAGCGCAGTTCAGGCGAAGGACTACCACCCATAAATATTTTCATGCCACCCTCCCACCTGCGCGTAATTTCACTCGCATTCCCAAATTCAAACCCTAAAGCAATTTCCTTAAAATAATTTACAACACGCTGGTTATATGCCGTCAGCTTAGCAGAAACCTTGGGTGCAATTATATCATCCTCGTTTGAACAGGATGAGATAAAAATACCGAGTACTAAAAAATAATAGAGATACTTATGCATGGCGAATATCTGTCGAACCATTTGTTACTGCTGATTGTAAAAATCTAACTGCCCTAATTTTTTTCTAAACATAAGTCTTAATACCTGTGAATTAGACTTCCGTTTTCTTCCTTACCAGCACAGACGCAATCATAGAAATAGCTAACAAGAAACAAATCACAATTAATGAAATCTCCACAGGGATTTTGTAAAAATCAACGATGCACATTTTAATTCCGACAAACACGAGAATGGTGGCTAACCCATATTTGAGATACACAAAATACTTTTCGATGCCGGAAAGCGCAAAATAAAGGGATCGCAAACCAAGAATGGCAAACACATTAGACGTATATACAATAAATGTATCATCTGAAATAGCAATAATCGCAGGAATGGAGTCTACCGCGAAGATCAGGTCAGTAGCCTCAATTAAAACGACAACAATAAACAAGGGGGTTGCCCACGTTTTATGATCTCTCCTAACAAAAAATTTATCCCCTTCAAAGGAATCGGTTACGGGGAACATTCTTCGCACCAATTTTACAAGTGGATTCTTCTCAGGCTCTATCGGTTTATCTTCGCCAATAACCATGCGCACCCCGGTCACTACCAAAAATCCACCGAATATATATATCAGCCAATGAAATTTGTGAATCAATTCAATGCCCGCAAAGATGAAAATAACTCGCATGACGAGCGCCCCGAAAATTCCCCAAAAGAGTACTTTGTGTTGATAGGAATCGGGCACGCTGAAGTACGAGAAGATCATGATCATGACAAAAATATTGTCTACGCTTAGTGATTTTTCTACGAGGTAGGCGGTAAAAAATTCAAGGGCCTTCTCCTTACCAAAGTAGTAGTATACAAAAAGATTAAATATCATGGAAAGCGTTATCCATACCGCAGTCCAGGTCAGTGCCTCTTTGACTGAAACCGAATGTGATTTACGATGAAATACACCCAGGTCTAAGGCTAACATGCCTATCACAAATACACTGAAACTCGTCCAAAGAATAGCTGATTCGCTCATGGTGATGAAATGGATATTAATTTTTCTGCAAGATGGTCATTCCGTTCCAGATGATTACAATCACGAAAAGGGTTCAGGCGCTGGACTTGCTGCCGGGCGCGAACGATCTTCCGGTAAGGGAATAAATTCTTTGTTATCGTTGGGTGGCAGAATGATTTTGCCCTGTTGCCAATCTGATTTTGCCTGTTCAATCCTTTCTTTTCTTGATGACACAAAATTCCACCAAATAAATCGTTCACCCAAAGGTTCCCCACCCAGTAACATCAATGTTGTTTGCTCCAGCGCTTGCAAAGTTGGTTCTGAATTTTTCCTGAACACCAGCATCTGACCTGAAGAGTATTTACTGCCGCTAAACTCAATACTTCCTTTAACCACATAAATGGCACGCTCTTCATGTTCTTTGGGTAACCCTAAGTTGGCTTGTTTATCCAGCACTACATGGATGTAGAAAAGTGGTGAATGAGTCTTCACATCATTCGTTAAGCCAAAAGCGCTACCGGCTATTAATCGCATCCATACTCCTTTGTCGGTAAAAACTGGAAGTTTATCTTTCTTATAATTGGCAAAAGCAGGATCCGATTCTTCTGCCTTTTCAGGAAGCGCTACCCAGGTTTGAATCATTTCAAAACCACCCGCTGCCCAAACGTTAGGATCTTCGAAACGTTCGGAGTGAGCAATGCCTTTTCCGGCAGTCATCCAGTTTACTTCACCGGGTTCTATAACCTGCTCTACACCGAGACTATCGCGATGAGTCACCTTGCCATCGAACAAATAACTTACCGTTGACAACCCAATATGCGGATGTGGTAAAACATCAAGTGATTGTACCATAGCAGGCATGGAAACGATTGGTCCGCCATGATCCATAAAAATGAATGGGCCCACCATTCTCTTCAGTCGAAAGGGTAATATTCTCCGGACTTCCATACCTGGGGCAATGGAAGCTTTTCTTGCCTCAATGGTTATTTCTAGCATAAGCCGTCAGTTCTAATGTAATATACACTCGTACGAGAGAATTGTTCTCTACCTTACTAATGGTTCATGCATATGATTCTGATTATTTCGAAATATAGCCAAACTATTTTCTTTGGATTGTGCGATTGGAGTTGGTTTTATTGTGCATACGGTTTTTAATTTACTTTTCTTTTCTTTTCAGGAAACCAGGTATCTCGTAATATTTTCCATTTTCCGTCATCTTTTTTCCAAACCAATAAATATCTGCCACGACTTACAACTGTTCCGTTTTTATGAGACCAGGTTCCTATTCCGTCTTCAACAAGTAATTGGTCATTTCCCCATAATTTTGTGGTTTTAAAACTTGAACCAGCAATACTATCTCGAATCATTCTTCCAAAAACCTTTATAATATTTTCCCTACCTAACGTAGAAGGTAAAACTTCAGCATCTATCATATACATATCTCCCAAGGCAATTGAATCTCCATTTTGTAAATGATTTTCGTATTCGCGAAGGCGTAATTCAATTTCTTTTTCGAGCGTTGAAATATCAATTTCAAGTTCTTTTTCCTTTGTTTGCTGTGCGCAACTAGAAATGAAAATCGATACAATTAAAATAATTATAAATCGCGTCTTACTTAATTTTAGTTTTTTCATTATTGTCGATGTTCTATTTTTAGGTTATGAACAACGTTTAGCTAATTGCGGTGGCTGGCTTTAGAAAACGTATCTGTCCACTGTGACCAAACGTAATAGCGAAGATAAAACTATATACTTACACTTCACCCAGCCAAATAGCTATTGTTAGCAGCTGGCTTGTTTATGGGAATTCTAAATCGGAGGGATTTTGTCGACTGTCCCAAACTCTAATGATTTGGACTCTGTCAACTTTGTTTATATAGAAAATCTTATAACTCTGAACAACCTTTACTCTTAAATCCGGATAATCTGTCGCTTTTCCGATCTCTGGAAATTCAGAGATTAATTTGGCTGCAGCATTAAAGAGGATTTCTAATTTCTTACTGTAGGTGTCTGATTTATTATTTTCAATCCAAAAATTATATATGCTAAATCTGTCCTGAATGGAAGTTTGAGTCCATTCTATTTTCTTAGCCATTCCTTAATCATATTGTCGGCAGCTTCTGATGAATAAACTCTATTCTCTTTGATGTCTTTGAGGCCAATATCAATGGCTTTTCGTTCATCAACCGTCAACCGGTAAATAGAGTCAATCTCCGATTCCATGTCTACCAATTTAAAAATCTCCTCAAGTATCAACTTGTCCTCAATGGTCGTAATTTTGTTGATTATCTGTAATTTCAGCTCAGATACTGACATGTCTTTCAATCTTTTAGTCAACTAAATATCGGTCATCTTCTTGTCCAAAACAAGCAGCCGCGGATCTATTGTACCAACTTAATCGAAGCTGAATTAATACAAAATCTCAGGCCCGTGGGGGGTGGGCCATCCGGAAACACGTGGCCTAAATGACCATCGCACACACTGCACTCTACTTCCACGCGGGTCATGCCGTAGCTGGTGTCTTTCGTGTATTTGATTACGTTCGGTTCAACAGAGGAAACAAAACTCGGCCATCCGGTACCCGATTCAAATTTGGTTCGGGAATCGAAGAGCACCGTACCACAACAACGACAGGCGTACAGCCCAGCCTCATGCGCTTCACAATATTCTCCGCTAAAGGCCCGCTCGGTTCCTTTCTTGCGGGTTACATAAAATTCTTCTTCGGTAAGGAGGCGCTTCCATTCTTCATCACTTTTTTCAACTCGTGTCGGGGGCGTCAGGTTTCCTTTCGTAGCGTATTGTAAAACATCATTCCATTTCATGCCAAAGTGGTTTATCAGTAAAGTTATCTACTAATAAACCACTTTCCGCTTAATTAGTTCGTGTTGCCCGTGCTGCTTTTAATGCGTTTGCCAAAGCCGCCAAATTTAACGGTCAAGTTATACGACCAATCACTTAAGTTATTATCAGACAAACCCAGTCCATCGCTTTGATACGTTTGGCGGTAAGAAACTCCCGGGCTCAGGCGCATCCAGCGAAAGAGATTTAATTCCAATTGGGCTCCGGGCTCCAGCACATAAAACCAGTTTTCGTCATGCACCGCAGAGTGGTAGTCGTAGTTATAATTGTAGTCGTGCCAATCGTTGCGGTTGTATTGAGCTGTAAAACCAACGCCACTAAATAAGTTAACCACCAGGTGCACGGGTTTATTGGATCCAAATACGCGTTCAATCATCAATCCTCCCTGCCCATATTGATAGGTCATGGGTTGCAAAGGATCCACGCTAAATTCCACGGGCACACGCAAATCATTGGTCGATCCCGCAAAGGCAAGGCCTACCATCCACCTGCGGTTAATAAACACTCCCCCATAGATTTCACTGAGGTTGGCAAACTCCCCACCGATGGTGGTAACCTTATTGGACAGCGCACCATAGCCTCCGGTGGTTCGGCCCTGGCCAAATAAAGTCCGGACTTCCTGTGCAGAGGCCGCTATCGACATTAAAACGATAAATAAATTAGTAAGTACAAAACGGGTTTTCATAAAAGATGTAGTTATGCCTGTATGACAATTGTGATGCGGAGAACCCCTACCCGATCGGAAAGTTTTTTTCTGCTTTTCAGTGACAACGCGGCATTTCACAGTGTCATTGCGGGCAAGCAGAATGCTTCTCAAGACGAAGTATGCACAATATAAATATTGGATGAATTTAATATTTAAGAAGGCGCGACCCGCAATCCCGCGGGGAGTACGAGTGCATTTCTGGCGTTACTTTAACTGGATCGCGGGTCGCGTATTGAAAAGAGGTAATGGGTATGAAATGGGGTTAACTTGCCCGCGATGACGTGAATATGTGAGGCAGTCCCTTACGATGAGGTTACTCATGCCGAATTGCATCCACCGGATTAAGTCGCGAAGCGCGTATAGCGGGATAGGTTCCAAAAACAATACCGACCAATAAAGAAACGATGGTGATGATAAGAAGGGTATTCAAAGTATAGTCTGCCTGAAAAGGCACTTTGGTAATCGCGGTGACAATAGGAATTATAATCATGGTACCTAAAACGCCAATCACCAGGCCAAGGAAACTGCCAAAGGCTGAAACCGTTATGGATTCCGACAAAAACAATAAAACAATATCGTGTCTGTTGGCTCCGGTTGCCTTGCGGATGCCAATTTCTGCGGTTCGTTCAGTCACCGAAATCAACAGCACATTCATTACGCCAATACCACCCACCAGCACAGAAATCCCGACAATCAATCCCATAATTACCCGGAAGAGCAAGAACGCTTTAGTCGCCTGGTCAATACGAAAATCATTGGTCTGAATGGTGAAGTTCTCATACACCCGGCCATAATTCTTTTCCAGCCAGTTTGTGATTTCTTCTTTTAATAAGGGAATGTCCTCCGTCTTTTTTGCATCCATATATACCATGGGTGGATGAGCATAGAGTTCGGCTGGGGTTAGCAGCGTAATGGGAAAATAAATTTGTGGTGCCTTGACTTTGGGCTCCGGAACAATGCCGATGACTTTCAATTCCTTGCCGAGAAAATTAACAACTTGACCAGGTTCAATCGTGATGCTATCCAATAAAGCAGCCGTAACAACCGCTTGGTTAACAACTACTACATTACGCTTCTGATCTACATCATCAACCTGGTAGACGGCCCCTGTAAATTTAGCAGTATCCGAACGTATAGGCGCTGCGCTCGTCCATGCGTAGGCTCCAATTCGTTTACCATTGTCAAACACCACTTCGCCAGCCAATGAAGTTCTGAATACTCCCTCGGCAGGTTTCGTGAGTACGCTTGTCAGTTGTTTGAAATGATCGTAATCAATCACATAAAATGTATCTCTCTTAATCCGAACATCATTTACACTCTTGTGTGATTGGGATTGTAACATGATCGCGTTCAGCGAGGTGGTGCTTGAAATTTGTTCACGCGCCAGTCGTTCCATCCCATCAATAAGAGAAAGTATGGATACCAGCGCAGCCACGCCAATTACAATGCCCAGTACAGATAGAAAAGTATGCAGGAGATTGGAGCGGATATTCCCAAACGCCAGGGCAAATGAATTCCTGATTTTTTGTAACATGTAGACAAAATACGAAACTAAGACTTTACGAAAGTCTAAATGTTACAAAAAGCTAAACAGGAATTCTATTTTTTATTCAGGAAAGCCGAATACATCCAAACCAGCTTTTCCTGGGCGCGGATATAGTCACTCATCAACGCATTGGTTCCCTCATCCCCTACTTCTGCGGACAAGCTCAATAAGTTTCGCTGAATGCCAATGATTATTTTAAACGACTCCAGAATATTACTGACTGCTTTTAAACCATCTGAAACTTCGGTGCTTTCCTTGATCACAGACACTTTGTAATATTCGCTATAGTTATGACTGGGTGTAAACCCCAGGGTAAGAATGCGCTCCGCTACTTCATCAATTTTAAGAAACAAGTCATTATACAATTCTTCGAATTTAAGATGCAGCTCAAAAAATTTCTCACCCTTGATATTCCAATGATAGCCACGTGTATTCTGATAAAACACAGAATAGTTTGCCAGAAGCTGATTTAAAAGACTTGCCAATTCTTCTGATTTTGTACTATCAAGCCCTATTGCATTTAAATTTTTCATATCTCACAGTTCTTTTATTTATTAACACACAACTTTTCATGTTGTTAAAAATAATTAAGATGCCCGGTAAATACTATGATGGAAATCATCTTTTTAAAAGAGAGCGTCTGTACCTCATATCCAAAATATTTCTAACTGGACAAACTTCTTAATTGCTGAAAAGAGTAGTTCGGTTCAATTTCAGTAAATTGAAAACCTTTACTGTACTTTTATCGCTGGATTCTGGTGAATATGCGCATCACGCTTTTGGTATTTGCATTGCTGTTCCTCATAAATTATGCTGAGGCGACACACGTGCGGGCTGCCGATATAAAAGTGGAGCCTATCTGCACGAGTCCACGAACGTTTAAAATCACAATCGTTGCCTATTTAAACACACTTTCCAACACCCGGTTTGGTACGGGCAGTGAGATCTTGTTCGGTGATGGTTCATCGGTAAGAATTCCGATTACTGCAGCCACCCTGAGGCCTGATCTTGGTAGAAACATTGCTCTGGCAACCTTCACCGTAAATCATACCTATTCCAGTAATGGCAATTACACGATCACTTATATCGAGCGGGACCGAAGCAGCGGCATACTTAATATAGCTAACTCAGATGATGTGCCCTATGTAACGTTTGTCAATTTTACGATTGATCCGATCAACGGATGTAACACCGTCCCCATCCTTGCAGTGCCCCCGTTGGATCGTGCATGTTTTAAGTCCGCCTTTTTTCATACTCCAGGTGCGTATGATATTGATGGCGACAGTTTATCATACGAACTATCTGTTCCGGCAAACAGCCCCACCACTTTTGCAAATTATACGCCACCCAACAATATTCGATTCTATACAAACTTCAACCAGGGCAATGAACTGGGAAACGGTCCGCCAATATTTTCAATCAACACGATATCTGGGCTTTTAACCTGGGATGCCCCCGGAACATTGGGAGAATACAACATTGCATTTAAAATTATTGAATGGCGCAAGGACTCTGTTACCAATCTCTATCGAAAATTAAGTACAACTACGCGCGACATGCAGATTGTTGTAGAGGAATGTCTGAACATCCGGCCTGAACTCATAGCCCCCGTTGATGTATGTGTTGAGGCCGGTACTTCGATTGATGAATTGATAAAAGGATTGGATGGTGACAAACATCCGGTGATGATTGAAGTATTCTCCGAACTGATTACATTTTCACCTGAAAAAATTCCCGCCACCTTTTCTCCTCGTCCTTTTGAGTACACAGCTTCGGATCCTCCGGCTGAATTACGTTTCCAATGGCAAACCGATTGTTTACATGTGCGGCAACAACCCTATCAGGTTGTTTTTAAAATTACTGATAACCCACCCGAGGGACCTAAGTTGGTGAATTTTAAAATATGGAATATAAAGGTGGTCGCCCCGGCACCACAATGGGTAAATACTGAGCTAGACTTAGTGAAACGTTATGGCGAACTGGAATGGAACGACTACGCATGTAATAATGCCGATAAAATTCAGATCTGGCGTAAAGTAGACTCTTATCCCTTTGTCCCCGGTTTATGCAGTCCGGGTTTGCCAAAGTTTTTTGGTTACAATTTGATTGCTGAAGTAAACCCCGCGCAAACCAGTTACACAGATACAAACTCAGGCAGAGGTCTAGTGGTAGGCGCCACCTATTGTTACCGCATCCTGGCGTACTTCAATGCTCCGGCCAGTACACCCAGTATGGTCTCCATAGAAAAATGTATAGGGCCCATTGAAGCCGATGCACCCGTAATCACCCATGTAAGTGTTGAAAAGACAGATTCTTTACAGGGAAAAATCAGGGTGAGTTGGCGTAGTCCGTTTGCCATCAATGAACTTCAATTTCCAAAGCCCTATGAATATGAAATATATCGGGCCAGTGGATTTGTTGGTGACACCAGTATTGTAAATGCAGGTCGCGTAACAGATACTACATTTGTGGATAGTGGAATTAATTCTCACGACAAGGTCTTTAACTACCGGATTGTGCTGTATGCCCAACCGCACAATGCACAAAGTATGGTGGCCATAGATACTTCGGCTATTGCTTCTTCCGAACGGTTAAGCGCTGTTGCCGGTGTCAAGCAGATTGAACTAAGCTGGCGCGATAGCGTGCCTTGGTCGAACGTAGCGCAAACAAGACCCTATCATTTAATTTACAGATCGATTGAGAGTCCTGAGCCGCAGGAGATGATTTTAATCGACAGCGTAAACGTAACTGAAAATGGATTTTATTATGTGGATGGAAAAGATGAACCTCTGGAAGACGACAAACGGTATTCCTATCGAATTTTAACCCGCGGTACCTACGGAAATCCTAAAATTTCGTTGCAGGAAAATTATTCGCAGGTAATCACCACCTATCCGGTAAACGACTTACTTCCCTGTTTACAAGAACTTGAAGTCTCGATAGTTAATTGTGAAGAGTATTTAAATTCAAACAATTGCAGCCAAACGGAGTTCAGCAATACACTCACCTGGAAATTAAAAGATTTGCCGGGTTGCCGCAGAGACATTGTGTCGTATAACATATATGCTGCTTCGACTCCTGATAGTGAATTTACACTGCTAAAAAATGTAAAGGATACTTTTTATATCGATGCCGGACTTCCCTCCTTCGCACGGTGTTACAAGATTTCAGCCATTGATGCATTGGGGCAGGAAGGTCCGTTGAGCGATTCGTTATGCAACGACAATTGTCCTTATTATTTGCTACCCAATGTCTTTACTCCCAACGCAGATGGATACAACGATGTATTCAGTGCAAACTTTGATCTCGAAACGAATCCTCAATCCGGTGGGCCTGCGGTTACTATTCATTGCCCGCGTTTTGTAAGAAGTGTTTTATTCACGGTGTACAATCGCTGGGGCAATCCGGTATATCAGTTCAATTCAGAAGCTGAAAACACCACCAGTATTGAATGGGATGGAATTGGATCTGACGGACAATTACTAATTGAAGGGGTCTATTTTTATCGGGCCCAAGTAGAATTTGAAAGACTCTATCCGCAGGACAGGAAGAAAGAAATTACTGGTTGGGTGCAGTTGGTGAGGTGAGTAGATTTGAGATGTGAGAATTGAGAATTGAGATTTGTGAATTCTAATTACCAGTCTATTACATAAATTTTTGCAGAACGTCTGTCCAGATTTCATAGCCCTTTTGATTCATGTGCAGATTATCTTCAATGAAAAGATCTGTACGCACCTCCCCTTTATCATCCAACATAGGGTTCCATACATCAGCAAATTTAACTCGCTTATGTTTTAAGGTCCAGTCTTTGAGTTGTGAATTAAATACCTGATACGATTCCTTCAGTTGCCATCGGGCCACGCTTGGTTTGGCAGAAATAAAAATGATCTCAACTTTTTTGGGGAGCCGCGCACGAATAAGCTTTAATAGTTCGTCAGCCGTTCTCAAGATTTCTTCCGGAAATTTGCCAGAGTTAATATCATTATCGCCTTCATAAATAAAAATCTTTTTTGGCTTATGCTTTAAAATCAGCTGCTCAGCATAATAGAGAAGATCTATCATTTCAGAACCACCAAATCCGCGATTGACAACATTATATTCCGCAAAGTCTTGCTTTAAGCTACTCCAAAATCTGATACTTGAGCTCCCTGTAAACAGGATGAGGTTTTGATTACTTACTGAAGTGTCGCCAGCAATCAGACTTTGAATTTCCTTTTCAAAACGTAAAGGATCCTGACCTGAAAGCCCAGTGAATGAGCATAGGAGAACAATAAAAATCAAAAAACGCATCCTACAATTATTTAATTTCTCCATACCGCATTGATCTGATTCTGAAGATAGAGTTTTGCTGGAAGAGCCTGCGCTGCCAAATCACCCCATCTACATTCAATTACAATAATACCTCTATAATTAATTTTTTTTAAGGCTTTAAAATATTCCGAAAAATCATCGCCCTGAACACCCGGTGGGTTACGGCCTTCTTTTTCAGCTACCTCGCAGTATACTACATATCCTTTTGCAGTTGCAATTATTTCAGCGGTCTCACCTTCTTTTGCCATGTGATAAAGGTCAACGCACAAACGAATATTTTTATGATCAATAGTTCTTACGATTTCAAGCGCTTCTTTGACAGTATTTATAAAGTTACACTCGGTTCTATTGAGGCTTTCCAGTGCAAGGGTAATGTTATAGTTTGCGGCTAAGGCACCTATCTTTTTTGCTATTGTTATAAACTGTTCTTTCGCCTTTGTACGCTCAAATCCATCTGGAATTCCCCGCGATCCACCACTGCCCCAGATAATCATTGAAAGATTGGCCTTTTGTGCCCGTTGAAGTACTACTTCTACATACGCCAGCACGGCCTGTTCATCGACTTTGGGGCCAACTACTTTTAAATCGCCTGGAATAAAAAGATTGCAGGCATATAAAGGAACATGCAATTTTTTAATGGGTTGTAAATATTCTTCGAATTGTTGTTCTGAAACATTACGTGGTGAAAGAATTTTATTAGTAGACTCCACTAAGTATCGATAACCAGATGCATGGAGTAAGCTGTCATTCTGAAAATCAGTAACCATACCAAGTTCAGGAACCGAACGCTGGGCTATAGCTTGCAGGGATACAAAAATCAACAAACACACTATGATGTGTTTCATTTCAGAAAAATTGAGACTCATTTGAAAAGATACAAAATCCAACAATAGCGATCACTAAAACCAAAATTGTTTGTTAGAATAAACCTGTCGAAGTCGCTTTGGAACATCAAGGTTTAGCCAAGCCACAAACGAGGTAGCGGTCAGACCGCTTTGCTTCGGATCTAGTCAACCTGGTTTGGAGATAACCTATAATATTTTCTTCATACAAATGCTCTCCTTTACCTCCACATAGGGAGGAAAATTTGGAATGCGTGTGTATCCTGATTTTTCATACGCGGCAATCGCCTCGGGTTGATTAATACCGGTTTCCAGTTTTGAAATCATAAACCCTTCTTCTTTCGCCCACTGTTCAAGACCATATAAAATAGTTTTACCGATACCCTGGTTGCGATGAGTAAATTTCACATACATACGCTTAATTTCTATGGTGTGCTCTTCGTTCATAGGTCTGAAACAACCGCACCCAATCGGTGAATTCTTGTCATAGGCAAGTATCACCCGGAAACTTTCATCTACTCGATTGAAAGGTGTAAAATTTTGTTGGATGTCCGGGTAGCGGCTCCACAGGTCCTTATCGAGATCAACAATTAAATGATGAAAGTCCTTATCGAATGCACTCGCTCTTCTATACGCGATCATACTGCCTTAAATCCAGTTCAGGTTATGAACGGTTCGTTCATGTTCTACATTTCCGGTATGAGCAGTCTCTTTCGGTTCAAAAAGCAAAAGCCAAACCTCCTCACCATTTGTTCGAGGGTTATGTTCAACTCCTTTTGGCACAATGATCATCTCGCCTTCTTTTATTACCTCGGTGCGATCGCGAAAGTCCATGAATAATGTGCCTTTAAAAATCATAAATAACTCATCTTCGTGCTCATGGCTATGCCATACAAACTCATCTTTTACTTTGGCAAGTTTAACATACTGACCGTTTAATTCACCAATTATTTTCGGAGTCCAGGTTTCAGAAAACAAGTTGAATTTTTCGTGGATGTTAACTGGCTTCATAGTGTTATTATATAATTCAAATTTACAAAATCAAATAACCATTCCGATGGCTGCAACCAACGTCATGACAATAATAAACCACCGGTACATAGTTTCTGACAATGCCTTTACAATAATAATTCCCAACCAGGCGCCCAACATAATAAGCGGTAACAAGGTAAGGTCAAACCAAACGGTATTCCAGGAAATGGTGTGCCATGCAAATACATGAAAGGGAACCTTAAACCAATTCACTACCAAAAAGAACCAGGCCGTAGTGCCGATAAATGCATTTTTTGGAAGCCTGACCGATAATAAATATATGCTCATTACCGAACCTGCCAGATTACCTACCATCGATGTAAACCCACCCGCTATTCCGGTGGCTATCGCAAATGACTTATGTTTTGGAATCTTATCGGGTTGACCCAGCCTTTCGAGCCATAGCATAATTATGACACTCACCAAAATGGTAATGGCCATCATCCATTTAAAAATCTGATCATTGATGTAGTTGCCAGTGATAGTGCCAACAACAATGCCTGCAGCAGCCCACGGAAATAATATCTTGAGATGGTGCCATGAAGCATGGCGATGGTAATACCACACCCCGAACACATCGGCCAGCACTAACATAGGCAACATAATGCCACTGGATAACTGACCCCCAAACACATTGGCCAATAATGGTACCGATAACATGCCTGCACCATGAACACCCGTTTTTGCCATGCCGGTAAGTAAGGCAACACAAAGAATGATTATGATTTCGGTGTAAGTTAGTGTAAAGGAGAAAAGTGTCAGCACAAATCACGTTACTGGTTACTGGTTGCTAGTTACTGGTTTGTGATGACATTTCAATCACACAACAAGCCACCAGAAGTAAGCGACTAGTGCCTACTTTTCCAATCGCTTCAAGCCCGCATCAATTTCAGATTTCGATAACCACTTACCACGAATCATTACGCCTTCAACTTTTTTAGAATTCGTGACGTCAGCCAATGGATTGCCATTCACCAGCACAAGATCTGCTACAGCTCCGGGTCGGATGGTACCGGCATCGGCTAGCTTCAGATAGGTTGCCACATTCACAGTGCCTGTCCGCAAAGCCTGATAAGGAGTTAATCCTGCGTCTACCAAATACTTTAATTCATTGTGTGTCGAGAAGCCGGGCACATTAAAAACCTGCGGTGCATCGCAACCCAATAGCAACCCCACTCCTGCCTGCTGGCATTCATAAATTAACTTTCTTCGAAGTTTAATGAAGTTTTCAATCTTCGCTGCATCGTACTGTGGATTGGCCATCAGATTCTTTTTACTATCCACCCATTGATTTACCATTTGCGGGTTCATGTATTTGCTATCAGGATCTTGCTTAAAAACCTCTCCGGTATAATCAGCATCAAACCACCGATCGGCCAGCGATTGCGTTGGCACCACCCAAATATTTTTCTCTTTCAATTCTTTCATCAGCCTGGGGATTACTGATTCATCTGCTTTATCCGCCACAAACATGCCGAACAAACCGGTCTGTTGCTCTACCATACTTTCAATGCCCGGAACCATAGCCTCCACAAATCCATCCAGGTGATCAATGGAAGAATAGCCAGCATCAATGGCGCGCCACACGCCCACCCCAAACGACACATGTCCGGCAAACGGGATTTTAATTTCATTGGCTGTTGACGAAACTGCCGCGAATGTTTCTTTCGTCAAGCCAGGATGAAGCTTTAGAAAATCATAGCCAGCAGCTTTTTGTTCGCGCACCATGGCTGCTCCACGTTCGGCCGTCTTTACGCTTAATCCATTGAAAGAAGGACCGGTTGTATAAAACCGGGGTCCCAGAATTTCTCCACTGTTAATCTTTGAGCGCAAGGAAATATGGCTGGGGTGCCCCAACATCCCACGGATGGTGGTGATACCATTGGCAGCAAACAGAAATAAAACTTCTTTATGTGCTTCAAGGTTATCATTGGGTGGCACGTGTGCATGCATCTCGGCTAAACCCGGTATAAGATATTTTCCCTTCGCATCAATCACCCATGCATCCTTACTATATTTCAATTTTTTACCAATGGCCGAAACCCGTCCATTTTTTACAAGCACCATTTGATTTTCGAGAATTTGCTCGGTATCCATCGGCACTACATTCACCGATGTGAAAACGATTTCGCGCAAGGCCGAATCGATAAGATTCTGTCCAAACAAAGTGATTGTCGAAATAGTAAAAAGAAATACAAAAAGTCTTTTCATTTTGGTTAAGAGATAAATGTACCTCACGCTTTGCGCAATGAAAAGTATTCTGTGAATAAGCTGATGTTACTGGATTTAAACGGTAATTATTGCAGAGCCTTTATTCATACCGCAAGGCAGTTACCGGATCCGTGAGTGCCGCTTTAATAGTTTGGAAACTCACTACCGATAGGGTAATCACAATCGCCATCGCGGTAGTTGCTACAAATAGCATAGGATTTACCGACATTCGAAAAGCAAAAGTCTCCAGCCATTCGTTCGCAAAATACCAGGTTAAGGGAAAGGCAATCAGGTTGGCAACCAAAACCAGCACAACAAATTCCTTACTCAGTAATCCTGCAATACTGAAAACATCGGCTCCTAATACTTTGCGTACACCAATCTCCTTGGTTCTTGCTACCACCATAAAGGAGACAAGACCCAGCAATCCAATCATGGCAATAACCATTGTGATGCCTGCAAAAACCGCAAACACATTGGCCAGTCGCTGCTCCGATTGATATTGTCGTTCAAAATCCTGATCCAGAAAGAAATAATTAAAATCAAAGCCGGGAAAAGTTTTTGTCCATAATTCATTCAGGGATGATATCAATTCTTGCGTGTTAGCAGCCTTATATTTTATTGCATAGAGATAGCTATAATTGGGTGCATAGTCCATGGTCATGGGGCCAATTTTCTGCTGCAGTCCTAATTGATGATAATCTTTAACAACACCAATTACTTCTCCCTGAGGTGTACCCGAAGGTGAAGTGATTTTTTTTCCAAGGGCCTCTTCCGGTGAAGACCAGCCAAACACAGATACCGCAGTCTCGTTTAAAATTAATCCGTCTTTTAAATCAGTCGCGCGTTGTTTATCAAATCCACGGCCTGCCATTAACTCAAGACCCAATACATTAAGATAATCATCATCCACAGCCATATATTCTACACTTACCGCATCCTCACCAGATTTACCTTCCGCATAAGCAACTTGTCCCATCCATCCCGGATTACCCGGAACTGCATTGGTATAAGAAACCCCATTCACCATAGCCAGGGAGGATAGCTGATCTTTAAATGTTTCGAAGGCCAGAGGGTTGGCGGAATTTACCCGCGCTGCATTGATTACAAATATTTCATCTTTATCAAAGCCAAGTTTTTGTTTCTGCATATAGTTAAGCTGATCCAGGACGATCCATGTGCCGGTAACTAATGCAACTGAAATCACAAATTGAAAAACAACCAGAGAGCGTCTTAAAATGACTCCACGGGTGCTGGTCTGCATTTTCCCTTTAAGAACCTCTACCGGTTTAAGTGCAGACATAATTAATGCCGGGTAATAGCCAGCCAGTAACGAAACAATCACAACTAAAATGACTGTACCCATCACAATGGAAATATTAGCCAGCGATAAAAGTTGATAATTCTTTCCAATCACTTGATTAAAATAGGGCAAGGAAATGCCAATCAGAACCAATGCAAAAAATAATGAAATCATGGTGAGGACAAACGATTCGCTTAAAAACTGTGCAATTAATCCTTTGCGGGTTGAACCCACCACTTTGCGAAGACCAACTTCACGTGCCCGATAGACTGAACGTGCGGTTGCGAGATTAACAAAATTGATACACGCCAGCAGAATTACAAAAACGGCAATACCCGAAACAAGGTATATCCGATCGATACTACCTACGGGCCCCATTCCATTACCACTTTTGGTTGTTAAATAAATATCCGGCATGGGCTCAAACAACACATGAGCTGAAACCCCCCAGTTCTTCATCATCTCTCCTACCCGGTTCATATAAATATCTTTTGCTTTGGAGGCAAAGAGATTGAAGTTGGTTCCTTCTTTCAAGAGTATATAATTGCGCACATTAATATTACCCCAACCATCCTCATAGCTAAATTGGGTATCCAATGCCTGGTAGGTAGCGAAAGAAATCAACATATCCGCCTGAATATGCGAATTGGCTGGTATATTGGCCATTACTCCCGTAACTACCATATTCAGCGTATCGGCCATGATCAACGTTTTGTTGAGGGCATCACCCTGCGGAAAATATTTTCGTTCCATCTCTTGAGAGATTACGATGCTATAGGGTTCGTTCAATGCTTTTTCGGCATTCCCTTTCAAAAGTGGAAATGAAAACATGCTGAAGAATTCCGGTGATGCAAAGTGAATGTTTTGTCTGATACGTTTGTCGCCCTGATTAATCAACAAAAAAGAAGCCCCGCGGCAATACAGTACTTTTTCAACTTCAGGAAAATCTTTTTCCAGGACTTTACCAATTGGCCACCCATTGGTTTCATTGGCTGACTCATTACCCGATTCCGGTGTGGTGAAGGAAGTGTTCACTCGATAGAGCCGGTCTTTGTTTGTGTGGAATTTATCGAAGGATACTTCATCCAGCACATACATCATAATAAGTACTCCAGCCGTTAACCCCAGGGACAAGCCGACAAGATTAATCAAAGCATAGCCTTTATATTTCAATAAGGAGCGGTAAGCAATTTTTAAATAGTTAAGAAACATACGTAGCGGTTTTTGATAAGATTATAAATCCCCTGATTTGGTTGCATACTCAAATTCACTCAGGAACTCACCTGGCCATACAATCCGGATGCCATCACCCCAATATGCATTTGGAGCTAATAAAATGGGGTCTGATCATCTGAACTTGTTCTCAATCGAACGAATTTGTTCGCTGACGGACGAAAACTAAATTTTTACTAAACAGAATCTCGCTCTATTTTTACCCCTCAATAACTGTATTTATGGGACGTATTTTCGAAAAGAGAAAGCACAAAATGTTCGCCCGCTTTGATAAAATGGCGAAAGGATTCTCCCGCATTGGCAAGGATATAGCCATTGCCGTAAAACAAGGCGGACCCAATCCGGATAACAATCCAAGGTTGCGCATGGCGATTCAAAATGCGAAAGGATTAAACATGCCAAAAGATCGTGTGGAGGCTGCCATCAAAAGGGCTTCGAGTAAAGAAGAAAAAGATTTTGAGGAAATAATCTATGAAGGGTATGCGCCCCATGGAGTACCTGTGGTAGTGGAATGTGCAACCGATAACCCAACCCGTACCGTGGCGAATATTCGTCTTCGTTTTTCCAAGCATGGTGGTAATATGGGCAACTCTGGTTCCGTTGCATTTATGTTTGAGCGAAAAGGTATCTTTAAATTCGATCCCTCCAAATTAAATTTAGAAGAGATGGAATTGGATCTGATTGATGCTGGTGCCGAGGATATTCAAAAAGAGGAAGAAGAAATTATCGTTTACACCAAATTCACTGAGTTTGGTCACATGGCAAAATTTCTTGAGTCAAAAGGTCTGGAGCCAAAAAGTTCGGAGCTTCAATATATTCCTACCGCCACCAAAGAATTGAGTGAAACGGAACAAGATGAAGTAATGGAATGTATCAGCGCGTTGGAGGAAGATGATGATGTGCAGAATGTTTATCATAACTTAGCATGAGTTGAAACCCAAACTTCTCTTCGTACTGCTTCTTTCAAGCGCAAGCTTACGGACTCTATACGCCCAGCAAACAGATTCATTAAAATTTTCTTATATCAACTTCTACCTGACCGGCCAAATGGCAATTCCTTTCAAAGAATTCAGGCAGGTGATTAATAATGACTTTGGTAATCTTGGGTTCGGAATAGGAACAGGTCTTGTGTTCAGTCCACTATTAGAGAACAGACCTTCACCCATTCTCATCGGTCTTGATTTTGGATATTTCACGTACGGACAGGAAAAGACAACGGCTACCACCACAGCCCCTTCGTTAAAGACCACTCACAATGTTTTTACCTGGAATGCCATTGGCCGGTTACGTCCTAAATATGAACACGGCACCATAACTCCCTTTCTGGATGGGCTGATAGGACTAAAACTTTACAACACCAAAACCAAGATCAACAAAGACCTGATTGACTTTATTTTTAATGATGATCAACGGGAAGTAATCAACAATGTAAAAGATACCGGAGTGAATTATGGTTTAGGTGCTGGTTTTTATACCAATCCTAAAAAGAGAGGTCATCCCGGGTTTACGCTGCGGGTGCTTTATCTCTGGGGCGATGAAGTGAATTATGTAGTTCGCAACTCAGTGAAACTAGACCCTGATGGGTTTGTTACCTTTGATACAGCCCGGGCCAACACCTCCATGCTAATTATTCAACTTGGCATTAATGCGATTGGTCTCAAAACACTAGTAGGTTCCCATTAAAAGTGTTTCTATAGGAGCTCTACAGGCATAAAATTTTTCTAGAAAGCTTTCATCGATGATACGGTAAAAGCAGCCAAAAATACCGCAAGTGAGGTGTTGTAGGCCGTGTTAATTCCCTTTATTATCTTAGATTTGTAATTCTGCCAAAAGCAAAAAAATGGCTTCTGTGTTGATTTAAAGAGACTTTTAACCGAACCTGACACCCGCAATGAGAGCCGTTTTTACTGGCTTTTTATTTTTACTAATTACTCAATCCTATGCCCAGGATATTGAGGCCTTTGGAGTATTTGGTGGCTTTAATTTTCCTTTCACGGTTGACCAGGGTTTAAGCAAAGATCCCCGATTTGTGGGAAGATTTACCATTCGGGCTACACCTGTTGGTTTTGCCTATGGTTACGACCGGGTGGGGCATGGAATCTTACTTACCCCCAACTATACACAAACGGGACAAAAATTTATCATCAAGAATACTACTGGTGGGGATGTTGGGACCCGCAACGTACAAATGAATTATTTCAGCGTTCCTGTCGCACTCAAATTGCACATCAACGACATGTCTTTTTTCAGATTGAGCCTGGTAGCTGCCATCACACCAAGTTTTTTAATTAAAGGTGAAGATACCTTTACCATATCCTCACCCGACCAGGCAGCCAAATTGAGATACCCGGCCGGAGTAAGTATTCCTACCGATCCGGGTTATGAGCAAGTATATGATGGCGTATTTGTACCACAACTTGATAATGAAGTGTATGTTTCAAAAGATAAATTTAATGCCTTTCAATTGTTTGCTGCTTTAGGGTTGCGATCTGATTTTGATTTGAACGATGACTGGAGTCTCAACTTTGATGGCCGGGCCAACTTCGGGATTTTTGACACCCGGACAGCCGCCTACATCGATGAATTGAAAAATCCTGCAGGACCTCCCGATATTAATGGAAACCCGGGCGCCCCGGATCTCTATGGTCAGCGAAGAGAAATTTATCTTTCCGTTGCGTTTGGTATCTCACGGATTATTCAGATAAAACATCAGTACAAACCAAAAGTTACCACGCATGCTGATCGATTTAAAGCTGCTAACACCAAACCGCCACGCTCTACCAGTGCTGTCCATGGGGGCATGAGCAAACAAAAAAGCAAGGGTGGCAAAAAGAAGAATTAGATACTGTCTCAAAAGTCAGACCGTCATTGCGGGCTTTGACCCGCAGTCCCAGATAAGTAAGGGTAGAATGAGATTCCGGCTCAAGGGCCGGAATGACATTTCACTTATTGATTGACTTTTGAGACAGCCTCATCGCTATCACTTCAGGACAAATGCTGCCTGCTTTACATCGCGCGAGTTTCCCCCAACAAACACATGAAACTCACCGGGCTCAGTTTCAAATTTTAAGTCAGCATTATAAAACGATAAATCTCGTTTGCCCAATGTAAAGTTCACCGTTTTGGATTCTCCTGCTTTAAGCGCAATCTTTTGAAATCCCTTGAGTTCTTTCACGGGTCGCGTAACAGAACCTACCAAATCACGAATATACAATTGAACGACTTCGCTTCCATCACGGGTACCCGTGTTGGTAACCTTGATGGATACTCGCAAAGAATCAGTTGAAGTTATTTCACTTGCACTTAACGTTATATCACCGTAGTCAAAATCGGTATAGCTTAACCCAAACCCAAAAGGATAGAGTGGTTCATTGGAAACATCCAGGTAATTGGATAGGAATTTCTGAAACCAGGGGCCACTCAGTGGCCGGCCCGTGTTTTTATGTGCATAATACAAAGGTACCTGGCCAACATTTTGAGGGAAAGTCATGGATAACTTTCCCGATGGATTCACATCGCCAAACACGACATCCGCGATGGCATCCCCCGCTTCACTGCCACCAAACCATACATTTAATATAGCGGGCACATTTTCTTCTTCCCAGGTTAATGCTAATGGACGACCGGTAAATAATACCAGGACTACTGGTTTGCCAGTTTTTAGCAGGGCTTTTATCAAATCTATTTGTGTTTCTGGTATTTCTATATTCGTTCGGCTAGCTGCTTCCCCACTCATTTCTGCCGCCTCCCCGACTGCAGCAACGATTACATCAGCACTCCTCGCAATCCGGAGTGCCTCATCACGAAGTGCTGTTGCCGATCGTTTATCCCGATGCAATGACTTTCCAAACATGGTTGAGTTTTTTTCCAATGTTGAATCTTCGGCAAGGTTAGATCCTTTCGCATAAACAATTTTTGCTTGTGTGCCTACTGCCTTCTGGAGTCCTTCGCGCAGCGAGATGGATTCAGAAAATCTGGCTGCCACACTCCACGTACCGGTCATGTTTTCTTTCGCATCGGCTAAAGGCCCCACCAGTGCAATGGTTCCTGATTTCTTTAGCGGAAGGACATTGTTTTTATTTTTTAATAACACAAAACTTTGTGCCGCTGTGCTCCGTGCCTCAGCCCTGTTTGATGCATTGAATACCTCCGTCTTCGCCCTGTTCTCATCACAATACTTATAGGGATCATCGAATAATCCCAGCAAAAATTTTGCTTTTAATATTCTTCGGCAACCATCATCGATTTGTTTTTCCGTAAGCTTACCATCCTGCACCGATTTACCCAATGTAGTTAACAATCCCTCGCTTACCATATCCATATCAAGACCGGCCTCCACTGCTTTCGCAGATACAGATTGAATATCTCCATAACCATGAGTAACCATTTCACTTACCCCGGTATAATCAGAAACTACAAATCCTTTAAACCCCCACTCGTTACGCAACACATCCGTTAGTAACCATTTATTAGCGGTAGCCGGTATGCCATCAATCTCATTGAATGAAGCCATGATACTTCCCACTCCGGCATCTACCGCTGCTTGATAAGGTGGCAGGTATTCATTGTACATCCTATGACGACTCATGTCTACGGTATTATAATCGCGTCCGGCTTCAGAGGCACCATAGAGTGCATAATGTTTTACACACGACATGATGGTGTTGTTGGCAGATAGATCATCGCCTTGAAATCCTCTCACCATAGCCTTTGCAATTTGAGAGCCCAGGTACGGATCCTCACCGTTGCCTTCCGATACGCGACCCCAACGCGGATCACGGGAAATATCAACCATGGGTGAGAATGTCCAGTTAATACCATCCGCACTTGCTTCCATGGCGGCAATGCGTGCGCTGCGTTCTATCAGACTCATATCCCAACTGCAACTAAGTCCCAACGGAATGGGAAATACTGATTCGTAACCATGAATTACATCCATACCAAAAATCAAGGGTATCTTAAGTCTGCTTTTCTCTACAGCAATCCGCTGCATTGCTTTAATATTAGCAACGGTTTTTATATTAAAGAGTCCGCCAACGTTACCCTCTTCAATCTTTTTGGCAATGTCGGAGCTTTCTACTGCACCTGTAGTGAACGCACCAGCAGAAGGTAGATTTAACTGCCCTATTTTTTCTTCCAGCGTCATCAAACTCAATACGGAATCAACACGATTATCTATTCCAGATTGTTTGTTTCGGGGAACCTGGCTGCAGGATACTATCAGTATCATGACAGCAAAACCGATGAGCGCTTTCATATTTTAAGGTTTAATAGACAAAATTCAATTTTGCAGTTGCACTTTGTACTTCCGGGGCCGACATAAATAAATCCCAAAGTAAGCCGGTGCGATGATTTTCAATCATTATAATGATGGGTCCCTGATCAATCGCCAGGTATGAATTGGCAATCCAACCTGAAGAAAGATTGAAGGAATCATAAAATCCATACGGACCCCATAACTTATCACCCAAGGTATAATAAAAAAACTTCAAGGCTTTCATAGACTCAACTGGTGTATAAGGAAACGAAGAGAGTGCCGCTGTTGGGGTTATCACACCAAGATCATTGGCCGGAGAATGAGCGCCATACCCATTCTGATTGTCGCTACTTGTTAGACCCCAATTGGAATCGCTATATCCAACAAATTTTTTAGGATTAGCGATGCAATAGGCCTGATTGATGCGTGACGCATTAACATTTTGTTCCCAGTAATCAGCATAGTCGTCAGAGAAGTGTGGATCTAATCCCAAATAGGAATAATGAACCCAAAACAAAGGAAACAAACCGCCAAGTTTCAGATTGATTCCATAGTAGGTATTGTTCTGAACAATATTCCCGTTTCTGGCAAAGCCATTGGTATAAACAATCTTTGGAATGCTGTGTGTGGGAGAAGCTGCCGCCAGGAAGTAAGTTATCTGCTGCTCAAAGTATCCGTACATGGCAAAGTTCATTTCCCAATTGTAATTGGGCGACCAATGCCAATATAAAACATTCTCATCATTTTTTCTATACCAGTCCCACTCAACGCCTTCCCAGAGATTCGTAATTCTGTTGATCAAATTATTCCCTACCGTATCAGCCGGCTCCAGATATTGACGAAATGTGATGAGACCTTGAACTAAAAAAGAGGTTTCCACAAGATCTCCGCCATTATCTTTTGTGCTAAAGGGAATTACCTTTCCAGTGTTACCATCTATCCAATGCGACCATGCTCCATGAAAGCGGTCGGCTTTTTCCAGAAAGGTTACGATTTTAGTAAGTTGTTGGATTCCCTCGTCTCTTGTTATGTAGTTTCTTTCCATGCCAACAATCAATGCCATTATCCCAAAACCAGAACCACCGCTGGTTACAGTATTGCCTGATGTATTACGCTCGCGGGCCATGCCGCTGGCCGGGTGCGCGAAATTATAAAAATATCTTAGTGTTCTCCTTTGCACGGAGTCGAGGAGTGCAGAGTCAGAAATACGAACGAATTTATCCTCGGTGTTATAGGTGGTAACAATTTTAATTGTGATCTCTGATTCAAGTTGTTTTTTTCCCGAAACAGATTTCAGGATGGGAGAAATCTGCAAAAAATAAACCGACAGGTATTTTAGATCTGTAGTGGGTTTAATCACCAATGTACTATCGCCATTGGTGAATTGTATATCGAGAGTAACCGATCCCGTTGAGGTACTTAACACTACAGAGCTTTTCGCTGACACGGGGTCAATCGGTTGAGAAAATTTTAAAATCAGTGTAGGAGTTATAGACGCACCTGAATAGGAATAGCTAAAGGGTTTTGAGTCTAACTGAACATCCTGTAAAGTTATGAACGGTGGTCCGGGATCTGGCTCATCTTCTTTTTTGCAAGAAGAAAGAAAAGAAATAGACAGAAGAATTGTCAGAAGATATTTATATAATAACCTGTTTTTCATTAGAGATTAAATTACTTAAATAAAAAAAAGAGGGTACACAAAATGTGTACCCTCACCTACTAAAACTAACCCCTTATCTTCCAGCTTTACCTAAATTGTAAAGCGCTGTAATTTCCGCTTGCGATATTGCAGTGTTAAAAACACGCACATCATCGATTGATGCAGTTGCCATTGGTGACCATGATTGTTGATCAGGATTGTTTGGAAAGCCAACTTCTTTGGTAGCTCCATTTCCAAATACTGCACGGTTAGGAACGTTCATTCTCAATGCACCGGTTGTGCCGCGATCATTATACGCTCCAATAGATACGCCATTGCCATACAATTGGAATTGATGAGTTGTTGCATTCCAACTGCTTACAAAATGTACCCACTGACCTGATTGCTTAAGCACACCAATAGGAGGATTGCCCCTTGGATCTGGTCTGTTATCCTGTCCATTAATACTGCCATCTGCATTCTTACTAATAAAACGACCTTTTAATACAAGTGTGTCAGCTGAAGCACTTTTCTTAAACCAAGAGGTTTCTGCTGACATATCCAGATTGCCCCACATAAAATCGCCCACAGTTCCAGCAGTTTGTCCTTCAGGAAATAACCCGAATAACATTGTATAGCCTTCATTGGCTTCACCCTGATTGTTGTCGAGCTTAATCCACATGCTTACTGTAAAATTAGCCAATGCATCTGCCGTGTTGATCGATGCAATGCTAGGGTAAGTAAGCGCACCTTTGGTAAGCTTAAGAGCACTACCAATCTGACCTGCTTCGAAACCTACTGTTCCAAAAGTACCAACAGGGGCTGTGCTGGAGAGTCTCTCATTGTTCGTGTCATCAAAAGTCCAATGCGCTTTCAAGTTAGAGGCTGCTACCTCATTCGAGTTATTAAATCCATCAATTTGAGGAAGTTCATCATCTTTAGAGCACGCTGAAAACGTGAGTACGGATACGGTAATAATACCGGATACAAAATACATGATTCTTTTTTTCATTTGTTTTAACTTAAGTTTAATTAATAATTGTTTACTACTCCTATCTTCACTTCGTCCATTTCCATTCTGGAATTCTTTGATTTCAATCTCGCTTCATATAATCAGTTTTTTGGTTTAATAATTTGGGTTCTGAGTGAGTTGGTTATCACTCAATAATATTTGTGAGTTGGGAATGGGTAGCAGCTCGTGCTTGCCTGCAACAAAATTTGTTTTACCTGCGGCCATCATCACCTGAGCAGCCCTGCCCTGCCGCACGAGATCCCAAAAGCGATCATGCTCCATGGCAAACTCAACATGGCGTTCTTGCCACACATCGTCAATTGTTACAACCGCTTTTGCAGCAAGGCCCGCACGGAGTCGAACTTCATTTACCCTGGCTAGTGGGTCACCTAAACCACGCTTCACTCCTGCTTCCGCGTTCATCAACAGTACATCCGCGTACCTTAGTAGTCTAATATTCTTGGGTCTGTTTTTAGATTGTGGCCGGGCAAACTTTTCTTTATCGCGGCTGGTGTAGGCTTTGTAGTTGTAAAAAAGGTTTTGAACCGAATCGGAACTTGGAATCCGGAATCCATCCCAAAGCACGGTGCCAACACGTGTACCTGAATTGTCAATGGTAATAACGGTGGCATCTCTGCGTAAATCTCCCGGCTCATAAGCGTTTAATAGACTGGCCGAAGGGGTATTGAAGCCATAACCCAGATCATCCCATCCGCCAGAACCACCTACTCGTGGCCCTTGACTTATGGTATAATTATCTATATCCAGGTTCTCATTATTAAACTCACCGGTCTGAATCTCAAATATGGATTCGATGTTGTTATCACCCACTTGTCGCCAGATTGTTGAATAATCATCAACCAATTGATATTGCCCGGATTGGATGACTTCGTTGGTCAATTGAAACACCTGCTCCCATTCATCACGATACATGTGTACTTTTGCGAGCAGGGTTTGCGCAGTTCCTTTGTTGACATGGCCTTTGACACTCGCATTTTTTAAGAGGAGATGATCGACAGCATATTGAAGATCTCTTTTGATACTGTCATACACTACATTGATATCTGCACGGGTCTGAAAAGTAATGTCACTATTCGCATCACTTGCATTTTCGGGCACGCGCAACACCAGCGGCACGCCTCCAAACATTCTTACCAGATTGAAATAAATGTAGCCTCGTATAAAGCGTACTTCCCCAATCAGTTTCCTTCGTTCGGCTGGATCAATGGCTGCAACCTCAAGCGCCTTTAATGCCTGGTTGGCCGCGCCAATACTATTATAGTGACCACTCCATAGTGTTTCACAAAAACGGTTAGTAGGCGTAAGCGTGAAATTATCAATATCACCAATGGGCACAACCTGATCGCCCGGTGTGCTTCCCTTATCTGCATCATCTGAAATTATACTGGTTACCGAAATAAAGCCCCAACCATGCACATCACCATTACCAAAAGCATCGCCTTGCAACAAGCTGTGATAAACACCAGTCACCAATTTCCGCGCGAGATTCGGATCTGTTTCTGTTGTTACTCCACCTTGTACTTTTATATCTAAAAAATCATCACTACAAGACAACACGGACATAAAAAATACTGTGAGTAGAAACACACTTGCTTTTTTAAGATTTCGATTTGTCATTTTTCTCATATGCTCAATCTTAGAAACCAACACTAACACCAACAGCTACTGTACGCGTAGTAGGGTACGCACTTAATTCAATGCCTGAGCTGATCGGATCACCCGGCAATTCGGGAGTAAAGCCACTGTATTTTTTTAGTGTAAATAAATTTTGGGAAGTGGCGAAAGCACGCAGGCTTGTCAACTTCATTTTGCTTAGTATGGAGGCCGGAAACGTGTAACCCACAGTAAGGTTATTGATCCTGACAAAGGTTCCTGATTCTACAAAATAGAATGAGGCCAACTGATTGCCTGTATTAGCACCCGGCTCGTTTTGATTGGGGTTGGAAGAAGTCCAGCGATCATACACCACCGCTTTTTCTACATTGTCTCTACCATCTACTTTAACGGCTCTTTTTCCATTGTAAACTTCATTGCCAACATTGCCATAGAAGTCAATGCTAAAATCCCAATGGTTAGAGGTTACAGAAGCGCTTAATCCAAAGTAAGCTACCGGCTGATATGAACCCGCAAAAACCCGGTCTTCATCATCTATCACGCCATCCTCGTTTACATCACGATATCGAAAATCGCCTGGCTTCGCATTGGGTTGAATTATTTTTCCTTCCGTGTTCGTGTAAGCATTTACTTCATCACCAGAATTAAAAACTCCTATAGGTTCTAACACAAAGAAACTTCCAACAGGATATCCGTTTAAGGTAAGTGTGGTAAAGCCTTGCGCAGCACCAATGCCACCACCCCGTATAGCCTGGCCTCCATTAAGGGCAAGCACTTTATTTTGATTGAAGGTAACGTTGCCGCCTATGTTGTAAGTGAAATTGTCAGACACCATTTTCTTCCAATTCAGCAATACTTCTACACCTCTGTTTTGAATGGTCGCTGCATTGGTGAGGATTACCCCATCGGCATCGCCTACCGTTCTTGGTACGGGTACATTGATTAATGCATTGGCAACTTTCTTATCATAGAAATTAATTTCACCGGTAAGTTTCGACTCAAACAAACCAAATTCAACTGCCACGTCATATTCCTCAGTGATTTCCCAATTTATAAAGGGATCGATGATCTGATTAATTTGTACTCCGTTAGTTGCAGGATCTACACTACCATTAAACGGATACGGTCTGTTAAGTGCAACAGTTTGAGTGAATGCATTGGTGGGTATCTGGTCGTTACCAACCTTGCCATAGGAGCCTCTCAATTTTAGCAAATCAAACATATTCTGATTTTGCATAAATCCTTCTCTGCTCAACAACCAGCCAACACCAAAGGAAGGAAAGGTTTGCCACCTATTTTCAGTAGGAAGCCGGGAGCTACCATCAACGCGGGCAGTCCCTGTAAACAGATACTTTTCTCTAAACGAGTAATTGAGTCTGGCTAAATAAGAATTACGCGCCCATGCATCGCCCCCACCATTGTTTTGAGAACTGTTGGCATCACCAACACCGATGTACCATAAGTCAGGATCGGCTGGCACATCATTTCTATTGGCTGAAATAAAATTACCGGTAAACTTTTCGGCTGTGATGCCGGTGAGCAAAGTAAAATCATGCTCTCCTACTTTCTTTGTAACGGTAGCAGTGTTATCCCACACCCAACGGAATGCCTGCGACTGTTGAACAGTCAATCCACTTTGATTGCGCAATTGATTGCCTCCGGCAATCAGGAAAGTACTTTCATCAGCATTAAACTGATAAAAATATCCACGGTTCAGTGAGTTTCTCCAATCAGCGCCCAGCGATGATCGCAATGTTATCCACTCAATAGGTTTATAAGATAAAAAAGTCGATCCCTGCAAACGGTTTTCATTTACCCGAATGCTATTGTTATTAACATCAAGCAACGGATTACCTACATTTTGATAGGTAGAAGTGTTACCATAAAGGCCATCCACCTGGCTGGGTATGATGGGTGCCGCCCGATAGGCATTATTATATACAGAACCTATGTTACCAAACGGATCGATATTGATATTACTAAAGGCATTTTGATTAATGCTGTTTCCATAAGATGTCTGATACCCAAAATTTAATTTTTCGCTCAGTTTATAATCACTGTTGAATCGCACGGTCAATCGCTTGAAGTCATTGTTGATTACAATACCTTGGTCTGCAAGATAACCTACATTAAAAAGATAGGTAGCCTTATCAGTTCCACCAGACAATGAAACATTATGACTTTGCTGTAAGGCTGTTCTTAAAATGGTACCATACCAATCTGTGTCGTAAGGAGTGGAAGGAGGTGCCTCGCCTGTAGCAGCCTGCACATAATTGCTATACTCAGCACTGTTTGCCATTTCCACCAGGTTAGCTGCTTGCCTGAATCCAATATTATTATTGTAATTAATCGTAAGTTTTCCGCTAATTCCTTTTTTAGTAGTGATAATGATTACACCGTTTGCCCCTCGGGAACCGTAAATAGCTGCCGAGGATGCATCTTTCAGAATATTCATTTCAACAATGTCAGCTGTATTGATATTGGAAATATCATCGGTGAGCACTCCATCCACCACATAAAGGGATGTAGTACCACCTAACGCTGTACCAACGCCACGAACTCGAATCTGCGGAGAACTTCCTGGTTGTCCACTGCTTATTATCTGTACACCAGCAACCTTCCCTTGAATAGCTTGTGTTGCAGTAAGAACAGGCTGCTTTAATAATTCATCACCTTTAACATTAGCCGTAGATCCTGTGATATCACTCTTCTTTTGAACGCCATAGCCAACAACTACGATTTCATCAAGTTCGGTTGCATCCGACTCAAGGTTTATCTCAAGTGTGTTTCGCTGACCAACACTAACGGTTTGAGTTTTATAACCGATAAATGAGAAAACAAGTACATCCTGGACACCTGAAAGCTCTAAGGTAAATGCACCATCGGCATCCGTAGCAACCCCTGTGGTAGTTCCCTGAACCAAAACGTTAACACCCGGTATACCAGAACCATCAAGAACATCTTTGACTTTACCTGAGATAGTACGTGTCTGGGCCAATAATCCGATAGGCACACAGAAAAGGATAAGGAATAGTATCCTTATCATAATATAAAGTTTAATGGCAGAGCGTAACTTAAAGTAATTATCATAGCAGGAAGTTTACAATAGCGGAATGGTGGGGTTCGGCAACTTCCTTAAGTAATTAGCATGCCATTCCATCTACAAATGCGTAGATCGCTGGAGTAGAATAATTCTTATCGTTTAAAATATAGCTCTCCCCGTGTTTTCTGGGCTTTTTACAGCCTATAATGCAGTTGCACTAGCATGAATGCCGTTAACACACATTGTATATCTAGAGTTGAATGAAAAAAAACAACAGGCATAAGGTTGTCTATTACCTTATGATGACGTATTAACAAGGATGATGGGGATATTAAATCTCAAAAACTCATAAGTTGGGGTGTATTTACCCCAGTTCGCGGTTAACTCTACGCAAGCTTTGGTGGGAGGTATGACTTTTTTAGATAGCCATGGGGTCAAGAGTTATCTTTTTTTTCCTGATCTAGGGCCAACCTTTGCCACCTTCCGAATTTTTCTTGTCTTCTCCCGAACTTCGTTTTCCTTCATTCTGGCTTTCACTATCTTTTTAATGATCGTTGCCGGCAGTGGTTTATCGATTGTAAACTGAATGGTACCCTTAGCAGTCTTGAATGATTTCAGCTCTTCATACAATTTAATGACTTGTGAACTGCCTGGGAAAAAACTGCAATGATTTTTAAAAGCAGCAAAGTAAACCAACGCACCATAATATTTGTAGGCAGGCATTCCATAACTGATTGCCTCCTCAGCTTTTGGCGCTGTTGATCTTATTGTCTTCCGTAATTGGGTAAGAACAGAGCGAACATCTTCCGGAAGTGACTCAAGGTATTCATCAACCGTTTTAGGTAATTGGGATTTGGGGATCATCTTCATAAAGGCATTCTTAGACTTGTATAGTAAAATTACTTATTGAAAAAATCTCATATTAGTCAAACCGGTTTTGTGTAGATTATATTCTACAATCCTTCCCAAAACGTTTCCTATTAGCACTCACTTGTTGCATTTTTCACAGGTTTTAGACATCAATATAGGGCGTAATTATTGAAAAGGTAGTTTTCTAAACAACTACCATTATATGAAATTCAAAAATCTAATTGTCGCTACCGGTGTAACTACCCTTTCTTTCATGATGTGCTTTCAGACCACTGCGCAAACCAAGGTCTGGAGTGTTGGTCCTGAAGTGGGGGTCAGCGTTTCCAAATACGGCAAGGATGCCATTACGAATGAGTTTAAATCGGGTGCCATTGGTGGGATGTTCCTGACCTATAGCATCCTGAATTCCTTTGCAATAACTACCAAACTTCTTTATTCACAAAAGGGAGCTTCCTTTGAATCACTGGATACAAAGCAAACACTTAACTACATTGAAGTACCTGTTATTGGCCGGTTTTTTCTGAACAAGGAAGGTGATTTTCGCCCTAATCTTTTTGTAGGTCCTTCTTTCGGATTCCTGGCCGGTGCAACCAATAAAGTTGGCAGCAGCGATCGCGTAGCCATTGATGGATATAAAGACATCTTTAATAATTTCGATTTTGGAGTAACCGGGGGATTGGGTTTAAACTTTCTCGTTGCAACCGAAACTTATTTAGTCATTGATGCCCGCTACACACATGGCCTTTCGGATATCTCCAAAGCCAACGGAAATGTTAACAACAGCGCATTTGGGTTAACGGCCGGGCTATCATTCGGATTTTAAATTAACTACGCTGCAGACTTGAATTCCTTGTCAAGGTACTGGCAAGGAATTCAATCTCAGCTTATACTTATAAGGAAGGCAAGATCAACCTAAAGCAAAACGGCTTCGAGGGTGATTTTAGTATTCAACAGTTTGCTGATAGGGCAATTCTCTTTAGCATCCGCTGCACAGGCATCAAACTTTTCCTTCGTTATACCGGGTACAGTAGCTTTTAGATCGAGATGGCTTTCAGTTATAACGCCATTATCAAAGGTAATAGCTCCCGTAACGATGATGTCTTCTGCCGTAAATCCGGCTTCGTTTAATACAAAACTAAGCTTCATCGCAAAGCAGCCTGAATGAGCTGCCGCGATTAATTCTTCGGGATTGGTTCCCACACCTTCTGCAAAGCGCGAATTAAATGAATATTGTGTCTTGTTTAAAACTGTGCTGGCGGTTGACAAAACTCCCTTGCCATCTTTGCCTGTCCCCTTCCAATTGGCAGTTGCTGTGCGTTTCATACGTGTGTTGGTTTATTATTCAACTAAGATAGTAAACAGTTCTACACTTACCTTCCAACCGAAACAATTCTCACTTCTTCTCAATCAGATTTTTAAGATTGCGGAAGGATTCAAAAGGTCCATCTGCCATGGCGATATTTACAAGTAAGGGCGGCACATAGCCACCCGGATCAATGTTCAATTTATAGTTTACTTGCAGGTCATCGCCTAGTTTTGTAACAAGCCAGCTTGCCTGAGAAAAGGGTACCCTGACCAATCCATCCCTGAGAGGATACTCATAAGAAACAGAATAGATGAAAAATGACAGCTGGTTCGGAACCTGCCGGTTTACAGAAAACTGAACCAATAACTCCCGATCATCAACTGGCCAGGGAGCATCTACCCGGGACCGATAAATCATTTCATGCTCATTGAGTTTTTTAAGCAACGTTGCTTCTACCGTGTTGTATTGCCAGTTCACATAGTTATCTACATCCCACATAAACGTTGACAGTTCTTCGAGAGAAGTATCTTCCAGTACAAATTCAGCCATTAAGGATCGAAACTTGCTTGTATCGGATTTACAAGTATATACTTTAATTCCGTTCTTGTCTTTCTTCAAACTACAATTTGAATCCTGACCGAAGGCAGGTATCATCATGCAATAAAAATAAATCACGTATATAGGGAATGTATTGGCTGTCGTCAATGTGCACATCGTTATTCTCTCACCTCTGTTTACCAGCACGGCTAATAATCTTTTCCTGGTCGCAGTTTTTTGAAGTTTCTCTCAAGGAGTTCATTTTAAGCGTTCAAGTTTTCCTTTTCGCTTCACTATGTTTTTATAGTCCCATTGAATTTCTCTTGATTTCTTCAGCCAACGTTTCAACTCTTCGGTTTTAATTTCGGATACGTGTTGGTAGAATATGGAAGCATCTTTAAATTTTTTACCTCTTATGTTTAATCCTACCTCATCAAAATCGGCACCACTCCAGAACATGAGACGTATGCCTGGCTTCTGTTTGCTATAACCAACAATTGGATTCCCTTCTAAAAACCATACAGGATGGGCGTGCCAGACTTTACTTTCAGCTTCAGTGAGTAGGCTGTCAATAATCGTGGCAAGCGAGTTACAAATTTCTTTGTCTGCAGAGGTCTGCTTTCTATTATAAATATTTATTTCTGAGTTCATTCTTATCTTCCAAATTAAGATTGAGGTGAGTGGCCAGAGCTTAATGGGTCGTCATGCTGAGTTAGTAACTACTATAAAAATACCTACTATTCAATAACATCACCGGAATTCATTTCAAACAAACTTCGGTTAATACCCGGAATCACCCGTATGGCATTTTCATAATACACTTTACGCAACACTGAATCAGGCAGTTCCAACCCATACATTTTCCAGTGTGCATGGCGCTTGCGGTAGTAATCAAAATACTCATCTCCAGTTTCCAGCAACCGGAAGTAGGTATAATACTCTTCTTTTTTATAGGTGTCTTTTCCAAAAATCACCCGATCCTGATAGTGTATCATCCATGCCCGCGCAAACTTCGGCTGACGACCGAGTTCGGCAAGCACAGCACCTAGTTCGGTGTAAACATTCGGTAGTTCATCGAACAATTTTCCCAACCGCTCCAGATCGTTACCAAACCAGCCGAGGTGGGCATTGATAAATTTTGTTTTCGGATGTTTCCTAAACACGCGATGTTGCTCAGCCATTACTTCTTCAAACGAAGGATACTTTTGCGGATTCCGGTATCGATTCGGTTCCTGCTTTAACTCAAGCCAACGTTCGTTGTTTTTGTCTTTTGGGTTCCAGAATGAATTGGGTTCGCCTGAGTGGATCAACACTGGAATACCCAACTCACCACACTTAGCCCAAATGGGATCCAGCCGCGCATCATCGATGGCAATTCGTTTTCCTTCATTGTCTTTGTCCGTTAATCCCAATCCTTTATACACCTTCAAACCTTTCACACCTTGCTTTACACCTTCCTCCAGTAACGTAAGCGCATCTTGTGGCCAACCAGCATCGTCCAATTTTTCAAAATCGATGTTTAAGAAAATTACAAACCTGTCAGGATGATTCTCATGTACATTATCGAGTGACCACTGCAGGTATTTTCCGCGAAAGCCACTCAGGTTTACCATCACGGCCATGTTCAATGAATCCATCTCGGCCACCAAACTATGCTTTTAAGTGAGGCAAAGACTTATTACTTTAACTATAGTCGAATACAATCGTTAATTTATTGTAATGTTTTGCATTAGAAAGAAGATATCTAGTTCCATCCGTTGATACAATTTGAATCAATCAATCGGTAGTTAGATTTGTTAAATTTGTACCCATAGATACCGATCATGAAGTGTTGTTGGTCATTTTGGTTTACCTTGATTTCCTTGTTTACCTGCCATGCGGTCTTTGCACAGTGGGTGGAATCAAACAATGGGATTTATGGGGGTACCGTCACCTCCCTCGCACACTTCAACGGGAATATTTTTGCCGGAACGTGGGGTGGCGTTTATCATTCGAATGATAATGGTGTCACCTGGAAACAAGTCAATGCTGGGTTAGATAATACGTTTATTAATTCAATAGCGGCTTCCACTAATGGCAAAATATTTGTAGCCACCCAGGGAGGTGGGCGCTTGTTTGTTTCTTCTGCACCCTTCACCGACTGGACTACCCTGAACGCAGGCCTTCCGTCAAATCCAATCATCAATCTAGCGCTTTTTAACAACCGTGTTTTTGGAATTACTGCAAACGGTTTACTTTTTACCTTGATAGAGGGAAGTACATCATGGACAACTATCAATTCGGGTCTTGGCGCGATTAATTCCATCTCAACTTCAGGTGAAGACCTATTTGCTGCCACCGATAACGGGATCTACTTATCAACGGATGGAGGCTTGAATTGGAGTGAAAAAAATAATGGATTAATTGAGAAATCGATTTATTCAATATCTATCGTTAACAACTACGGAATTGCCAAAGCCCGTGCGGGTGTAACTTTTTTTTCAACTGATCGGGGATCAAATTGGACGCTGACACGGCTGGAAGGAGGAAGTTTCAAATTGGTTGAGTTTAATAATATTCTCTATGCAGCAAATGAGTTGCGGGCATATTACTCCGCCAATCAGGGAAAACTATGGGAACAAGTGAGAAACCTTCCTGGCGCACGGGATTTAATTGTCAGCGGACCCTTTTTGATTGCCGGAAATCCCTACGGCATCTTCAGGTCACCAAACTCATTTCAATGGACGCGCAGCAATTACCCTAAACTCACCAACTCACGTATTGTCGGATTTGCTTCTTCTAAGAATAATATTTTTTGTGCAACCGGTACGGGTGATGTATTACGTTCCAATAGCATGGGTAAAACCTGGACATCGATCTCACAAGGCTTACCGTTAGATCAGATTACCACAATCGGATATTTTGATAATACGTTGCTCGTAGCACTTTCGAATTATGGAATCTACCGATCCGATAATGAAGGTGGGTCGTGGTCGTTTGCTACAGGTATTGCTCGGATCACCAGCTTTGTAAAACACCGAAATCAATTGGTGGCCGGTGGTGTTAGTGGCGTGTATATTTCCTCCGACATGGGAAGAACCTGGTTGCGGCTCACCAACTCACCCCAGTCGGTACAAAAGCAAAAGCTATTTGATCAAGGAGATACACTGTTTAGTACTTCCCCGGATTATGGTATTAGCCAAACTGTAAATAATGGTCAATCATGGAATTCATTAAATGAAGGAATCCCATTACCATCGGCCCGGCCTACTTCCTTAACAACATTTCAAGGTCTCACATTGGTAGGTTCAGAAAACGCAGCACCTGTATATATCCGAGAAATGAACGCATTGCAATGGCAGGGTGTGTCTGAAGGTTTTAGTGAAGGAACTCTCATTACTTCCTTTGCTACGGACTCACAAAATATTTTTGTTGCCGGCAACGCAGGTGTTTATACTTCAGGCAATGGCATTGATTGGAGTCCGTTTTACAATGAACAACTTCCGCTGTTAAGTTCACCATGGGGAATCGAATCGTTGTTGATTTATCGAAACCACTTATTTGCCGGCACTGAGGCGCACGGGGTTTGGGTTTCTTGTATTCAACCTCCGAGACCCAACATTTCTGTAGTCGGCAATGCACCCAACGACTCTACGCTGGTCTCAGATTCCCCTGAGGGAAACCAATGGTTTTTAAATGACTCACCGATTTCCGGAGCTACCCAACCTACCTACAAGCCTCTTGTTTCCGGTTTGTATTCCGTTAAGTTAACGTTGAATGATTGTGAAAGCGAAATGTCGAATGTTGTGGATTTATTTATTAAAGAATACCCGGATGCCGTTATAGAAATGCCCAATGTATTTACACCTGATGGTGATGCTTATAATCCGCTTTTTACTCCAAAACAATATGACGATGTCTCCACAGCAGAAATCCTGATTGTGGATCGATGGGGTAGGGAGATTTTTCGATCGGGTGATGTGCCAACAGGTTGGAATGGCCAAAATACACAAGCCGGAGTGTACTATTATCGCATACGGTATATAGGTAAAAATGGGAAGTCAGGTGTTGTGAATGGTTGGGTTCAACTCATTCGATGATTCGCATCATTCCAGACTCTCCAGGTAAAGATCTTCTACCTTCTTGCGGGCCCAGGGCGTTTTTCGCAAGAAAGTTAGTGTTGATTTAATGCTCGGATTGTTGAGGAAACAATTGATGGGAATCCGGTCACCCAGTTCTTCCCAACCATAGCGGTCAGCCAAATGAGTGACAATAGTTTCAAGGGTAATGCCGTGCAGCGGGTTGTTCGGTTGACTTTCTTTCATGATAACTTCTCTATATCCTGCGCATAATCATATTGCAGATCTTCGGGCAATTTAGATAGCGTGATTTTAATTTTGGAAAGTTGTTGCTGATAAAGATTAAAAAGTACAGTACCTGTAGTCAGCGGAATATGAGCATCCATAATCTTCGAGCAGAAATAAATCCGTAGCTCAATTTCGGTCTGCTTTATTCCCGAATACTTTACCTGCCGGTTTACGAAGCGAAGAATTTTTCGTAGTACTTTTTTGATAAGATAGAGATTCTGAGTTGGTAGTGTGGTGAAAAGTTCATCTACCTCTGCTTTCACACCTTCTACATAACTCTGCTCATTGTGCGACTCAAAAAGCAGGTATGTCAACAACTCCTTGTTTTCTTTTTTATACCTGGCCAGCCGCAAACACAAGCCCGCCAGAGTTTCAGGGTCGAGACTGTGTAATTCGGTTTTGATCTCGTGGAGCGAGGCTGTTTTCATTGCCTCAAGGTACAACAGTTTATGCTAAGAAGACTGAATTCAATTAAATCAGAATGATTCGTTAATTTTAATTCATCTACGAGTGTTTCATGAAATCAAAACAAAATTTATCGGGTTGGCGACTGAAGTGGTATGAAATAATATTTGAGGCCGACACCCCAAAAGGCCGCCTGTTTGATATCATTGTCCTTGTTTGTATTCTGTTAAGTGTTTTGGTGGTAATGTTGGAAAGTGTGGATGCTGTCAGAGAACAGATTCACGTTTGGCTGATCCGCGCAGAGTGGTTCTTTACCATTATTTTTTCGCTGGAGTATATTGCCCGCATTTACGTTGTCTCGGAAAGACGTAAATATGTATTCAGTTTTTTTGGCATTATAGATCTGCTCTCTATTCTCCCCACCTACCTGACATTTTTTATTCCGGGCTCGCAGTCCCTCCTTGTCATTCGTAGCATTCGGTTACTACGAATTTTCAGAATCTTGAAGATGGTTCGGTTTGTTGGAGAAAGTCAGAATCTTATGATCGCCCTTCGCTCCAGTAAGTATAAAATTATTGTGTTTATGATGACGATTTCTACGTCTGTGATTGTTGCCGGCACCCTCATGTATCTCATCGAAGGACCCGAACATGGATTTACCAGCATACCTACAAGTATCTATTGGGCTATCGTAACGATGACCACGGTAGGCTATGGCGATCTGGCACCCCAAACACCTGCGGGGCAAGCGCTCGCCTCGATGATTATGATAATGGGCTATGGAATTATTGCCGTGCCCACCGGAATTGTTTCTGCAGAAATGATTCACCTGAAACATTCCTCAAAAATTACTACCCAGGTTTGCCCTCATTGCCTGAAGGAGGGACATGACATAGATGCGAAATTCTGCAAGTACTGTAGTGAAAAACTTAATTAAATTCCTGAATGGAAACTCCCAACCCTTTTATCGCTGCGGTAGTACAGGCAGCACCTGTTTTCTTTAACAAAGCTCAAACTGTTGATAAGATTCAGAGTCTGACAACACAAGCCGCTAAAGAAAAAGCTTCACTCATTTTATTTCCTGAAGTTTTTATTCCCGGCTATCCGCGTGGATTGATCTTTGGGACCACGGTGGGCGGCCGTACAGCCGAAGGAAGAGAAATGTTTCTGCGCTATTGGGAAAACTCAATACTTGTACCCGGACCCGAAACTGAACTTCTTGCACGCTCAGCTAAACAAGCCAAAGCCTGGCTGGTGGTAGGTGTTACCGAGAAAGATAACATCAGTGACACACTGTATTGCACATTACTTTATTTTTCACCCGCAGGACAACTCATACACAAACATCGAAAACTTAAACCCACTGCTGCCGAACGAATCCTCTGGGGTGAAGGTGATGGTAGTGATCTGAATGTATTGGACACCACCCTTGGCAAGCTAGGTGGACTAATTTGTTGGGAAAATTATATGCCCCTCGCGCGCACGGCCCTTTATCAGCAAGGCATTGAAATTTATCTCGCTCCTACTGCGGACTGTCGCGGCACGTGGCAATCATCGCTCGAACACATTGCCTGCGAAGGGCGGTGTTTTGTGTTGGGGTGCAATCAATACCTAACCCAGGAGCATTACCCAGAAGAATTGAAATCTACTTTGTCCACCACACATCCCTCCTTACCCAGCAGTGGTGGAAGTTGCATTATCTCTCCGTTAGGGAATCGATTGGCAGGACCGCTTTATGATCAGGAAGGAATTTTAACTGCTGAAATTGATCACCGGGAAATTATTAAAGCTAAAATGGATTTCGATCCGATAGGGCACTATGCAAGACCGGATGTGTTTGAGTTGAAGGTGAAAGAACAATTTAAATATTAAGTCATCAATCCTTCACCAACCGGTTCCCTACAAAGATTACCCCAATAGCCGTAATAAACATAATGAGGCTATAAATAACAATCGGGATGGTCATGGCGGAGTTGTTCAACAAGGTCGCTGCAATCATAATACCGAGCGTTCCATTTTGAATTCCACCTTCAATGGAAATGGCAATTTGTTGATTTACGGGTAACAAGAATAACTTAGCGAGTATGATAGCTACACCCATGGTGGCAAGGTTAAGTAAGGTGGTGATGGGGCCGACCAGCATAAAATAAGAAACAATGTTCTCGCGCTCTTTAAAAATAGCCGCAAGAAGGATTAATGTAAAGAATATTCCAGATGCAATCTTGAACGGCCTTTCTGCCGCAAAGGAAAGTTGAGGTCGGAGTTTACGAATGCTCATACCGATCGCGACCGGGATAAGCGTAACCCCCATAATCTGACCGATCGTTTGTAACACGGGCAGGGTAACACTACCCTCCTCGCCAAAATACAAGATTGAATAGTTAACAATAATTGGAATCGTAACAACCGTTAACACTGAACTAATAGAAGTAAGACTAATCGATAAGGCAATATCGCCCTTAGCCAGATGAGTTATTAAATTGGAAGTCGGACCACCCGGGCATGCTGCCAGAATCATAATACCTACTGCCATCGTACCAGTTACACCAAACGCGATGATTAGTAGAAATCCAATTAGTGGTAACACCATCAGCTGAGCGCACAAACCAACGATCATCCCTTTTGGATACACGAAGATTCTTTTAAAATCATCAAGCGTGAGTGATAGCCCCATACCCAGCATGATAAAGGCAAGCGCAAGCGGTAAAAAGACTGCAGTTAGTATATTCTGTTCCATCCTTTGGTAATTATCAGAAATTGATCGCATCATGAAGATATTGAAAAGAACAAGAATGCAAATTGAAAGGAGACCTTAAAGCATCAAGTTTAATGAAGGTAACTATACGGCAATCGGAAGAAGTTTGGTGCCTAACTCTACAATACCAAAACAACGCGCTCCTTGGCAGCCATAAAAAAAGCCTTTAACTTATTGAAAGTCAAAGGCTTGGTAGTCTGTACGGGAATCGAACCCGTGTTACCAGAATGAAAATCTGGTGTCCTAACCCCTAGACGAACAGACCGTTCTAAAATGGAGGTGCAAAGATAAATCCAGGAACCGCATTTGCAAACGTAACCGCTAAAAAAGTTGGATTCTCGCATACTTTATCATTGGTTTTGGCAATCGAGAAGCCTATTTTTGACATCGCAAAATTTAAACTATAAATCACCATGACAAAAGTTGGAATTAACGGATTCGGTCGTATTGGTCGCCTGGCCTTTAGAGCGGCTATGGAACGCAAAGACATTGAGATTGTAGGCATCAATGATTTAGTGGAGCCAGATTATATGGCCTACATGTTGAAGTACGATTCCACACATGGAAGATTTAAAGGAACCGTTGAAGTGAAAGACGGTAATCTGATCGTTAACGGAAAGAAAATTCGTGTCACTGCCGAGAAAGATCCTGCAAATCTTAAATGGTCGGAAGTTGGTGCTGAAATTGTTATCGAATCAACAGGGTTATTTCTTACTCAGGTGGATGGACAAAAACACATCACCGCAGGTGCCAAGAAAGTTGTATTCTCAGCCCCAGCCAAAGATGATACGCCTACTTTCGTAATGGGTGTGAATCATAAGAAACTTTCCGCTCAACATACCATTGTATCCAATGCCTCTTGTACTACAAACTGCCTTGCGCCCCTTGCCAAAGTTTTAAATGATAAATTCGGGATTGCAGAAGGTCTGATGAGTACGGTACACGCAGTAACGGCTACACAAAAAACAGTGGACGGTCCTTCTGCTAAAGACTGGCGCGGTGGTCGGGGTGCATATCAAAATATTATTCCTTCTTCTACGGGTGCCGCAAAAGCAGTTTCACTGGTTATACCTGAATTGAAAGGAAAATTAACAGGTATGTCATTCCGCGTACCAGTTGCTGATGTTTCTGTGGTTGACCTTACAGTGAAATTGGAAAAGGCAGCTTCTTATGAAGACATCAAGAAAGCGATGAAGGAAGCTTCTGAAGGCGAACTGAAAGGAATTTTGGGATACACCGAAGATGATGTGGTTTCAACTGATTTCATTGGTGATGCCCGCACTTCTATCTTTGATGCGAAAGCTGGCATTGCACTGAATGATAAGTTTGTGAAGGTGGTAGCGTGGTATGATAACGAATGGGGATATTCTAACAAGCTGATTGATTTAGTTCAGGAATTGGCTAAAGTATAAATTAAGTAAAACTAGTATGGGAAAGACGCTCCAACAGGCGTCTTTCTTTTTTCTATAGTTTCAAATATAAGCCAAGACTCCAGTTAGGAGCAGCCAGAATATTTTTTCCCGCAAAGGCAAAGCCACCCGAACCCGATATACCTGTCTTGTCTGTAAGTTGATAATTCAACTCAAGGGTAGGTGAAACATATTCTGTGTTGTTAGAAAATATTCCGTTCTGTGCTTCTTCAGCATTGCCATTGTAAAGAGACTGAACTACATTCAATTTTATAATGGGTATAAATTTTTTAAGTGTTAGTCCCACTTCGCCACCATAACGAACTTCATCTGAGAAATTGTTTGTTCGATTATTAAATGCCCCATAAGCCGATACATAAAAAGGTTTGGGATAAAATGAATAACTCGCATCCAATTTTATAATCTGATTAAACTCACCATCTCCCGTTTGTAAAATCTGGCTTGAGCCACCAACCGGTTCACCCAATGGTAATCCTAAAATTAATGAAGCACTAAGCACGATGGGTTTATTAACAATCAAACCATATTTTATACCGATATCCGTATCGCCTATGGATTGAAATGCATCTCCGGGCACCGTATTTCCACTTTGATTGTATTGAATTTCGTTCAGCGTATTCCTGACAAAAAATGGAAAATAGATCAAACCGGTTAACCGGTTGGTAAATCCATACTCACCATACACACTTGTGGTGAATAATTGGATGGTGGTGATATCCACAATACTACCATCCGGTGCATAGAAGTAGGAAGAGCGGATGAAGTTTTGTGACAGCTTAAAATAACCACCACGTTTAGGTTGTGGCCAACCGCCTCCAGCGAAAGTTTGTGTAGCAATGAAAACAAAAACTACAATTATATATTTCTTCATTTTAATTCAGCATAGCCAAACGTGAGACTGGCTGGTTTGCATAATATGATTACATATTTATAGTCTAGTAAGCCTGTTGATGGACTGATAGCAGAAATGTCAAACATTTTAGCTCCATTGGTCGAGATCTGAGCAATCTCCAATCCACTGGCCCTCACTTGCGCTCCGTTTGTTGAATTAGCCAGGTAAACAAAAGTTCCGAGCGCAAAACTAGTTTCAAAGTTGTTACTGAATTGCAAGATCAATTTGTTATCCATAACACTCAGGGTAGCCATGCCCACTGCCTTATAACCACCAGCAGCTATAAAATTTCCGGTTAGCCCCTGCCCAACCGAAAACGTTATGATGTTGCTTTTCACTCCTTCTGATTTGGCGTGAATATCCACCATGCCCATACCCGTGCCGGTTACGACACCATTTTCATTCACTGTTGCGAGTGCTGAGTTTTCACTAAACCATTCGATGGTTCTGCCGGGTAAGGGCTCATTGTCAATGTTATTGACAACCGCAGAAAGCGACACCATCTCACCAATACCCAGGGAAGTCTGATTGGCAGGTGATGAAATCACGACCGATGCAACCTGATTCTCATCTAAAATTACATTAACAGAAATTGTTGCCTCCACACCACTGGCCTTCACAATAACAGATGCTTGTCCAACTGATTGAGCGGTGATCAGACCACCTTCATTGACCAATACTATTTGTGGATGGGATGAAGTCCAAACAAAAGTTGTTTGTTTTTGTAGCCCATACTGATCATAGAAAATGGCCTGAGCCTGGTGCACTTCTCCAATCCGCAACGGAACCTGTACACGATCCAGTTCAATCCGCTCACCTACAATGGGGTCGTCCTCATAATCAATGCTAATACAACTTCCCAAAAGAAAAACAACGATTAACAAAACTTTGCTCTGTCTCATACCCTACTTATAAGTTTAAAGAAAATAAAGAAGATCTCCGCAGGAAGTCAGAATGCTGACAAATCTCTTCAAATTCTGAAAAGTAAAATTAACCACATTTAGAATAACCCTGTAAATCAAATAGTTACCTGATAACCTTTCCATTGCTCGCTCGAATGCCACTCGCTTAATTATTTTACGGATGTATGTTTTGGTCCGGAATTCTTCAAAATGTTAAATGGAAAGCACTCACATTTGATCCAGGATTAAACCTTGATGATTATGGGAATGCGGGGCATGTCGAACATCAGTATTAATACCAGAATGAAGCAGTTTCTGATTCTTATTGCGTTTATTCTAGGCGGAATCTTATTTGCATTATCAACTGACCCCGCCAGCCAGCAAAAAATAAAAACGAAACTTCACCTGGAGACCGATTAAACTCGCAGACTCCAGCACGAAAATAAAATATTAAAGACAGGATGTTTGGTAAAGCCTCCGCAGGAAACTGCGGGGGTTTTCTTTTTAGGCTGTTTCAATTCCTGTTGTAGATTTGTCTTATGGATTTTTCTCATGAAGTTTTTCTGCATAGAATGGCACAAACTTCGCCTTACCCCTTCCTTATTCCTATTGAGCGGGCTGAAGGAGTTTACCTGTATGGTCCGGATGGCAAAACCTATATGGATCTGATCTCAGGTATCGGAGTAAGTGCACTGGGGCATCGACATCCCTACGTTATGCAAGCCATCAAAAATCAACTTGACAAACACATGCACGTTATGGTGTATGGAGAATATATACAAAGTGCATCCAATGAGCTTGCTAAAAAATTAACGAGTCTTCTACCCGCACAGCTCAACTGTTGTTATTTTGTAAACTCCGGAACCGAAGCGAACGAAGCCGCTCTTAAACTAGCCAAACGTTATACCGGCAGAACGGAAATCATTTCTTGCAGGAAATCATATCATGGAAGTACGCACGGTTCGCTCAGTGTTTCGGGCAACGAAATAAAAAAACAAGCCTTTCGTCCCCTACTGCCTGATGTTCGATTTATCGATTTCAATAATATCTCCGATCTCGATCAGATTACTACGCGCACTGCGTGTGTGATTATGGAAACCATTCAGGGCGATGCCGGGGTTCGGATTCCAGACAAAACGTATTTGCAGGCAGTTCGAAAACGTTGTGATGAAACCGGAACACTGCTTATCTTCGATGAAATTCAATGCGGCATGGGTAGGACTGGTAAGTTATTTGCCTTTGAACATTTTGATATTGTTCCTGATGTAGTAACGGTCGCGAAAGCGTTTGGAGGTGGTTTGCCTATTGGCGCCTTTATCTCCTCAGAAGAAAAAATGAGTTCACTTTCACATGATCCCATACTCGGGCACATCACTACCTTTGGGGGAAATCCGGTTTGTTGTGCTTCCGCACTGGCCACCCTGGAGGTAATTGAAAAGGAAAATTTGTTAACTACCGTAGAAAGCAAGGGTAAACTTATTGAACAACAAATAAAACATCCAAAGATCAAAGAAGTGCGTAGAATCGGGTTGCTGTTTGCATTTGACTTTGAATCAGAAACAGTTGTCAACAACATTGTCAACTATGCGAAAGACCACGGAGTGATTTGTTATTGGTTTTTGTCACATCCGTACAGTTTTAGAATTGCACCCCCGTTAACCATCACCGAAGACGAAATAAAAAAAGGGTGCGCCATTATTTTAGAAGCAATTGATCAGGCTTAACCTAACCCAATGGAAAAAAAATCCTTCAACCGCTTAGACTATTCCTATAAACTGCTGGTAGTAGCCGCTATTCTCATTGCCACATGTATCCTGGCAAGAGACATCGTAGTGCCCATTCTTATTGCCGCGATTCTATCGATAGTATTATTGCCTGCCGTTAAACGTTTAGAAACAAAACTGTCCAGTGCTCTTTCGATTACACTGGTGCTAATTGTTGCCTTCCTGCTTTTTGTCTCACTGGGTTGGTTAACAATTAATCAAATGAGTTCACTCGTTCGCGACTTACCTAACCTTGAATCGAAATACAATGCTTTGATAGATCGAATCAGTAACACGCTTCAGCAAACCTTTGACATGAGTGCGAAAGAGCAAAATCAATTATTGAAAAACGGAATCACCACCTTAAGTAGTTATGCTACCGAATTGTTATCCGCTACCACCAATATTATCTCGCTCATTATTCAAGTACCAATTTATATCTTTCTGTTCCTGATCTATCGGGATCGTTTCCGGGCCTTTATTCTCGAACTTCTCCCCGATACGGATGAAATTGTCTGGAAGAAAGATGTAGAAAATGTTGTTCAGGGATATACCTCTGGATTGTTGCTTGTAACCCTTATCATTGCCGTACTAAACAGCGTAGGTCTACTAGTGCTGGGTATAGATCATGCGATATTCTTTGGGATAATTTCCGGCATACTCACCATCATTCCCTATGTTGGAATTTTTATTGGAGCAACCTTACCCGTGTTAATGGCCCTTCTCACCAAAGATAGTTTGTGGTATCCAATTGGAGTGGTTATCATTTTTTCAATCGTACAGTTTCTGGAAGGGAATTTCATTACCCCGCGAATTACAGGTTCCAGGGTGAGCATCAACGCGTTGGCGGCCATTATTGCATTATTGATCGGTGGAAAAATTTTGGGGATTGCCGGTATGATTCTGGCTATTCCAGCATTAGGATTATTTAAGATCATTTTGTCTCATACCCAGCATCTCAAAGCTTTCGTTATCTTGATTGAAGATACACCGATCGAAAAACCTCAGCCTGAACTATTGGAACCTTCAGAAAATAAACCTGAATAATTTTATGCGCTTAATAGTAATAAGTTTCTCACTGCTACTGGCTACCATTTCATATGGGCAATCCATAGAGGAAAAAATAAAACAACGCATAGAATACCAGGAAACGCCAGGTATTGTAGTAGGAATCTATGAGAGTGGCAAGATCACCTATTATGCTTATGGAGTTGCGGATATTCAGAAGAATGAACCAGTGAGTTCTAAAACCCTGTTTGAAATCGGTTCTATTACAAAAGTATTCACCACCAGCCTGGCGGCCTTACTAAGTCTTGAAAATAAAATCAGCTTTTCAGATAAAGCGCAAAAGTATTTGCCTTCGAAAGCAGTGCTACCTGAAAAGGATGGTAAGGCTATAACAATAGAACATCTTGCCACTGCTCATTCAGGGCTGCCACGAATGCCCAAAAACTTTACGCCCGTTGATATCGCCAATCCTTACATAGACTATCGTGAAGATGCGCTCACCTTATTCTTAAATAATGTTGAGCTCACACGCGATCCGGGCATTGAATATGAATATTCTAATCTGGGTATGGGGTTGCTTGGTTACATCCTAACAAGGGTAGAAGAAAAGCCGTATCCCAAACTCATCAATGAAAGAATCACTAAGCCACTTGAAATGAATCACACTTTCGTAAGTGGTATGCGTAATGATAAATCGCTTGCCATCGGATATTCTGATAAAAACCCGGTGAAGGCATGGACCTGGGATAATGAAAGTGTGTTGACAGGTGCCGGGGGATTAATCTCCAATGCTGAAGACATGATGAAATTTCTGATCGCTCAACTTACAACAAGTAATAAACCACTGTCCCAGGCTTTTGAGATTACCCACGTAGCCCGTGCCGATGCCGGTAAAATGAAAATAGGTTATGGCTGGCACATTCGAGATGAGAAAATTGTTTGGCACAATGGTGGCACCGGAGGCTTCCGTTCTTTTGCAGGATTTGACAAAACTAAAAATAAGGCCGTAGTGGTATTAACTAATTCAACGACTGGTGCCGATGATTTAGGATTTCATTTGCTGGACGAAAAGTTAGCGTTGAAAGAATTAAAGAAACCTTTTTCTGTTGCTGAAGAAATTTTGAAAAAATATGTAGGAACCTACGAACTCTCTCCCGGCTTCAACATTGAGGTTACTCTTGATAAAGCAGAACTTTCAATACAGGCCACAGGCCAACCTAAGGCTGCCATCTATGCCGAATCTGAAACAAAATTTTATTTAAAAGTTGTCCCTGCCCAGATTGAATTTTTCAGCGACAGTACTAGCGTTGTTGAAAAATTAGTATTGTATCAGAATGGTGCAACAATACCTGGAAAAAAAGTAAAGTAGTCAGATTAAGAAATACTTTCCACCACAAGATTGTGGTTAGTATAGATGCAAATATCAGCCGCTATGTTCAAGCTTTCTCTCACCATTTCTTCTGCCGATAAGTGGGGCGCATGTTTTTTTAAAGCCAGGGCAGAAGCTTGGGCAAACATTGCACCTGATCCAATAGCAGCTACCTGATTATCCGGTTCTAATACATCACCCGTTCCGGAGATTACTAAGATCTCGTCTTTATTAGCGGCTATTAACATAGCTTCAAGTCTGCGAAGAAACCGATCCATGCGCCAGTCTTTCGCAAGTTCGATAGCCGCACGTTTCATATTGCCCCCATACGCGTTGAGTTTTTCATCAAAGCGATCCAGCAACGTGAACGCATCGGCTGTAGAGCCGGCAAAACCAACAATCACCTTGCCTTCTTGTAGTTTACGAATCTTCTTGACATTGCTTTTGGCAATGGTATTTCCCATCGTGGCTTGCCCGTCTCCACCAATAGAAACTTTTCCATTGTGAAGTACAGCAAGAATAGTAGTCGCGTGTATTTTTTGCATGTCTTAAAAAAAGTATGTCAGTCTTCGAGAACCTCAGACTGACATAGTTAAGTTTTGTATCTCGAATTAAATCAAAATTCTCACCGGATCTTCCAACAATCCCTTCAGTGTTTTGAGAAATGCTGATCCTACCGCACCATCCACGGCACGGTGATCGCATGATAACGTCACCTTCATTACGTTGCCCACGGCAAGTTGTCCGTTCTTTACAATAGCAGTTTCTTTTATTCCGCCCACAGCGAGAATACAGGCATCAGGAGGATTAATGATGGCCGTAAATTCTTCGATGCCAAACATTCCTAAATTAGAAATGGTGAAGGTGCTTCCCTCCCAATCGCTGGGTTGTAATTTTTTGTCCTGCGCCTTCTGTGCCAGGTCTTTAACCTCTACTGCTATATGTGACAACGATTTGTTATCTGCAAAGCGTACAACAGGAACTACAAGCCCATCTTTCACAGCAACAGCAACGCCAATATGAATGTGATGGTTCTTACGCATCTTATCACCCAACCAGCTCACGTTTACATCCGGGTGCTGTCTGAGAGCTGCCGCTGTTGCTTTCAATACGAGATCATTAAATGAAATCTTCACCGGGGCAATTTCATTCATGCTCTTACGTGCCTCAATCGCCTTATCCATGTTGATCTCCATGGTAAGGTAGAAATGCGGTGCGGAGAATTTACTTTCCGCTAACCTGCGAGCGATAGTTTTGCGCATTTGCGAAACCGCAACCTCCTCGAAACTTTCCTGTCCTACCACCTGGGGTAATACAACTGGAGAAGAAGTTTTAGCTGCTGTGCCTCCTGCCTGAGTTGCTACTGGTTTGTAAGTTTCTACATCTTGTTTTGTTATACGACCACCTTCACCGCTTCCTTTAATTTTACTAATGTCAAAGCCAAGATCTTTGGCCATTTTCTTGGCCAGCGGTGAAGCCTTCACACGGCCATTAGCTTCCGAAGCTGAGCCATTAGAAGTGGTTTGAACCGGGGTTTGAGTTACTGCTGGTTTACTTTCTGCGGTAACAGCCGGTTTAGAACCACCCGCTGCCTTAGCCTGATGTGCCTTCAATAAGGCTTGCCAATCGGCATCTTTCTCGCCTATAATTGCCAACACACCATTTACGGCAACAGCTTCTTTTGCTTTTGCTCCTATATAAAGCAGTGTGCCTGTGTTGTACGATTCATATTCCATGGTGGCTTTGTCTGTTTCAACTTCAGCCAGTAACTCCCCTGTCTTAACACTATCACCCACCTTCTTATGCCAGGCAGCAATTACACCCTCATTCATGGTGTCGCTCATTTTTGGCATGAATACCAATTCTGCTTTAATGCCTGAGGTATCAATTGTTGGTTCTGCCACAGCTACTGCAGGTTCTTCTTTAACAGAATCGGATTTTCCACTGGCCGCAGCTTTAGTAGCATTGCCACTACCCGTTAAAAGACTTGAAAAATCTTCACCTTTGTTACCCACAATCGCAAGCACATCGTTTACTTTAACTGCCTCACCTTCTTTTGCCCCCAGATGTAATACCGTTCCGGTATGAAACGATTCGTAGTCCATGGTCGCCTTATCGGTTTCAATCTCGGCCATTAGTTCTCCCGATTTCACTGTATCCCCCACCTTTTTATGCCATTTGGCAATCACCCCTTCGGTCATGGTGTCGCTCATTTTAGGCATCTGTACGATCTCTGCCATCTCGATTTAGATTATTTGTCGATTATAAGTAGTTGAAACTCAAAAATAGGCCTATTTGTGCGATTTTCAAGCACTTTTTGAGGCTCTATTTTGGGTTAAAAATTAAGTGTGCCCAGCAATAACTCAAACTTGCTGGTTGATGGGCTTATCCCATAGGCATATCGAAAACCTATATCAAACTGAGGAAGCAGCCGCAGCACATTGATGTCAAATTTTACTTCAACCCCCGTTGATAAATAACTTTGGTTAATCGCCTGCTGATTAATTTCACTGTTACCAAATCCATAATCAAGAAACGCATTGGCACGCACCCTTTGCACATTAAGCAGGGGTCCAACATTTAAATCCGGGTACCAAATGGGCAACGCATAGTTTGCTGACATAGAATAAAAATTCTCAAACCGACCCACAGATTGACCTCGTGGTAATGGAATCTGATTTCTGAATGTGTAATTATCAAGACCTTCACCCGTGCTCACACGTACATCGGCAATATCCGATTTCTGATAAGCCCAGTATCCCCACAAGGAATGATGTTTAAAAAGACCAGGAAAAAAGAGCCGGCCCTGAAAAGCAAATAAGCTTCCACTATAATCTCCTTTATATGGAGTTCCATACAGATCGAGAAAAAAAGCCTGACCCCATTTGCTGTTAATATCCCTTCGACTTTGCTTTAATAAACGATAGGCCGACATGGAGAAATGATTATAAATCAGATTACCTCCGTCCGCATAGTTGCGAAAAAAATATTGTGGAAAGTTGGCAGGTAATAAACGACCGCCTCCATCCAGGCTATTGGTAAATTCTGTCACCTTAGTAAGGCCTACATAGTTGGCAACTGTAAAGTTTCCCAGAAAACGAGAACTTGTTGTGATCAATGGAAGTCGTAACCCTGCTTCTACGGTTCGTTCTTTCCAGTCAAAAGTAAGATTCTCAACAACGGTTGTGGTATCGGTTCCAACTATTTTATCATATTCAAGATCACCTTCGTTAACCGAACGATTTCCTGATAAAAAGTTCACATCTATGATTGGATAAAAACCCTGATAACTGATGCCCGCATTCCAGGACCCGGTGCGTTCATTGATGTCAAATAAATATCCGGCATTGAGCGATGTTGTACTCAATACATCACGCGATGTAATACCCACATTCACACTCGTGAGAGAATTATCAATGTAAGCGCCCCAACTGTAGGGGTTGATCAGGTGAGTAAGTTGTGAATACTTGCTGATAGAATATTTTTGAGTTGGAATGTTATCTAACAAATCAGGTTGTCCCTCTTGCTCCACCAAATAATCAACGAAAGTGTCTGGTTGTTTAACAACTTCATCAACCGGTTTCCATGATGTGGGATCAAACGGAATCTTCACCACATCCATTCCATCTTTACCTTGCTCGTTGTAAAAAATTAACTTTCCATCAAGGCTTACCGATGGATTATATGCCCCATAACGACTGGACGTAATCTGATAACGTATTCCTGAGGAAATATCTAATGCATAAATATTATCAATTCCACTGAAAGGTGAGTTGTAAAGAATATATTGTCCGGAAGGAACGGGGTAACCAATATTCTCATCAGAAAATTTTGTCAACAGTTTTGTTTCACCCGTTTTAAAATCAACTGTTATCAATGCCTTACCCTGTCGGTTGGTAGCTAATGCAATAATGTTGGTTCCGTCTTGACTCCACCTCGGCATCGAAATAAAATCGTTAGTGGGATTTTCAAATTCCTTGATCACAACTCCGCTATTATAATCCAGCACAACCATTTTAGTTTGGTAGTCGGTTCTGGTTTCTATCGTTGCCACCATACTTCCATCCGGTGAAAGCGCAGCCGATGCGTAGCGGGAATTCAAGGACACAAATTTTCTCTGCTTTGTATTCAGATCATATCCAACAATAACCGAGTAGGTTTTCATACGCCAGCGTGGATCGTATCGATATTCATTCCACACGATTCGTTTGTTGGCCGCAGAAAGCATTCCTGAAGAGTTGATAACTCCGGGCGTCATGATTTTTTTCTCTTTGCCATTCACCATCATAGTAAGCTCTTCAATATCACCTATCCCGGATTTCATAACGAGTACAGAATCTTTAGCAAACTCATGTGGATAACGGTAATCAGTATAGGCTTTGGATTTTCGGATATGAATTGACTCGAAATCAGTAAGTGTCAATTTTGATTGCTGATCTTTCCACTCCTGCTGAAGGTCGGCAGCCATTTCTTTATAAAGGTCATTCACATAAAGTCCCGTCTCCTTCTTTATTGAGCGCGAAAATGTGAAAGGCATAAAAGGAACACTCCACGCTCTGCGGGTAATATTTTCCCATACCTCTGGGTTGCCTGTTTTCTTACGCAGATACGACACCATGTTATAACCCAATACGTAGTGATCAGGAATGTTGTGTTTGTAGGAACGTAGGTATTGTTTGTTATAATTAAAAGTTCTGCCCTCTTGTAAGTTGGTTCGGAAAAGCAAATTAAAATTAGGAATCCTACCCCTGCCACTTGACGTGAAAGCTGTTTCCGTTACCACTGCATCGCCTTCCCAAAACCATTGCGGCACCGCTATAAAAGACATGACTCCCAACGTATTAGCGCCAAATAAATAATAGAGTGCCTTATTAAATCCACGGGTGGCATGTTGGAACTGAACCATGTGACGATACTCATGGGTAGCCAATAAGTCCAGCCAGTCATTATTCCCTAAGAAATTATAGTTCTGCGAGGGCATTCCAAAAAATTCAGATCTGCGAGGTGTGATGGAAACAAAGCCGTTGCTGATGGACGATTGATTCTGTAGAACAACAGAAATCTTACGTGGTTCTACACCCAAGGTGTTTGCCTCGGGGGTGCGAATGTGTTCCAGCGTGTTAGCCATGCGTTGAGCCTGCACCTCAAAACCAACCGGATAAAGGACTCTGAAATTTTCAGTTTTTAGTTGTCGCCACTTCAAATGTGGATTGTTTTCCAACACAGAAGTTGATTGAGCTCTTCCGTAACTTGAAAACAAAAAGCTAAAAGCTAAGACCCCGAGACAACGCACCATAAATCCAAATCCCATTAATGCGGAAAGCTACATCACGCACAGGAATTTTGCTACTGAATTTGGACTGCGAACAATTTTGAAATAAGCTGAAATTTTAATTCTCGCTTAAATCATCGAGACTTTCAAACTTGCGGCCTAAGCCCGTAACAGCACCCACATTAAAAAAGCCCAGTGCTTTTGAACCAGCCGGATTCGTGTTTCTTATGTTAGTAGCAACGTTGGCAAGCGGTGTTGCAAATAACTCACCAAACCCACCGGGCCGGTTAGTCTGAATACTGACCTGGTTTAAAAAGTTAAACGCAGCCTCGGTTACAGATTGTAGTTCTACATAAACCGAATCGCCCGGGACATAGGGAGATTTGAGGGTGCCGTCATCAGCTTCATCAAAAGGATTTATAGCCCTGCGTATAGGTGCGATAAATGGAACACCGTTAAAATTGCTGCCTTTGGAAAAACCTGCATCATAGGCTGTCAGGATTTCACTGGGTTTAAGAAGTTGCTCACCATTTTTAAACGTTTTAATCCAATATGCATCATTGGGTTCTATCGGATCGGTTGACCAAAACTCGGCCTGGTATTGATCATCCAGAAATTGCCCACCTTCTTGCAGGAAAAAAGTAATGCTATCGATAGCGGGTACGCGACCCATGCGGGCTTCGGCATTAAATTGCTCCCCATCTACCTGCACGGATAATTGATAGGTTAATCCAACCTGACCAAATACTTCATTGCCCACGGGTGTCCATGTATAAATACCTGGTTCCGATTCAACAAAAGCATATACTTTACCATTTTCATCCGAAACATTTACAACAGCACCTGAAACACCTGTTGGAAGAGTGTTTTCGAAATAGGGTTGTGATCGTGTGAGGTATATTTGCTGATCACCCGCAGCATTATTAAGCCACGCATCAATCACCAACACGGGTTCTGCCTGTTCAAGTTCTGGATTGATGACCTCTTCACACGAATAAAATATAAGTGATGCTGAAAGTAAGGCAACTAGGTAGTTCGAAAAGCGATTCATAAAAAAATCAGAATTTAAAATTATAGGAAACAGAAGGAATCACTGTACCAATGATGGATAATTGGCGTGCTTCGCTATTGATAGGAGCACCTTGTGCTACACGTTCTGAACCTTGTGTGAAATAAATTGAGAATGGATTTTTGCGTGCGTACAAATTATAAACGCCAAATACCCAATAGTCAGAATTCTTGCGCGCATTGCCATTGCGCTTTATGGTTCTGCCTTCCAGGCGGAAGGAAACATCCAACCGATGATAGGCTGGCAAACGTACATTATTACGACTATCAGCGGCATTGTAAGGAATAAGCATGCCTTGAACTACATATCGCGAGGTTGGAAACGTTGATGGAGTTCCGGTAACCAGGGTAAAATTTGCCGATGCAGACCAACGTTTATTTAAATCATAGAATCCACTAAGCTTTAAATTGTGGGTTTGATCAAACCTGGCTGCATACCATTCTCCACGATTTATTCCATCCACCTGTAGTTCCGTGCGTGCAATTGTATAGGCTGCCCAGCCGGTAAACCTGCCCACTTTCTTTTGCAGATAAAATTCCAACCCATAAGCCCGACCCTGCCCGGTAAGCAAGTCACCTTCTAAAAACTCGTTGATCAATAAATCAGCGCCATCAATATAATCGATCTGGTTTTGAGTTTTGCGATAATAGGCTTCCGCAGAAAACTCAAACATTTGATCTTTACCAAAATTCCGGAAATATCCGATTACCCATTGATCGCCCAGTTCGGGCTTAATGTTGTTGCTGCTGGGTGTCCAAACATCTAATGGATTGGACGCTGTGGTGTTGGAAATTAAATGGAGGTATTGCACCATGCGGGTGTAGCTGGCCTTGATAGAACTCACATCATTTAACTCGGCTTTCATAGACACCCTGGGTTCAAAATTCTGGTACGTAGAGGCAACTTCACCTCGCGCAAAACTTTCCTCGGCTATAGGAGTTTTACGGCTTCCCGGAATGGTATCGTTGTAAGTATATTGAGTGCCCGGGCCCAGGCCAGCGAAATAAGAATACCGGAGTCCATACTCAACCGCAACGCGGGATGAAAGTTGCTGACTGTTTCCCACATACAAGGCCGATTCTAAATTGTACTTTTCGGGGAGGCTGATGTCAATTTGACTTCCATTGGAGGTACCAAAAGCATTGGCCGGTTCAAAGGAATAGTAGTTTACTTCTGCACCAAAAGAGATTTCATTGTTCGTGTTTATAAAATAACTGAAGGCTGGCTTGAAGGTCAGATTCCGAATGGAAGATTTCCATCTGAAATTGTCGCGGTCATTTTCTCCAAACTGTAAGGAGTAATCATATCGGCTAAAGACCCCGGAGAAGTTGGCGAATAACCGATCATTAAAAATTTTATTCCAGCGAATGGTACCGGTATTATTTCCCCAAGAAAACCCCTGATTCTTATCAAAGAAAAACTGATCCCGGCCTGTGTAGCCAGATACAAAAATCCGGTTACGACTGTTGATGTTGTAATTGGCTTTTCCCGTAAGGTCATAAAAGTTAAGTGCGCCTCCATCCTGAAGAACTTCAACAAATGGCCGGGCCAACACATCGGCATAAGATCGTCTGCCGGCCACGATAAAAGAACCATCGCCTTTAAACAGCGGCCCCTCTACAGCCGCACGACTAAAAATCGTTCCGACACCTCCATTGACTTCATAATCTTTATTGTTGCCTTCTTTCATGCGCACATCGAGCAACGATGCAATACGGCCCCCAAACTGAGCCGGAATTGCTCCTTTGTATAATTTTGTGTCTTTAACTGCATCTGGGTTGAACACTGAAAAGAATCCAAGCAAGTGAGATGAATTATATACCGTTGCTTCATCCAGTAAAATGAGATTTTGACCCACACTTCCTCCTCGAACATTAAATCCAGACGCCCCTTCGCCAACGGTTGAAACTCCTGGCAACTGTTGTAAACTTTTAATTACATCGGCCTCCCCAAGGAATGCCGGAATTTTAAGGATAGTTTTTATGTCCAGGCGGTTTGTGCTCATTTCCAGCGCTTTAACACCTTCCTGATCCTTGGTGGAACTCACCACAACCTCTTCAAGTTGTTTTCCCTCTGCCTGTAGTTCAACATCCAGGCGAATATTCTGATTCAGATCTACAGTTCGCGAAAGCGTGGCAAACCCAATGTAACTTATGTCAACATCATACTTGTCAGCCTCGAGCGTGAGTGAATAGAAGCCATAAACATTCGTGGTTGCGCCTGTTGCGAGTGACTTGATATAAATGGTTGCTCCAATTAAGGCTTCGCCATTGGCAGCATCTTTCACATAGCCACTAATGGTGTATTTGGATTGTGCCCATGCTGAAACCTGCACCAGGCAAAGAATTGTGAATAAAGCTCGGATAAACATATTTCAAAATGAGGAAAGACGAAAAAAGTGCCTAAATGGTTACTTTTACCAGAAACCATTCACTTACAGGTATAAAGAGGTTTTATTGCAATAATGTTCAAAAAAATAAAAGAAATGTACCGCGAATATAAGGCCTACGTGCGGGTAGACCTGGTGATGTATGCGGTTATGATTTTGTTAATTATTCTCTATTTTATTTACACGGTCGTAGTGGCCTAACTATGATCACTTCTTAAAGACCAAAATCTCTTTCACATTGTCCAATATCTTTTCAGACAATTCATCGGTAGGCAGGTCATTGATGTCACGACCGAACGGATCTTCAATTTCTTCAGCAATAAGCTCAACACTTAGCAAAACAAATGTGACCAGCGTAACAATGGGTACAGTTATATATCCGGAAGTGGTTACAAAGGCCATAGGCAACGTAATCAGATAAATAAACATAAACTGCTTAATGTACATGCTGTAGTTGTACGGAATAGGTGTATTCTTAATCCGCTCGCATGCGCCCAGGATGTCTGAAAATTCCTTTAATTCTTTATCAATCAGAAAAAGCTGATCGCCACTGATTTTGTTTCCTTTATACAGTTCGTTGATACGACTATACATCATAGAAGCCAGTCGGTTAGGAATATGCTTTGCACTCTTCAGGTCTTCGATAAAACTTTCATTGACAGCATCGAGTTCGCTCAACTTGGTTCCTTTACGTAAATGCTCTTTAACGGCAAAAACATAGTTAGGAATCATAATCGAGAACCAGCGTCTGTTTTCGGTATCATCAGCATCTAAAAATGCATTTAATTTATGCGCAAGGTTACGGGTATTGTTTACCATACTTCCCCAGAGTTTTCGACCCTCCCACCAGCGATCGTAGGATGAGTTGGTGCGGAACACAAGAAACAAACCCAATACGATACCGAGTAGCGAGTGCATGGAGATAGTTGTATGAAAATCACTTTCGTGAAACCTCAGCACATCCAGCAATAGATAGCATACACCTGCCGCAAAAATAGTCATGAAAATAAGGGCCGGAGTTAAGGTGCGCATTACACCCCGGCTATAGGCATGAAATATCAGCGAAAACCAGACTTTGGGATTGTAGGTAACCATAAGGGGCTTTAAAACGAGCCAACAAACCTATTCAAAAAAAAGAAGTCAAAGTAGTAACCGGATAAAAGAAAATCCGTTACATTTATCATTATAATATCATTTTAATATCACACATATGAATACTGAAAAATCAAATTCCCCGCTCTCAGGCTACCTGATGTTGCTGATTGTGTTCGTTTTGGTTCTGGCAGGTATTGCCGGTCCTTTGGTTACCCGCAATTTTTTGCTCTTCATTTCGCTGGGTATTGGCGTGTTGCTTATGTTCGGTTTTTTCTTTGTAAACCCAAACGACTCGGTCGTGCTTGTACTTTTTGGGGAATACAAGGGCACCGTAAAAACAAATGGCTTTTATTGGGTAAATCCATTCTATAGTAAGAAGCGGATTTCATTACGCGCCCGTAATTTTGACAGCGAAAAGATAAAAGTGAATGATAAAGTAGGCAACCCGATTCAGATAGGCGTTATTCTGGTTTGGCAAGTGCGCGATACTTTTAAAGCTGCTTTTGAGGTAGATAATTATGAAAACTTTGTAAGGATCCAAAGCGATTCCGCTGTGCGCACACTGGCCGGTTCTTATCCGTATGATAATTTCGAAAATGATGCAGAACTGACCTTACGTTCAGGCCACAATGAAGTAAACCATGCCCTGGAGGAATATCTTAAAAGCAGGCTTGAAATAGCCGGGATTCATGTAATTGAAGCTCGCATTGGGTACCTGGCCTACGCTTCCGAAATAGCCGGAGCCATGTTGCGAAGGCAACAAGCTACTGCCGTAGTAGCTGCACGTTTTAAAATTGTAGAGGGAGCCGTAAGTATGGTGCAAATGGCGCTGGACCATCTTTCGAAACAACAGATTATTGAATTTGATGATGAGAAAAAAGCCGCCATGGTTAGCAACCTCATGGTTGTGCTTTGCGGTGATAAAGATGTGAGCCCTGTGGTAAATGCCGGCACCTTGCATCAATAACCATGGCCCAAAAGAAACCTTTTGTTCTCCGGCTCGATCCGGAAATTCTGAAGGCTGTTGAAAAATGGGGCAGCGATGAATTTCGAAGCACCAATGGGCAGTTGGAGTGGATTATAAGCAAGGCTCTCAAAGAAGCTGGTCGCCTAAAACAAAAATAGAATTGGGCAAAATAAAGTTACACCTTGTCCGTAATGTGGTTATTAGCGTATTTCGAACCAAAATAGTAATCATGTTACGGACATTTCTGGCTTTCATGCTTCTTTCCTCTTCTGTTGGAGCGCAGACAAACTACCTGATCACGTCAAAAGCAGACACACTTTACGGAAAAATCCGCATTCTATCCTATGATCTCATTGACCGGGTGCAAATAGAAACGGCCGGAAAAAAAGAAATGTTTACTGCATTGCAGGTGCTTACCGTAGAAATAGATAGTCAGGTGTATAAGCCCGTTCAATATGATAAGAAAGTCATGCTGATGAAGTTATTAAAACCCGGCTACATGAGTTTGTATGCATTTCGTTTACCCGAAAAAAATTTTTATGATGGTCGTTTTCTGGTGCGACTGGATGGCACCTCTATAGAAGTACCCAATATTGGATTTAAAAAGATTTTAGGAACGTTTCTCGAAGATTGCGAGACTGTAGCTAACCAGGTAAAGAATGGAGACCTCGTTAAAAAGGAACTCGATAAAATTATTGACGAATATAATCTTTGCGTTAAGGAAGTAAAAAATAATGTACAACCACCCATGGTTACAGAACCAATCCAGGCACAAAATGAAAAAACTATGGCGATTGAATCCCTGATCAAAAAAGTTGAAGCTGAAGATTTTAGTACCAAAAAAGATGCGCTCGACTTGCTGCGCGACATACAAATAAAAGCAGGTAAAAATGAAACCATTCCTAACTACTTAAGTGAAGGATTAAAATCCTATTTAAGTACTGTCCCCTCATTAACCGAAGACCTGGAAAATTTGCTTGAATTATTGAAGAAATGAAGGCAAGTCTTTCCTGATAGCCGAAGGAATGCTTTTTCGGCTAACCCAAAAAGCGTATGTGCCACAGAGTAGTACCACGATTGCGTAAATAAAAAGCTGACCACCGTCTCCCTTCACTTCTATTCCTAAAATAGTTACGTGCATCATGACTGCGCCTGCCATTAAACCAACGGCCAATAGTGAGCCTACCCAAACCAAAGATGGAATTAATATTAATATGGAAGCCACCAATTCCAGTGAGCCAACCCCTAATCTACCCCAGGGTTCCATACCAACAGTGGTAAAAATATATACTGATTCCTCTGAGGCGCTAAATTTGAAATAGAGTGTTTGCATCATTATAGCAGCAGCCACTAAACGGGCACCCCAGTAAACTAGTTGATTGATTTTCATATTGAATTTATATTCTTCCAAGAATACGCATTAGCAATTCTACATTTTGTCAACCACCTGACAGTATTATGAATAGGCACGCCTGAGACTAAATTAACTAACTAATTTGCAGAACATCATTAGCGCTAGATGCTTGAAATTATCAATTATTGTACCCGACTATTTTTGATGGATTCAATAAGTTTTGGATTGGTTAAAACATAAATTAACATGATTATTATAAAACTTAATGTATAAATCAAATAGGAAAAGATATAAACAAAGAAAGATTTAAAAATCACCTTCAGTTTGGATTGGTGATCATAGAATCCCACACAGGCAAAAATATAATAGGGAATTATAATAAGACTTCCATATAACATGATAGAAGCATCTTCCGAATACTTAATAACAAAGAGAGACAGAGCAGAAATCCAGTAGGTGTGACCTGTTACATATAAGGGTAGTACAGCATGTTCCACTAAATTGTAAGGACTTCTCCGGAAAAATAGTTTTGCAACAAGCGCCAAAACCGGAATAATCATAAAAGAAAACAGTTTCCAATTTTCTGTGATTAAACCAAACATCAGGCTATTCAATTGTTCTTGCCCGGTGCCATTCTGTGGTTGATTAGCCAACGAACTGCTTTGGCTTAACAAATCTTTCATGTCAATATTCAAAAAAGATGCAAGCAAGAGCCACAAAGTGACCATCAAAAAGAAATACCCTACTGGACCGTAATACATCATACGGTTTCCATAAACATAATTTTTCGATGCCTTACCCGGACTGAGAGTAAGGTCTTTAATAGTTCTGGGAAACATCCCATCAAAACCGATAATGCGCGACTGGAAGTCGTACCACATGGTACGCAGACCCAATTTTTTTGGTGGGTTTGGTTGACCACATTCGGGGCAGAATTTTGCAGTCACTTCTACTCCACAATTAACACACGATGTAGTAGGTATTGAGATTTCTTCCATAAAACTATTTCTTAACTCTAAAAATATTTGAAAATCTGATCTTGTAAAAATTCTCTAAAACAATTAGAAAAATAAAAATTACCAAAACCAGATGAAGCTCAAACTAACTGACTATGAATTTGTTGAAGTAGGTAAATGACGAATGTTGTTATTATTGGTTCCGGAGTCGCTGGACTGGCTGCAGCATGCAGGTTGCAATCGAATGGTTTTCGGGTAATTGTAGTGGAAGCAAATGCCTATCCTGGTGGCAAGCTTACTGAAATTACTCATAAAGGATATCGCTTTGATGCAGGGCCCTCTTTATTTACGATGCCCCAATTTCTGGATGATGTTTTTATCGATTGTGGCAAAAATCCTCGCGCCTATTACACCTATCAAAAGTTGGATACTACCTGCGAATACTTCTATGAAGATGGCACCCGACTTACAGCCTATGCAAATGTTGACAAGTTTGCCAAAGAAGTGGAATCCAACCTACACGTTTCAGCAAATACAATCAAAGATTATCTCCAAAAATCAAAACACATTTACTCCACGGTATCACACATATTTCTGGAAAACTCCCTCCACAAAATCAACACGTGGGTAAGCAAATCAGTGGCATGTGCATTACCTCACATACCCAGCTTCGGATTGTTTGAGACTATGCATCAGCGAAATGCTCGTTTACTAACTGATCCACGACTCATCCAGTTGTTCGACCGGTATGCTACCTACAATGGTTCCGACCCCTACCAGGCACCGGGTATCCTTACTTCTATTCCGCATCTGGAATTTAATGTTGGAACCTTTCTTCCGCACGGTGGCATGTATTCGATAACACAAGCACTTTTTAAATTGGCCTGTGAGCTCGGTGTGGAGTTTCGATTTAATAGTCGCGCTATAGAAATCTTAACTGATCAAAGGCGGGCTACGGGAGTAAAAACAGATACTGATATTATTTTGGCCGATGTAGTTGTCAGCAACATGGATGTGTACCCCACCTATACGAAACTTCTCCCCTACGTAAAGCCGCCAAAAAAAATCCTTACACAAGAGCGATCCAGTTCAGCCTTGATCTTTTATTGGGGAATAAAAAAGCAATTTCCGCAGTTAAACCTGCATAACATCTTCTTTGCAAACGATTACAAACAAGAGTTCTCTTCACTCTTTAAAACCCATTCCCTACATGATGATCCTACCGTATACGTTAATATTACTTCGAAATATTGTGGAACGGATGCTCCTGCCGGCTGCGAAAACTGGTTCGTCATGATTAATGTACCGGCTAATAAGGGTCAGGATTGGGATAAACTCATCACAGAAGCAAGAAGAACTATTATCAGGAAACTAAATCGCCTGCTTCAAGCAGACATTGAAACTCTCATTGAAACCGAAGACCGTCTGGATCCACAATCTATCGAACTACGAACCTCTTCCTACCAGGGTTCGCTCTATGGCACCAGCTCCAACAACAAGTTTGCCGCGTTCCTCCGGCATCCCAACTTTTCACGTGAATTTAAAAATCTCTTTTTCTGTGGCGGCAGTGCCCATCCGGGAGGCGGTATCCCGCTTTGCCTGCAATCGGGGCGAATAACTTCTGCCCTTATCTCAAAACAGTTTGGTTAAATGTTTGTTTATCAAACATGCTCAGGTATTATTATAGTAGGGTTTCATCAGTCCTTACCGCCTATTCAATCTGGATTATAGGTCTTCTCCACCTTGTTGGGATAATCGGCATGTTATCTCCTTTTCAGGAATATTTTCGACTCTTAACACCCCTTAATCTAATCATGAGCGCCATGTTGTTGTGGGCTAATCACAGAGAACGCAACCTTGAAATACTGGGGTATGCTTTACTAATTTTTTTGCTTGGGTTCCTCATAGAGTTTTTGGGCGTCTGGTCGGGTGTTATTTTCGGGGAATATTCTTATGGGGCCACTTTAGGTCCGAAACTATTTAATGTCCCGATCATCATCGGACTGAATTGGCTATTGGTTATGTATTGTATCGCTTGCCTCACAGATAGTTTAAAAATTCCCGTGGTGGTAAAAATACTTGCGGGTGCTACGTTGGCCGTTGCCGTAGATTGGTTAATTGAACCAGTCGCCATGCATTTTGATTTCTGGAGTTGGAAAGACAACGTAGTGCCATTCCAAAATTTTGTGAGTTGGTTTATTACCTCTGCGATCATGCAAGGGGCCTACCATTGGTTAAGGGTAAAAGCTGAAAATAAATTAGCCCTTCCCTTCTACTTCACACAACTCTTTTTCTTTCTGATCCTAAATATTGCCATTCGCTGATCAGCGATCCAACCATTCCTTAAATTCCTGCACCCGCTCGCGGGCAACAATTACATCGCTATCATCACTGGTTTTTAAAACTAGTTTAAGGCGGCTATTCGTATAACTGATCATATCCTGCATGGAATCTATACTCACAATATATTTACGATTGATTCTGAAATATCGGGCAGGATCGACCAGGCCATCCAACTGATCAAGTGTAAAGTCCAGAATATGTTTGCGACCATCTTTTGTTTGAGCAAACGTGGTTTTCTCAAGGCTAAAGAAAAAAAGTATTTCACTTACCTCCACCGACTTAAGATGTTCACCCACCTTGATTACAAATCGTTCTTTGTATTTTTTAGTGAGCATCTGCATGGCATATCCAATGCTCTCAATCATTTTATCAGGCGCTGAACGTTGTATCGTAAGCGTTTGATACTTTTTAAACGCGGCCTCAAGTTCACTTTTGTCAATCGGCTTCAGTATGTAGTCAATACTATTTACCTTAAAAGCCTTAAGGGCATATTCATTATAAGCGGTAGTGAAAATTACCGGAGCGGTAACTTCAACTTTTTCAAAAATCTCAAAGCTCAATCCATCGGCTAGTTGGATATCCATGAAAATCAGATCAACCGCCTGGTTTTTCGAAAGCCATTCCACAGCACGTTTAACAGAATCCAGGCTGTCACTAATTTCAATATCGGTTTGAAGATTTTGAACTAAAGAAATCAGGCGCTCGGCTGCCTGTGGCTCATCTTCAATGATTAAAACCTTCATATAAAATCTATCATGGGAATAGTAACCACAAACTTATCCGTTGTTTCATTCACTTCCACCCTTCGCTTGCTTAAAAATTCATATCGTCTTTTTATATTTTCTAACCCTAAGCCTGATGACTCCTCGGCCAGTATCGATTTTCTTTGCAATGTATTTTCTACCACTAAATTTTGATCGCGTTTATATATTCTGATTGAAAGCGGATGCTCCTTCGAGATTTCATTGTGTTTGATTGCATTCTCCATCAACATTTGCAACGCGAGCGGGGCAACTAAACATTTTACATTCATCAAATCGATTTCTATTTTTAGTTTGTCGCCAAATCTTATTTGCTGTAAGTAGGCATAGGCTTCCAAAAATTTCATTTCTTCTTCCAATGGAACTGCTTCTTTATCCCTGCTATCCAGAACATAACGATATACATCGGACAACTGCTTTATAAACTTAACGGCCTTGTCCTGATCCTGATAGACGAGGTTGGTGAGGGCATTTAGACTATTAAAGAGAAAATGCGGATTCACCTGATTTTTTAAATTATTGTACTGCGCTTCTACACTCTCCTTTTTGAGACGCTCGGCATCAATGGCAGCCATGCGCCAGTTTGCAAAAAACATGCGCCCCGTCATAAATAGGGTAATGATTAATGTAATGACAATTGTGGAATAGTAGGTTTCTTCTATACCCTCGCCCAGGTAAAAGCCGAACATGTTTCTAAAGAGAAAGATTAATCCATAGACCGCTCCTAACGTGTACACCACCATCCCGATAAGACCAGCAATCAATCGCGCTATCGTTTTTTTCTCCCAGGAGAAAAAGTAATCAAGGACATTGCTCACATAAGCGTTTCCCAGCCAAAGGGCAATCCACATTAAGGCAGTAAAACAACCTATCAATACCAGGGAGGAAAAGTGCGTACAGCACCCGCGCCAAATGAAATAGCTCATTCCAAAACCACACAGGGTTGCCCACAAAAGGGCTTTGAGGTTTTCTCTTAGAAATTTAGTGAGTGAAGGCACGGGTGCAAATTATAGTTTTTTCATCTGATTACGAATCTGGCACGTCTGCTTTGAGATTCAATTACTTGCAGTTTTTTAGAACTTCAAGATTCATTTCCTTTCCCCATCGTGGCGCTAACGGATTTTCTGATACTTCTGGAGTTTCAAAAACTGAAGCAGCCTTGCGGGCTGTTTCACAGGCTTCGGTTGGAACCTGACCAAAAAATTGTGCTGTACCAAACTGCATTTGCGCCATCAACGACATAGCCCGTGGGTTGGTAGGATTCATACCCAAAGCTTTTCCAAAAGTTTGCATCGCTAAACCAGAATATTGCTGGCCTCGGGATGCCGGATCAACCGTAAGCCGGATCATGTGTACAAACCCTTCGAGTGCAATCAGCTCAGATTCTGCGGGCGCGAGCGATTTTCCCTTTTCAATTGCTGTCAATGCGAGGTCGAGATAGGAATCTTTTTTTGAACTTTCTTTTTCCCGGGTAGCTATCATAATATTACCAAAGGCACTGTAATAATACGGCTCCCACCTGGCCTTCTCTGCACTGGCAATCCGATCCAATGCATTAATAGCGACCTGATATTCATCCGTGGTTTTTGCTGTGTATACAGCTTGAATTTGTTTTCCCATTTGCTCATAATACTTTTCATCATTGGTCCAGGAAGTTACCGCGATGATCATCAGGAAGATTAGATTGATTGTTTTCATAAGTGTTGTTAGTTAATTGTTGAGTTGAATTAGAGATTCGGTAATTGATTGATCGATTTATTTTTACTGATGGTGATAAAAACTCCGATAAATAAAAAGCGCGGTGCAGGCTGGCGAATCGGTCGGCTTTCATAAACACCACCCGTATTGGGTAGTGCGCTATACTCATAACCAAAAATATTATCCCGACCGAACAGGTTGGTACACGACAAATAGATGATCAGATTATTCTTAGGCAAGTAGGCAATGTTGGCACTCAAATCCTGGTAAGTAGGAGTTTTGTCTGAGTTGAATTGATCTGCAGGTTTGTTAGGATTAAAATAGGTGCGACCACTTGCGTAACTGTAAGTAAAACCCAGTTGAGATTTGATTGCCGTAACAAAATGTTTATAGACGAAAGAGAAATTATGCGCTGAAGCAAAAGATGGAACGGCTGATGCAGGGAAGTTCAGGAAATCGCGCTTGGTATCAAGGAAGGAATAAGAAATCCAGTAGTCAACATTCTTAATGGTTTCATTATCGCGCCAGAAAAGTTCGATGCCTTTGGCATACCCGTTACCGGAGTTGGTAAACATGGTAGGATCACCATTAAGCTTAATCAGGTCGCTATACTTTTTATAATACGTTTCGACACGGAAAGTTTTGCGATCCGTTATGATCTGGTAGTTAAGAATAAAATGTTCGGCCCGCTGCGCATCAAGTTGATTGTTAACCCGTAGATATTGATTCAAGGGTGATTGGCGAAATGTACCATAGGCGAAAGAAAACTGACCTTGCTTACCCGGCTTGTAGGCCAATGAAAGACGAGGATCAACATTCGCTTCATTGTTAAGTCCGTTGTATTCAAAGCGTCCGCCAGCTTTGGCAACAAAATGATTACTTACATAATATTCAGCTTCCGCGAAAGCAGACGATAAAGGCTCAGAGAAGCAAAGTGATTCAGTAGCATCCGTAACGGTATTAAAGCGCGTGGCTTCGTAGAAGCGGTTAATGATCTCTCCTCCCATTCTCAATTCCAGTTGATCGCTGGCTGAATGTTCAAAGACTGCCTTGGCATGAATTCCTTCTTCAGTTTCGTTCAAGGGTAAACCATCCACCTTTGTTTTATTCTGATTATACGAGTAAGCAAGGCCGGTGCGGAGCGACCAATTTGCATTAAGCGATTGCTGGTACGAACCATTACCATAGCGGTAGTTATTGGTAAGGTCAACTTGGTACTTAATCGATGGATCAAGAATCTCATGATTAAATAAGGAGAACGAAGAATGATTAACATTGCCAAAAAATTTAAACAATCCATCCTTTCCAGTCTTTTGACGGTACGCAAAACTCCCTTCCCCCGATGCTGGTGGAATTCTCCAATCAATTTCCTGGTTTATCAATCCGAAGTAAGGCCGGATATTAGTGTATTGAACTTTACCTGAAACAGAAGCCCGTTCCCAAACTTGTGTATGGGCAACATCGGCACCGACCGAAAGAATGCCGATATCAGTTTGATTCATTTCTGCAATGTCTTTGGAATTCAGTACGAGTGCAGATGAAAGCGCCTGACCATATTCTGCGGAATAACCTCCGGTACTGAAACTCGTTCCCTTAAACATGAAGGGAAGAAAACGTCCTCGCGAAGGTGTATTAGGTGCTGCCGGGCCGTAGGCATCCAGCACAACCATGCCATCGATGAAGGTGCGCGTTTCAGAATCATCACCACCCCGAACAAACAAGCGCCCGGTTTCACCAACCTTTTGTGTACCGGGTAACGTATTAAGCGCACCGGCAATATCTGCTGTTGCGCCAGCGGTGGTCGCAATGTCAACAGCCTTTAAAATCGTTCTTCTATTTTCTTCGCCCGCAGTAAATGACCCCGCTGAAATAACCACACCATCGAGCTGATTGATTTCTTCTTTGAGCAGCGCTTCGATGTTGATTGGTTTTCCTGTAAGTTCTACTGTTTGCGTAAAAACTTTGTATCCTACAAACGTGATATTCAAAACCTGAATGCCGCTTTCCTCCGACATAAATGAGAATGTACCATCCAAACCCGAACTGGTACCATCATACGAATCCTTGATCATAATATTGGCACCCGGAATTGGTTCACCTTTATCATCCCTAATTGCTCCCGAAATTTTGGTTTGAGACCAGGAGATCTGGGAGATAATTGAAAACAGAATAACGGTGATAAACTTCATACGAGTCACTTTTTATGGCGATTACACGTCAAAAGTGCGGTGACCAGAGAGCTTTTAATAAAGAAGGTTGCTGAAGTGTAAGACTTGCCTGATGAATTGTAGAAAACCCACACCTCCAGATTTGCCGCTTAAAAATCCCCGATTGGATTTAGTGGTTCTTATCAATAATTTGGGCGACTAATAAACTTATTAAAATGAAAAGGTATCTTTTAGCGATTGCTCTTTGCTTATCATCTGCTGGTGCAATTGGCCAACCCGAACAAAAATTGATTCAAGAAGAAAGTATAACCCGCGTGATCAATACGTTGGCTGCCGATGATATGATGGGCCGATCGGCTACCGAACCACAACACATTGAAAAAGCAACAGTCTTTATTGAAAGTGAATTCAAAAAAATTGGTCTTAAAAACTTTGCTGGGCTTACCTCGTACCGTCAGGAGTTCAAAAAAGATATGATTGTGCCACAAACGCTGGAGGTGGTTATCAACGGACAAAAAATCCCAACTGAAAATACTTTGTTTGTATCAGAAAAAACTGAGGCGAACTATACGAAGGGTCTAGGAGCAATCGTCATCCCGTACGATACTTCCATTGCTAATGTTCGACAACATTTTCTAAGCAAAGCATTTAACCTTACGCGCGACACCTCCTCGGCCATTGTCTTAGTGGCACCTGAATTTAAAGGACATCTTGCCGAGTTGAAGGGATATTTTGGAAGGCGCTTCCTGACTCAACGTAAATCCAATAAAATCTTTATTGTGGGTGTTACCTCTGTATTATCCTACTCCGTAAAAGCAACGCAAAAAATCGAAACCGTAACCATGGCCAATGTATTGGGCATAATTCCAGGTAAAACGAAGCCCGATGAGTTTGTAGTCTTCTCAGGTCATTACGATCACATTGGAATCAGACCTTCCGTAGCTGGCGACTCCATCGCTAACGGAGCTGATGATGATGCCTCAGGTACTACGGCTGTGATTGAATTAGCACGATACTTTAATAAAATCAAAAACAATAACCGGACATTGATCTTTGTGGCCTTTACGGCTGAAGAAATTGGGGGCTATGGTTCCAGATATTTTTCAGAACAACTGAATCCCGACAAGGTTGTAGCCATGTTTAACATCGAAATGATTGGTAAGCCCTCGAAGTGGGGACAAAATTTTGCGTTCATTACAGGCTATGAACGTTCTGATTTTGGAGAGATCCTTCAGAGAAATTTAAAAGGAACCCAATTTGAGTTCAGGCCCGATCCATATCCACAACAAAATCTTTTCTACCGATCCGACAATGCTACCCTGGCTCGATTAGGTGTACCGGCACACACGATCTCCACCGATGAAATTGACATCGATAAATTTTACCATACCGTGGATGACGAAGTGGAAACGCTTGATATGAAAAATATTACGACCACCATTCGGGCAATTGCCTTGAGTGCAAAGTCCATTGTAAGTGGTGTTGATTCACCTAAGCGAATTGATAAAGCAACGGTGAGATAAATATTACTAATACTACCTATAAAAATAATATGACCAAAACAAAAGTTGCTATTCTGGGTTGTGGATTCATCTCCGATATCCACGTTGAAAGCTATGAACGATTCGTGCCGGATGCTGAAGTAGTCGCTGTGTACAGCCGCGATATTAACAAAGCAAAAGCCTTTGCAGAAAAACATCATATTCAAAAATGGTACGACTCGATGGATGCCATTATCAATGAATCGGGGTGCGAGGTGGTGGATGTATGTCTGCCCAACTTTTTACATGCCCAGGCAACGATCAAAGCTGCGATGGCAAAAAAGCACATCATTATAGAAAAACCTCTTGCAGTAACCATCGAAGAAGCAGATGAAATGATTAGAGTCTGCAAACAACAAGGCGTAAAACTGATGTATGCGGAAGAACTTTGCTTTGCACCGAAGTATGAACGAGTACGCAGTCTTGTTAAGGAAGGCGCCATTGGAGATATCTACATGCTGAAACAAGCCGAGAAACATTCCGGTCCTCACTCCGACTGGTTTTATGATATTAACCTGGCCGGTGGCGGTGTGCTGATGGACATGGGCTGCCACGCTTTTGGTTGGTTTTTCTGGATGTTAAATAATGCCAACGTGAAAAGTGTGCTGGCTTCGATGAACACCGTGCTGCATAAAGGAAGAACCAAAGGAGAAGATAACTCTGTGGTAATTGTGGAATTTGAAAATGGTACCATTGGTGTGGCTGAAAACAGTTGGGCCCAACACGGTGGCATGGACGACCATTGCGAAGTGTATGGTACCGAAGGATTGATGCAGGCTGATTTATTCCGTGGCAACGCAGCCCTTGCTTATAGCAAAAAAGGTTTTGGATATGCGATGGAGAAGGCAGATACCACGGCCGGCTGGAGTTTCCCGATTTTTGAGGAAGCATTCAATCAGGGTTATCCACACGAGCTGAAACACTTTATTGATTGTGTGCGAAACAACAAAGAACCCCTGGTGACCGGAGAATTAGGACGGAAAGTACTTGAAGTCATCTACGCTGCCTATGCTTCAGCCGGACAAGGAAAAAAAATTGAATTACCTTTTACACCGGTAGTTAAGAAGCCGATTGATTTGTGGCTTGGGTAATCATGAATGAAAAACTTATTTAAAGTCAGGTCTTACGGCCTGACTTTTTTGTTAGGTATTTAATTCTAGATGGGCGTTTCAGCTCTTTACGCTATTTTTGCGGTTCAAATTGTGAATCTGTAGTAAAATGGCCGAATACACGAAAGACGAGATCAAACGCATTGAAGAAAAGTGGCGCAAGACCTGGATTGATAAAGATGTTTATAAGGTTTCCAATAATACTGAAAAGCCCAAGTGCTATGTCCTTGACATGTTTCCGTACCCCTCCGGGGCCGGACTTCACGTAGGTCACCCCCTGGGTTACATCGCGTCTGATATTTATGCCCGCTTTAAGAGGATCAAAGGGTTTAATGTTCTGCACCCCATGGGCTTCGATGCTTTTGGCCTTCCGGCAGAGCAATATGCGTTGGAGCATGGCATCCATCCCGCAGTTTCTACTGCCGATAACATTAACAACTTTAAGCGGCAGTTGGGCAACATTGGCTTTTCGTATGATTGGAGTCGCGAGGTACAAACCTGCGACCCGAAATATTACCGCTGGACGCAATGGATCTTCCTGCAGATTTTCGATAGCTGGTTCAATCGGAAAAAACAAAAAGCCGAACGTATCAGCGAGTTGATTAAAATTTTCGAATCAGAAGGGAATGTTAATCATCCAATTCCAAACCCAAAATTTGATAATCAAAATTTCAGTACTTCAGATTGGAAAGCATATTCTGAAAAAGATCAACAGCGTATTCTGATGGAATACCGCTTAGCCTACCTCGCCTACACCGATGTAAACTGGTGTGAAGCATTAGGCACTGTACTGGCCAACGATGAAGTAATTAATGGCGTGAGCTACCGCGGGGGTTTTCCGGTAGTGAAAAGACAAATGCGCCAGTGGAGTTTACGCATTACCGAATATGCCGAGCGACTATTGAAGGGATTGGATGAGATTGACTTCAGTGAGTCGATGAAAGAAATTCAGCGGAATTGGATTGGGAAGAGTGTGGGGGCGTTAATTAATTTTAACCTCACCCCTAACCCCTCTCCAGAGGAGAGGGGAACAGGCGCGGAGGAGGTACATGCTCAGGATTATATTTTCACCACCGATGAAAAAACCTGGGGGCCGCTAAAGGAAAGTGCACGTGAGAACCGAAAGAATCCAACAGAAGCTGAAGAAAAATTCTGGGAAGTTGTTCGTAATAATAATTTGGGTTTCAAATTCAGAAGACAACATGCTATCAGTCGCTTTATTGTTGACTTTGTTTGCATCGAGAAAAAATTAGTAGTCGAAATTGATGGCCCCATTCATGAAACACAAAAACGAGAAGATGAAGAACGTACATCTATATTATTGAACGAAGGATTCAAAGTAATTCGTTTCACAAATGATGAAGTACTAAATGATCTTTCATCAGTATTGAAAAAACTTAAATCGGAGCTCACCTCCCCCTCTCCTCTGGAGAGGGGGCCGGGGGGTGAGGTCCTCACCGTCTTCACAACCCGCCCCGATACTATCTTCGGTGTTGACTTTATGGTTGTCGCTCCGGAGCACGATCTCGTAAAAAAGATTACCACTCCTGAACAAAAGGAAGAAATAGAAAAATACCTGAAGTACGTTGAGAGCCGATCAGAGATTGACCGGATGGCGGAAGTAAAAAAGATTACGGGTGCGTTTACCGGTGCGTATGCTATCAATCCGTTTAACGGACGTGAAATTCCAATATGGATCAGCGAGTATGTTTTGGCTGGATATGGAACCGGTGCCATCATGGGTGTGCCGTGTGGCGATGAGCGCGATCATAAGTTTGCTAAACATTTCAAACTGCCAATCACCAACATCATTGGCTCGCATTATAACGGTGAAGAAGCCAATCCTACGAAAGATGCGATACTCGAAAATTCGGATTTCCTGAATGGAATGGTGATGCATAAGGCCATTGATGTAGTGGCGACCAAACTCGAAGAAATGGGCATCGGCAAACGCCAGGTGAATTATAAAATGCGCGATGCAGGCTGGAGCCGTCAGCGTTATTGGGGCGAACCTTTTCCAGTTGTCTTTAAAGACGGTATGCCTTATGCAATGAAGGAAAGTGAATTGCCGTTACAACTTCCACCTTCGGATAATTTCAAACCTTCCGGGAATGGTGAAGGTCCGTTGGCTAACTTAACAGACTGGATCAATTTTGCGCCTGATCAAAAACGCGACAGCAATACCATGCCAACACATGCCGGTGCTGCGTGGTATTTTTTACGCTACATGGATCCACACAATGAACACGCTTTCGCGGATAAGAAAGCACTCGACTACTGGAACCAGGTTGATGTTTACGTAGGCGGCTCGGAACATGCCGTTGCACATTTATTATACTCACGCTTGTGGACGAAAGTACTACACGACTTAGGCTACCTTAATTTTGATGAACCGTTCAAGAAGTTAATCAATCAGGGTAAGATTACGGGGGACTCGAGGTTTGTATATCGGGTTAGAAGCACGCATCAATTTGTTTCAGCCGGATTAAAAGACAAACATGAAACCGATGAACTTCATGTCGATATTAGTTTAGTTAATGGATTAGAATTAAACACCGAAGGTTTCAAAAAGTGGAAACCTGATTTTGCTAACGCAGAGTTCATTTTGGAAGATGGCAAATACATCTGCGGCTCTGCGATCGAAAAAATGAGCAAGTCTTATTTCAATGTTGTCAACCCTGACCAGATAATCGACAGCTACGGTGCCGACACGCTGCGCATGTACGAAATGTTTCTCGGGCCGCTGGAGCAATCCAAACCCTGGAATACAAACGGCATTGATGGTGTGTATAAATTCTTACGCAGATTCTGGAATTTGCTCCACGACAGTATGGGCAAATTTAAAGTCAGTGATGCCGAACCTACCCGCGAGGAATTAAAAGTGTTGCACAAAACGTTGAAGAAAGTAGAACAGGATATAGAAAACTTCTCGTTCAATACTTCGGTGAGTGAGTTTATGATCTGCGCCAACGAATTGAGTTCGTTGAAATGCAACAAACGTAAAATCATTGAGCCGCTGGTGATTGCCCTCTCCCCGTTTGCTCCCCATCTCACAGAAGAGTTGTGGTCGTTACTGGGGCATCCGGATACCATCTTGAATGCATCCTTCCCGAAATTCGAGGAGCAATACCTGATCGAAAGTTCGTTCAGCTATCCCATCTCCATCAATGGCAAAGTACGTGCGCAAATGGAGTTTGCGTTGGATGTGCCTAAAGAAGAAATCGAAAAGACCGTGCTCACTTCCGACATCGTACAAAAGTGGACCGAAGGCAAGCCACCCAAAAAAGTGATTGTGGTGCCCGGTAAGATTGTGAATGTGGTGATGTAGAGGTTAGAGGTTAGAGGTTAGAGGTTAGAGGTTAGACATTCGATGCTTTATAATACTATAAGGGTCGTTGTCCTTCGGCTGGTAAGCCGTTGGCTGCCCAGTCAGCTTTCTTGCCAGCTTTTAATAATTCTTTAGCTTGTTCTGTCGCATATTCACGTAGATAGACAATACCATTCTTTTGATTGCCGTATGCCCTACATTCATGACTGAATTTTACGGTATTCATACCTCGGGTATCTGCACCGGCAATAATGAGTAGCTTAAGAAAATCTATATTATTTAAATATATCGCAACAAATATTGGAGAAAGACTATCAATTTCTTTAACACTACAATTCTGAATTCTGAAATTGTTGAGCTTATCTACTTTCGCTACTGCATTGGGTTTAGCCCCGGCACGTAAAAGTTCGAGCACACCTTCATACCAACCAAAGTCCATTGCATAAAGTAGTGGGGTCGCTTTTTCTAACGTTAAAGTGGATGCTGGAAATGAGGTGAAAATAAACTCAAACGTCTGATTTACCTTTCCGCCATTGGCAATAACTTCCTTTAACAAAGTCAAATTTTTAGCTGCAATGGCAGCTTGCAAGGGGTCAACATCTTTTTGTGCCACCACCTGGAATGAAACTAAAAAAACAAGATAAAATCCAACCAAAGCCTTTTTCATAATTTTTGATTTTAGGGTGTTACTTACTACAACACCAAGTTGGCGTATCTGGATGCCGGCATCAATACTACATATGCAGTATTCGTTTCCAAGCTGCCTGGTAACGGGCATTTTAGAATTCCATTTTACCCCTATCTTAGTGTAATCATCAAATGAAATATTCTTTTATCCTGCTGATTTTTTTACACGCTTCTACACGGGCACAAGTGGAAAACTATCCCATTAAAAAAATTGATTCGCTCTATAAAGTTGGCAATTACTTAACAGGGCTAAAGCTTAACTCAGAATATCTTACCAAGGCTGAAGACACCAAAGCGTGTGGCCCAGTTCCGTTGGCGTTGTTTAAATCAGCCGAGTTATCCGACATGTTAAAGGACCGGGACCAAACATATATGTATCTGCATCGCGCCTTAACGAAAGCTAAAGCCTGCAGAGATGACTCAGTAGAATGGCTGGCCATCCGCTATCTGGGTGGTTTTTACTTTAGTAAACTCACTCGCGATTCATCGTTGTACTACTTAAAAAAATCGTATGATATGATCCGATCTAAAGATCGTCCCCGCGAGATAAGTTCGGTAACGGGTATGCTGGGGGAATTAATGAATCAGATTTTTGATAAACCAGCAGAGGCAATTCCCTATTACAAAATCTCATTACAAAATGCGGAAGCAAGTGGTGATTACAAGTCGTTAGGCTATGCCTACTTACGTTACGGTTCCTTTCTGGCACATCACGGAAATTGCGATGCGGGAGTGCCTATGGTTGAAAAATCGTATGAAATATTTTCCAAGAATAAAGACAATGAAGGGCTTTATTGGTTACGCTACAGTTTAAGCTTCGCCTATGCAATATGCAATCGTACAAAAGAAGGCTATGAATTATTGCGAAAACATATCGATCAGTTAGATTCTGTATATACTGTTGAAACTGCACGACAAACTGCTTACTATCAAACCTTGTATGAAACTGCCACGAAGGAAAAGGAGAACCTTGCGCTCACACTGCAAATCGAAACAGAAGCCCGACAAAGAAGGAATCTGATCTTATTTTTCTCGATCACATTCATTTTGTTAGTGGCTATTTTCATTCTCATCTATCGCCAGTATAGTTTGAAAAAGAAAGTGGAGCTGGAAAAAAATCTGCAACTGGAACGGGAACGTATCTCGCGCGAACTGCATGATAACATTGGCACCAAACTCAGCCAGGTAGCTTCCACATTAGATTGGGTAAACAGTTCCTCACAACCCATTGACGACAGTGAGAAAAAAACATTATTGGATAGCGGTCTGATTACCACTAAAGATGCCATTCATGATTTACGCGAAGCCATTTGGGCGATGAAGAAATCGGACCTCTCGTTTATTGACTTTGCTGATAAACTGAAGACTAACCTCAAACATTACTCTAAACACGATCGCCCGGTTTCCATCTCATTTCAGGAAAACCTGAACGGAACTTTATTGAGTCCGCAGGAAGGTCTCGACCTACTCAGGATATGCCAGGAGGCAGTGAGCAATGCATTTAATCACAGTCAATGCAGTAACATTGAAGTCGAGCTTGAATCAGGGGCCGACCGATACAACATTACAATTACTGACGATGGCATCGGCTTTGATTTACATAATCAACAAGGAGAACATTACGGACTTATCAATATGCAGCATCGTGCTAAAACCATCGGTGCAACCTTGAAAATCATAACGCAACCCGGCAAGGGCACAACGGTTTCTGTTATAAAATAACTCATTTGCCATATGGTAAAAGTTTTAATTAACCATCAAATTTGTGCATGAGCATCCGCATTGCCATCGTTGACGACCAGATCAAAAATCGGTTACCCCTGGCGGATCGACTGACAGTACATGCAGAAATAAAAGTTGTCTTAACAGCTACCGATGGAAATGATTTTTTAGAGCAACTTAAAATACATGAGATTGATGTGGCATTGGTTGACATAGAAATGCCCAACATGAATGGCATTCAGGCGGTGCAGGCAGCTTCAACCTTATATCCCCACATCCGGTTTATTATGCTTACGGTGTTTGATGATGAAGACAAAATCTTTGAAGCCATTAAAGCCGGTGCCAGTGGCTATTTGTTAAAAGACAATTCGGTGAACACAATCTTGGATGGGATAAAACAAGTACTGGAACTGGGTGGTGCGCCTATGTCGCCCGGAATTGCGCGTAAAGCATTGAATATGTTATCCCGAGCCACCCTTCCGATGCACCAGGAAGCGAGTGAAGCAGCCACGATCAGCGACCGTGAAATGGAAATTCTGAAATGGATGGTAAACGGGTTGGATTACAAGGCAATAGCTGATAAGCTGATCATTAGTCCAAACACAGTACGCAAACACATCGGCAATATTTACGAGAAGCTGCATGTCAATTCGAAAGCACAGGCTATTCGTCTGGCCATAAAGAAGCGGTGGGTATAGGGCGCACTTATAAAAGATCACCTTTGAGGATCTCCGCTCAGAACAAAATCTAAAATCCAACGTGAAAAACGCTGGATTTTTTTGTTATTTGAACCTGTAACAATTTGCCCTCTTCAACGACTTACTCCATCATTGAAACCCCCACTATGCAACTGATTATTCAAAACCTCAACAAAACCTACTCCAATGGAGTGCAGGCACTCAAAGATGTAAACCTGACCATTAACCAGGGTATGTTTGGTTTGCTCGGCCCCAATGGAGCCGGCAAGTCATCCCTTATGCGCACCATCGCCACCTTGCAAGAGGCAGATAGCGGCTCCATCCAATTGGGGGATCTTGATGTGCTCACTAAAAAAGATGAGGTAAGAAAGATTCTGGGCTACCTGCCACAAGAATTTGGCGTGTATCCTAAAATCGATGCCGTCACGTTGCTCGACCACCTCGCAGTTTTGAAAGGCATTCGTAATAAAAGTGAACGCAAAGGATTGGTGGAAGCATTGCTACACAAAACCAATCTCTGGCAGGCCCGCACTAAAAATCTGGGTGGATTCTCTGGCGGAATGAAGCAACGCTTTGGAATTGCTCAGGCCTTGATTGCTAATCCTAAATTGATCATTGTGGATGAACCCACTGCAGGCCTTGATCCTGCGGAACGAAATCGCTTTCTGAATTTGCTTTCTGAAATTGGTGAGAACACCATTGTGATTCTTTCCACACACATTGTAGAAGATGTAAAGGAACTTTGCACGGATATGGCCATCATCAACAAAGGCCAGGTGTTATACAAGGGAAGTCCGATGGATGCGATTGCCGAAGTGGAAGGAAAAGTGTGGAAGAAGCGGATAACAAAACCAGAGCTGGAGGAATACCGGAAGTCATTCAATATTATTTCAGAACGACTGATCGCAGGCCGGCCTGAAATCACGGTGCTTAATGATGGTCAGCCGGATTCATCCTTTGATCGGACAGATGCCGATCTTGAGGACGTGTACTTCACACACATTTTTGGCAATTCAAAGAAAGAAGCAGTAGCCTGATAAGCAGTAACACAAACCCACAACAAACATCCAGTTATGTTTAAAGATATATTTCTATTCGAACTCAAATACAGAAAAGCACGCGCTGCTAATTACATCTACTTCGGCATTATGTTTTTGCTCTGCATTCTGGCTGTGACCACGGATGTAGTTCGCATTGGTGGTGGTGTAGGCCAGGTGAAGGAAAACGCTCCGATTGTTATTGGGCAAATGATTGTAATCATGACGGTATTTTTATCGCTGATTGCGTCAGCCATCATGGGCGTAGCCGTACTCCGTGATTTTGAACACAACACGGAAGCTATTTTATTTAGCACACCCATTAAAAAAATCTCTTACCTGATGGGCAGGTACTGGGGCTCACTGGTTGTATTGCTATTGGTGGCAACGAGTTTACCCTTGGCGTTTATGATCGGGGATCTATTTCCCACCCGCGAAGCCGATCGGATGCTTCCCTTTAATATCGTTACCTACTGGCGACCCTTCCTGATTTTTGTTGTGCCAAATATGTTTTTCACAGGTGCGATATTTTTTGCCAGTGGTGCGTTGAGCAGAAAATCCATTGTGATTTATACACAGGGTATTTTGCTACTAGTGCTTTATCTCGCCAGCCAATCGATGCTGCGCGATCTGGAGCAAAAACAAATTGCGGCATTGTTAGATCCGTTTGGAGTTCGCGCCTTAAGCTATTACACTCAATACTGGACACCCGGAGAGCGAAACTCATTACAAATTCCTTTTGAAGGTTACATTCTCTATAACCGGTTGATCTGGACGGGTGTGGGTGTGTTGGTGCTCATCATCAATCACTTTGCCTTTAGTTTTAATGTAGTACGCAGTTCCATTTTCAAAACGCGCGCCTTGAAAGATGAGCGTTTGACTATAAAACCTGAAGAAACAAGAATTCCCATCGCTCAACAGTTCTCGGGTTTGGTAACACATCTTGGTCAGTTAACCAAGCTAACTCTGTTCTATTTTAAAATGGTGTTTAAGGAAATTCCCTTTCTGGCCATTGTAATTGCGGGCATGTTGCTGATGTTCTTGAATGCTATAAATCTCAACGAACTCTATGGCACAAGCTCCTATCCTACCACCTATTCGATCCTGGGTCTGCTCAGTGGTTTTAATTTATTCTTTGTTATTATAGCTGTTCTCTACTCCGGTGAGTTAGTATGGAAAGAGCGATCGGTGAATCTCAACCTGATTATCGATGCGATGCCCATGCCCGATTTTATCAATCTGATTTCCAAATTTCTGGGCCTACTCCTAGTCTACCTTGTGTTGATCTTAGGGCTTATTGTATGTGGTGTAATAATTCAGGCATCATACGGATATTATAAATTCGAGTTAGGTGTTTATTTCGGATCGTTGTATACAGAGACACTCGCTTTTCTCGTCTTGTATTCCCTACTCTCGATGTTTATACAGGTAATGGTAAACAACAAGTTTCTGGGTTTTGCTGTGGCGATTGCCTTTTTTATTCTGGTAGGATTTTTAGGACAGATGGGCCTTGAACATCCACTCTTCCAGTTTGGAAGTGGCAGCCTCGGCACGTATTCGGATATGAATGTGTACGGCCACTTTGTAACACCTTTCACCTGGCTGCAGGTTTATTGGTTTGCTTTTGTCGTGTTCCTGTTTGTTGTCGCGGTTATCTTTTCGGTGCGAGGTTCGGAATCTGTTATGAACATGCGCTGGAAGTCAGGCAAGCTGCGTATAACCCGACCCATCCTGTTTCTGATTGCAGGCTCCATGTTGTTATTTGGTTCAACCGGGTTTTTCATCTTTTATAACACCAATATCCTTAACGACTATTCAAATTCCGACCAGCGCGAGGAACTTCAGGTTGATTATGAAAAGACATTAAAGAAATATGAATTTATTGCACAGCCCAGAATTACAGCGGTCGATTTAAAGGTAGATATCTATCCTTCCAAACGCGACTTCGTGGCGGAAGGGTATTTCATTTTGAAAAACAAAACAGCAGAACCGATTTCAGATCTTCATATTCAGGAAGATTTTACTCCGGGCAATACTACCGAGTATCTGAAGTTTGATCGCAAGAATGGTGTCAAAGAACGATTTGACAAATTTAAGTACACCATTTACACACTGGAGCAACCACTGCAACCGGGCGACAGTTTGCGAATGGAATTCAAAACTTCTTTTATCACCAAAGGCTTTGTGGAAACCGGTCGTTCTAATACACAAGTAATTTTCAATGGTTCTTTTTTCAACAATCAGTACTTCCCATCACTGGGCTATAGTAGTGATGGCGAGATGGCTGATGATAACGATCGCAAAGAAAAGGGCTTGCCCGAACGCGAGCGCATGATGGAACGAAATGATTTGCGTGGCACCGCCATGAGTTTGTTTGGCGATGATGCCGACCATGTGGACTTTAAAATGCAGATCAGTACAGATAAAGGTCAGACTGCCATTGCTCCCGGCTACCTCGTGAAACAATGGGAAGAAGGCGACCGCGTGTATTATCAATATAATATGGACGCGCCTATGTGCAATTTCTATTCCATGATCTCTGCCAACTATGCAATCAAAAAAGACAAATGGAACGACATTAACCTTGAAATTTATTATCATCCGGGGCATGAATACAATACAGATCGGATGATGGAAGGAATGAAAGACGCCCTCGCCTATTATTCTGAACATTTCAGTCCCTACCAATACCGGCAGGTGCGGATAATGGAATTTCCACGCTATGCTTCGTTTGCCCAATCCTTTGCGAATACCATTCCTTTCTCGGAAGGCATTGGGTTTATTGCCAAGATTGATGATCCCGATAAGGATATTGACTTTGTGTATTATGTAACGGCCCACGAAGTTGCGCACCAATGGTGGGGACATCAGGTGATGGAAGCACGGGTGAAGGGCAATGCAATGTTGAGCGAAAGTATGTCGCAATACTCTGCGTTGATGGTGCTAAAAAATAAGTTCACACCTGAGATCATTGAGCGGTATCTTAAATATGAACTCGATCGCTACCTCGGTGGCCGGGCTTCAGAACGCAAGAAAGAACAACCGTTGGAGTTTGTAGAAGGCCAGGGCTATATACATTATCAAAAAGCTTCGCTGATCTTTTTTGCCTTGCAGGATTATATTGGCGAAGACAGTGTGAATGCAGCCTTCCGCAGGTACAATGAAGCGTGGCGCTTTAAAGATTCGCCTTACCCTACTTCGGCTGATTTGTTAAAACACATCCGGCAGGTAACACCGGATAGTCTTCAATACCTGATTCATGATATGTTTGAAACAATCACCTTGTTTGAAAACAAAACCGAGGTGGCTGAATTTGAAGAAAAATCAGAAAGTGAATTTGAAGTGAGCTTAAAGGTTTCTGCTGAAAAATTAAGAGCCGATAGTACTGGCCTTGAAACTGCCATTCCCATCAACGACTGGATCGACATTGGTATTTATGGAAAAAATAAAGCGGGCAAAGACAGTCTGATCTATTTGAAAAAACATAAGATCACACAAAAAGAAAATGAATATAAGATCACAGTTAAATCGAGGCCTCGTAAAGCGGGCATAGACCCGCTGCATAAATTAATCGACCGGCACTCGGATGATAATACAAAAGGATTGGTGAAAAAGAAGGCGGAACCGGCCTCATAGTATTTCAAATTTAACCATCAACAACCCTGATTTGCCTCCAAGACAAATCGGGGTTTTTTATTTTCGAAACATGACGAAAATCATTACATTCATCCAATCAATAACCCACCTTCCCGTATGTAAAACTTAAATCAATAAAGCTATGGAATCCGTTTTATCACCTGCCGGAAATCTTGCCCTTCAACCCAGTTTAATGGAGATGCATCGCAGTAGTCTGGAGTGGCTCTCCACTACTGTATTATGGAAACAGGAAGTAGCTTTCTTCCAAAAATTACTAGACCGGTATTCTCCGCAACTCACTTCCATCGAAGACAAAAAGAAAGTAAGTCACCTCCAGAATGTGATTACCTACTATGGTGGCGAACTGATCGATAGTCTTCGTAAAAAAATTAAATTACACGAACATAAATTAGCCGATCGGTTACAGGAACTTAAGTCAACGGATACGGAATATTACGAAGAACAGCTAGAGTTGATGGACGAATTAGGTGCTTTTATGAAAACCTTTCACGCATTCAAAAGCGAGTTCTTTTCCTTTATCGAAAAGGCACTCTGAAAAGTGGAATAAGCGAACGTCCATTAGGTAACATTTACTTAACTTAGCGCACCTTAAACCTATTGTATGCGCTATTCAAAGATTGTTGGCCTTGGGCACCACGTACCCGAAACGGTAATCACCAACGCTCAACTATCCACCATGATGGATACTACCGATGAGTGGATTATCGAACGAACCGGTATTAAAGAAAGACGTTGGATTGATCCTGCCAGGGATACCGTGGCAAATATGGCTGCCAAAGCGAGCAGGCAGGCACTGCAGCGGGCCAATCTGACTGAAAAAGATATAGAGTTTATCGTATTTGCTACCATCACTCCCGACTACTTCTTCCCTGGTTCGGGAGTTTTGCTACAGCGTGAATTAGGACTTGATAGTATCGGGGCATTGGATATTCGCAATGCCTGCTCCGGATTTATCTATGCACTATCCGTAGCCGATCAGTTTATTAAATCAGGCATGTATAAAACCATTCTGGTTGTTGGAGCCGAGATACAATCCACGGCCATTGACGCTACCACCCGTGGCCGGAATACCGCTGTTATTTTTGCTGATGGTGCCGGTGCTGTAATCTTACAACCTTCTGAGAAGCCCGGAATTCTTTCAACCCATTTACATTCAGACGGTCGCTTTGCAGAAGAACTCTACGTACGTGATCCTGGTAGTAGCAGACCTCGTGAAGAGCGCCAACCCGAACAAATTCTTGATACTACCCATTTTAAAGTAGTGATGAATGGCAGCCAGGTTTTTAAGCATGCTGTAGTAAGATTTATGGAGGTGATCAATGAGGCCCTTGCCGCCAACGGCATGACAAAAGATGAAATTAGTTTGTTGGTGCCACACCAGGCAAACCTTCGCATCAGTCAGTTTATTCAGCAAAAGCTGGAACTTCCGGATGCTAAAGTTTATAACAACATTATGCGCTATGGAAATACCACAGCAGCTTCGATTCCCATTGCCATGAGTGAAGCATGGGCCGAAGGAAAAATCAAAGAAAATGACTTAATTTGTTTGGCTGCGTTTGGCAGTGGTTTTACGTGGGCTTCGGCTTTGATACGCTGGTAATCCATATACAATGCAAGCTTCACGATCCGACTCTGAATCACTGATAAAACTAAAAGATTTTAACTATTAAATTTTTGAACTCGTAATGAAAACAACCTCCTACAACCCCAGTTCCCTCGAGGTAGACTTTGCCAATGCTTTAACTATTCTGCAAAAGGATATAGAAAAGCATCTTCAGAATAATCAGATAACCCACATTGAACCCAATCTTACCCGCGACAACCCGATGGTGAAATTTAGCCTGGTTGATAAGGATGGTGATCCGCATGAGATTGTAGTACGGATTGTTCAGATTCCTGATAAATTCTGACATGTAAACTTATCAGTCTTCACTCATGTCAATACTGATCATCTTCTTGAGTATTGTATTGTTGGTGATCTTGATCTCGTATGTCAAGCTCAACGCCTTTCTTGCCTTTCTGGTAGTTTCCATAGTAGCAGGGTTGCTGTTGGGTATTGACACCTCCATGATCAGCGCCTCGGTGCAGAAAGGAGTGGGTGATATGCTCGGATCGCTGGTGATTGTTGTTATTGCCGGTTCCATGCTTGGAAAAATTGTTGCCGAGAGTGGTGCCGCTCAACAAATCGCATCGGGGTTAAGCAAAGCGTTTGGAGAGAAAAATATTCAATTAGCGTTGATGACCACCGGTTTTATTATTGGCATTCCGCTTTTCTACAACGTAGGTTTCATTTTGGTTTTTCCGCTGATCGCCTCGGTTGTTTATCGCTATAAGCTGCCCGCTGTTTACGTTGGCTTGCCGATGATGGCTGCGCTTTCGGTTACCCATGGATTTTTACCCCCACACCCATCGCCTACTGCGTTGGTAGCGCAATTCAATGCCAACATGGGCACTACGCTTTTATATGGTTTGGTGATTGCCGTTCCAACCGTTTTAATAGCCGGCCTGCTTTTTTCAAAAACATTAAAAGGAATCAACGCTACCTTATTAAAGACCTATCAGACAGAAGATCTTCCTGCAGAAAAACTTCCGGGAATTTTTAACAGTCTTTTTTCTGCGTTGCTCCCGGTTTTATTATTGGCGATCACAACACTCCTCAATCCTTACATTTCAGACGAATCGTCCTTTAAAAAGATTTTCATCTTTCTTAGTGATCCGGCCATCGTGATGCTCCTTTCTTTGGGTGTTGCTACGTATACGCTGGGTTTGCGCAGAGGCACATCGATGAAAATTTTGATGGACAGTTATGGTTTTGCTGTAAAAGATGTAAGCATGATCCTATTGATCATGGGCGGTGCCGGAGCGTTGAAGCAGGTGCTGGTGGATAGTGGAGTAAGTGAAGACATCGCGCTGGTGCTGGATGGTGTAAATGCCCATCCCCTGGTGCTGGGCTGGATCATTGCGTGTATTATCCGTGTTTGCGTGGGCTCTGCTACAGTGGCTGGTCTTACGGCTGCCGGAATTATGATCCCGTTCATTGGCAGACCCGGAGTTGATTCTAATTTGATGGTACTCTCCATTGGTGCGGGAAGTCTTATGTTTTCGCATGTAAATGATGCGGGCTTTTGGTTGTTTAAAGAATATTTCAACCTGAGTATCAAAGATACCATCAAGTCGTGGTCGCTGATGGAAACCATCGTTGCTGTGTGTGGTCTTGCCGGTGTGATGTTGATTAATTTGTTCCTGTAAGTGTCTCCGTGTATGAGACACTGGCGTAAAAGCTGTCAAAATCAGCAAAAAGTCAGAAAAATGGCTTGTTGGATAATTTAATCCATACCCCTACCTTAGAATACAATAAGGATATATAGGAGACTCCGTCTCCGATATACCAACGTTGGCGGTCATGCTTTGGGACAGACAAGTAAAACATTAAAAATATGGGACAGTTGAAAATTACAAGGTTAAAAGAATGGGCTAACAGACGGTTCAAGTATAAAATATTTGTAGACGGACAAGAGCAATTTGAAATTGCCAACGGACAAGAAAGAATTCTGACCGTTGACAACGGTGTGACCATTCAAGCGAAACTTATGTGGTGTGGTTCGGAAAGAGTTAACATACCGACAGACAAAGGACAAATAAAAGAGTTAAGGATAAAAGCAAACAAGGGACCCAATATTCGATTTCCATTTTTTGCGTTGACAGTTCTGATTTTATGTAGCATCATAAACTTAGTTTACCCGGACAACGGATTGAAAGATGCCATGATTTCGATAATAGTTGGAGTTATTATTTATGCACTGGCACTGTTGACAATTTGGAGAAACAAATTTTTGGACATTGAATTAGTGACGGACTAAAGCACGAACCGCCAACACAATGTTTGCGCAATGGTGGCGTGACGAGTAATATTGAAGTATATTTATTTTATAAAGTTTTGTGCACGTGGAGAGGACGCGGTTTCAATAAGCCACCACTGCGCAAACACAAACGTTGGCGGTCATGCCTGGGGACGCCCCAAGAATCAATACAAAATATTTAAATAAGATTTCCCAATACGGGAACTTTTGTTTAGCTTTGACAAAAGATTAATACTTGAGAGTAATTGCTAAAAAGGTACTCCGAGAGTTTTGGACTAAACATTCGGACTGCGAACAACAACTTAAATCTTGGTATCGAGAAGCTGAAAAGAGTGAGTGGAAAAATACCAACGAAATCAAAAAGGAGTATCCGACAGTAAGTATCCTTGGGGACAATAGAGTTATTTTCAACATAAAGGGGAATAACTACCGACTAATTGTTAAGATTAATTTCCACTATCAAATGATGTGGATACGATTTGTTGGGACTCACAAAGAATACGACAGGATTGACGCAAATAAAATTTGACGACTATGAACTTAAAACCGATAAAGACTAAAAAGGACTACCAAGAAGCGTTGGGCAGACTTGAGATAATATTTGATTCTAAAAAAGGAACTAAAGAAGGAGATGAACTTGAGATATTGGGAATATTGATTGAGCAATACGAAAACGAACACTTTCCAATTGACTTGCCAGACCCAATCGAAGCAATAAAATTCAGAATGGAACAACTTGGTTATACTCAGACCGATTTAGCGAAAGTCGTGGGACTTAAAAGTAGAGCAAGTGAGATATTAAGCGGAAAGCGAAAACTATCTTTGGAAATGATCAGACAGCTACACGACAAACTGAATATTCCGACTGACGTGTTAATTCAGGCTTACTAATCGGCACGAACCGCCAACAAAATGTTTCTGCAATGGTGCCGTGACGAATTAAATTTAAGTTTATCTTCGTTCAACGTTTTGTGTCGGGGACAGGACGCGGCTTCGATAAGGCACCACTGCAGAAACACAAACGTTGTGGGCAAGCTGGCCTTGGACAGAGTTGACATCAAATCAAAAATTGACATGAGACTTTTGACCTGTTTGACATTGCTACTCATTTTTAATTCGTGCTCA